>TARA_R110002051_G_scaffold39152_1_pt1 | contig 15290 bp, 15 predicted proteins | sample TARA_R110002051 | Tara Oceans TARA_R110002051 (sample SAMEA4397023) | marine metagenome | biome: Polar Biome; feature: [MES] marine water layer (ENVO:01000295) within the mesopelagic zone...; material: water (ENVO:00002006), including particulate matter (ENVO:01000060) such as......
CAGGTTGCCGACTACGGCCTCGTCGGCGATCTATTTGAACTTCTGCCGGAGCTTCAGAAGGCACTCTGAACCGTTGTTCGCGACTGCGAACGGCGATAGAAAGGGTCGAACGGCCAGATAAACTCATTGCCGGTCCTGGAACGGACCGGCATCAGACATGGCGCTGCAGGCGCCTGCGGGAGAAACACCATGGCGACAATTCAGAGCATCGGTGTGATCGGAGCGGGCCAGATGGGGTGCGGCATCGCGCACGTCTGCGCCGCCGCTGGCTACAAGGTGCATCTCTACGACCTGTCCCAGGACCGGATCGAGGCCGGACTGGCCACGATCAACGGCAACCTTGCCCGCCAGGTCAGCAACGGCAAGCTGTCCGACGACGAGCGGAAGGCCGCACTGTCGCGGATTTCCGGCTCTGCGGATCTCAATGATCTCGCACCCGTGGATCTTGCCATCGAGGCCGCCACCGAGGAGGAAGCCGTCAAGCGCAAGATCTACGCGCAGCTCTGCCCGATCCTGAAGCCCGAGGCGCTGCTGGCGACGAACACGTCCTCGTTGTCCATCACACGCCTGGCCTCCGCGACCGATCGTCCCGAGCGCTTCATGGGCATTCACTTCATGAACCCCGTGCCGGCGATGAAGCTGGTGGAGCTGGTGCGCGGCATCGCCACCGACGAGACGACGTTCACCACCGCGCGGGAATTCGTCTCGACGCTCGACAAGACCGTGACGGTCGCCGAGGACTTCCCGGCCTTCATCGTCAACCGCATCCTGCTGCCGATGATCAACGAGGCGATCTACACGCTCTACGAGGGTGTCGGCTCCGTGGACGCGATCGATACCGCCATGAAGCTCGGCGCCAACCATCCGATGGGGCCGCTCCAGCTTGCCGATTTCATCGGCCTGGACACCTGTCTCTCGATCATGCAGGTGCTGCACGACGGATTGGCCGATTCCAAGTATCGGCCCTGCCCGCTGCTGGTGAAATACGTCGAGGCCGGCTGGCTCGGCCGCAAGACCGGCCGCGGTTTCTACGACTACCGCGGCGAGACGCCGGTCCCGACCCGCTAGGACCCTTTTGCGGCAGAAATCATCGCCTTGGCATCGGGGCTGTCCCAGGCAGCCGGTCCGTTCATGGCCGACATCAGGCAGCCGTTCCTGTCGAGGAGCAGCGTCACTGGAAGCCCGAAGGCGAGGCCCTCCTTCTTGAGCGCATTGAAGACACCCATGCTGCTGTCGCGATAATAGCCCAGCGCGTCGACGCCGGTTTCCGCCAGGAATGCCTTCGGCTTTTCGTCCGAGCCGGTGTCGATGTTGACGGCGACCACCTCGAAATCCTCGCCGCCCATGTCTGTCTGCAGGGTGTTCAGCGCCGGCATTTCCTCGCGGCACGGACCGCACCAGGTGGCCCAGAGGTTGAGAAGCACCGTCTTGCCCTGGAAGTCCGTGGTCTGCAGGTCCTGCCCCTCCGGCCCCTTGAAGGAGAGAGCAACCGGACGCGGCGGCTCGACCGGCGTCATCGCCGCGACTTCGCCGCGTGCGAGATCGTCGACCCTGCGCGCCAGTTCGGCCGTACCCTCGCAGGCTCCGCCTGCCGCAGCCACTTCGGCGCCGGCCACGTTGGCATTGCCAGACCCCGCAGTCCTCACGTATACGGCAACAGCCCCGGCGATCAGGCCGGCAACGGCGGCGATCACTATCAATCTGGCGGGGGGAAGGCCAAGCGGTCTCTTGTTCGTCATCAAGCACTCCAGGACATTGCACTCATGGCTGACGGCACGAAGGACACGGTATCCTCCAACCAGATGTGGGGCGGTCGTTTCGCCTCCGGGCCGGATGCAATCATGGAGGAGATAAATGCCTCCATCGGCTTCGACAAGAAGCTTTACGCCCAGGATATCCGCGGCTCAGTGGCGCATGCGAGCATGCTGGCGGACAAAGGCATCATTTCGGCGGAAGATAAAGACAAGATCGTCGAGGGACTGAACACGATCCTGTCAGAGATCGAAAGCGGCAGCTTCCAGTTCTCCCGCAAGCTCGAAGACATCCACATGAACATCGAGGCGCGCCTTGCGACGCTGATCGGCCCGGCTGCCGGACGCCTGCACACGGCCCGCTCGCGCAACGACCAGGTGGCGCTCGATTTCCGCCTCTGGGTCAAGGAAGAGCTGGCCAAGACCGAAAAGCTGCTGACCAACCTGATCCTCGCCTTCCTCGATCGCGCCGAAGAGCACGCCGACACAGTGATGCCGGGCTTCACCCATCTGCAGACCGCCCAGCCGGTGACCTTCGGCCATCACTGCATGGCCTATGTGGAAATGTTCGGCCGCGACCGTCAGCGGGTTCGCCATGCCATCGATCACCTCGACGAAAGCCCGATCGGCGCCGCGGCGCTGGCCGGTACCGGCTTCCCGATCGACCGGCACATGACGGCCAAGGCGCTCGGCTTCCGGGAGCCCACCCGCAACTCCATCGACACCGTGTCAGACCGCGATTTCGCGCTGGAATTCCTGTCGGTGGCCGCCATCTGCGCCATGCACCTCTCACGACTGGCGGAGGAGATCGTCATCTGGTCGACGCCGCAGTTCGGTTTCGTCCGGCTCTCGGACGCCTTCTCGACCGGCTCGTCGATCATGCCGCAGAAGAAGAACCCGGACGCCGCCGAACTGGTGCGCGCCAAGACCGGCCGCATCAACGGCTCGCTTGTCGCCCTGCTGACGATCATGAAGGGTCTGCCGCTGGCCTATTCCAAGGACATGCAGGAGGACAAGGAACAGGTCTTCGACGCCGCCGAGAACCTGGAACTGGCGATTTCCGCCATGGCCGGCATGGTTCGCGACATGACGATCCGCGTCGACCGCATGCGCGCCGCCGCCGGCTCCGGCTATTCGACTGCGACCGATCTCGCCGACTGGCTCGTCCGGGAAGCGGGCCTGCCCTTCCGCGATGCCCATCATGTAACGGGCCGGGCCGTGGCTCTGGCCGAGGAGAAGGGCTGCGAGCTGGCCGATCTTTCGCTGGACGATCTCCAGTCCATCCATCCGGCGATCACCGACAAGGTCTTCGACGTTCTCTCCGTCGACGCCTCCGTCGCCAGCCGCACGAGCTTCGGCGGAACGGCACCGTCGGAGGTGCGCAAGCAGATCGCCTGGTGGCGCAGCCGCAACTAGACGAACATTGACACCGGACCGTACTGCACAAGCGACGGAAACTTCGCTATGAACGGTTTCAGACCAGCCAATAAGGGAAGTGAAACGTCGATGGGCTTGCAGAAATTCGGCACCACAATCCTGACGCTCGCCGTCGCGGGTATCATCCTTGCCGGATGCGGCCGAAAGGGCGATCTCGATCGTCCGAGCACGCCGGTGGATCAGCAGAACATCCGCAAGACCGGCGAGAACCGCCAGCCCGAGCCGGTTGCCGACAAATCGTTTTTCCTCGACCCCCTGCTCTGAGCGGACACTGACGTGAATCATTTCCATTATGTCGACGGCGTGCTGCACGCCGAGAATGTGCCGATCCCGGAAATCGCCAAGGCGGTCGGCACGCCCTTCTACTGCTATTCGACGGCAACGCTGGAACGCCACTACGACGTCTTCTCCAAGGCTTTCGCCGACGTCGACGCCATGGTCTGCTATGCCATGAAGGCGAACTCCAACCAGGCGGTGCTGAAGACGCTGGGCCGGCTCGGCGCCGGCGTTGACGTCGTCTCCGGCGGAGAGCTGCGACGGGCGCTGGCGGCGGGCATCCCGGCAAGCCGGATCATGTTCTCCGGCGTCGGCAAGACGGCCGCCGAGATGGACCTCGCGCTGGAAGCCGGCATCTACTGCTTCAACGTCGAGTCCGAGCCCGAGCTGGAAGTGCTCAACCAGCGCGCTCAGCGCATGGGCAAGCGCGCGCACGTCTCATTCCGCATCAACCCCGACGTCGATGCCCGCACCCATGCGAAGATCTCGACCGGCAGGAAGGAAAACAAGTTCGGCATTTCCTACGAGCGCGCCGGCGAGGTCTATGCCCATGCTGCGCAGTTGCCGGGTATCGAGGTGACCGGCATCGACATGCACATCGGCAGCCAGATCACCGAGCTGCAGCCCTTCGAGGATGCCTTCCGGCTGTTGCGCGAGCTGGTCGACAGCCTGCGTGCCGCCGGCCACCGCATCGACCACGTGGACATTGGCGGCGGCCTCGGCATTCCCTACAGGGATGACAACAACCCGCCGCCGCTTCCCGATGCCTATGCCGAGATCGTCAAGACGCAGCTGAAGAGCCTGGACTGCAAGATCGTTACCGAGCCTGGCCGACTGATCGTCGGCAATGCCGGCATTCTGGTCACCGAAGTCATCTACGTGAAGGACGGCGGCGAGAAGACCTTCGTGATCGTCGACGGCGCCATGAACGACCTGATCCGCCCGACACTCTACGAGGCCTATCACGAGATCCGTCCGGTGGTCGTGCCGGCCGCCGATGCGCCGCGCATCCGGGGCGACATCGTCGGCCCCGTCTGCGAGACGGGAGACTATCTGGCGCTCGACCGCGAGATGGCGGCCCCCGCACCCGGCGACCTGATCGCCGTCGGCTCCGCCGGGGCCTATGGCGCGGTTCAGGCCGGCACCTATAATTCCCGCCTTCTGGTGCCCGAAGTGCTGGTCAAGGGGAGCGCGTTCCACGTCATCCGCCCCCGCGGCAGCTACGAGGACCTGATCGGGCTGGATTCCCTGCCCGACTGGCTTTCCTGACGGTCTGATCGCGCCCGTTCACTTTTGCTCGACCCGCAGCGGAAAACTGCGGGCGACAGAGGTTGCGCCCTCGTCTTCGCCACAAAGACTGTTATCTTGGCTCCTTGGTTCGCCCGACGCGGCGCGACCCCTATTTTGCGCCGCCACAGGAGACGGTCTGCATGAGCAACACCCGCAAAGGCGCCTTCGACGCCCTTCCTGTGCTGGCCCGGCGCGTTGCCTTGAAGCGGTCGCTCGCAAGGCTCGTCCTCTTCCTGGAACGGCTGACACCACGGCTCCTGCCGCCGCTTGCCGTCATCGCCGTCTTTCTCTCACTCGCCTGGCTCGGCATCTTCCGCACCAACATCGATCTCCTCCGCTGGGCGCTCGCCGGTATCTTCGGCCTTGCCTTCCTCTCTGCCCTGCTGCCGCTCGCCCGGACCCGCTGGCCGAGCGCCGGCGACGGCGATCGCCTGCTCGAGGAGCGCAACCGGCTGGAACACCAGCCCGTCGCCGTCCAGGAGGACGTCCCGGCATTCGACACGCCGTTTGCCCAGGCACTCTGGAAGGAGCACCAGGTCCGCATGGCCGAGCGCATTGCGGCTCTCGATGCCGGCATGCCGCGTCCCGATATCGCCCGCCACGACCGCTTCGCACTGCGCGCCATTCCGGCGCTGCTGGTGGTCGTCGCCTTCGGCTTCTCCTTCTCCAACGGCGCAGGCCGGGTCTCCGACGTCTTTCGCGCGCCGGCCGCACCTTCGAGCATCAATCCCGATCTGCGGATCGACGCCTGGCTGACGCCACCCTCCTACACGAGCCGCGCGCCCGTCTTCCTGACCGGCGGAGAGGCAAGCGCCAGCAACTCCATCTCCGTTCCGCAGCATTCCGACCTGACGGTCCGCGTGACGGGCGGCCGGGGCGAAGAAGCCGTCGTCTTTGCAGCCGCATCGAGCGAAACGCCGGCGACGCTCGTCAGCGAGGAAACGGCCGCACGGCAGGCCGCTTCAGCCGGAGCAGACGGAACGGAAGCCACGTCGCCGGCCGCTCCTGCCCCCGACAACCAGCCGCTCGCGCCGCGCACCTACCTCATGAAGGTGGCCGAGAGCGGCGCGCTGATGGTCAACGGCGAGACCTGGACCTTCGACGTCATCCCCGACCTGCCGCCCGAGATCGCCTTCGACGGCCAGCCGAAACGCGCGGTGAACGGCGCACTGGAAATCGGCTTCACCGGCAAGGACGACTACGGCCTGCGCGAGGCTCATGCGCTGATCGAGCCCGTCGAGGCCCCGTCGCCGGACGCGACGCCGCTCTATCCGCCGCCGGAATTCAAGCTTGACCTGCCGCGCCGCGATCTGCGCAACCCGAAAGGGCTCACGAGCCGGAACCTGACCGAGCATCCGCTGGCCGGCAAGCGGGTGCGCGTCACCCTCGTCGCGACGGATGGTGCCGGCCAGACAGGCAGAAGCCCGCCGCACGAGATGGTGCTGCCGGGCCGCCCCTTCTCCGAGCCTCTGGCGGCGGCGGTGGCCGAACAGCGCCAGGTCTTCTCGCTCGACACCCGGCAGATGCCGCATGCCATCGCCCTCAATGAGGTGCTGGCGCTGCGCCCGGACGAAACGATCCCGAACCTTGCCCACTTCCTGCTGATCCGCTCGGCGCTCGGACGGATGGAGCTCGCCCGGGGTGAGGAACAGCTGAAGGAAACGGCGGATTATCTCTGGGAGATTGCGCTCGGCATCGAGGACGGCGACCTGTCTGCCGCGGAGAAGCGGCTGCGAGATGCCCAGAATGCCTTGAACGAGGCGCTGGAGAATGGTGCCACCGACGAGGAAGTCGCGCGCCTGATGCAGGAACTGCGCGAGGCGATGCAGGAGTTCATGTCGGAACTGGCCCAGCGCATGCAGAACAGCCCGCGCATGCAGCAGAACATGCAGGCAGAAAACATGATCCGCCAGCGCGACCTGCAGAACATGATGGACCAGATCGAGAACCTCGCCCGCTCCGGCAACCGGGACGCGGCCCAGGAGATGCTGTCCGAGCTGCAGCGGATGATGAACAACCTCCAGGCAGGCCGTATGCCGCAGGGCCAGCAGGGTCAGCAGCAAAGCAGCCAGATGCGCGAGCAGATCGACAAGCTCGGCGAGATCATGCAGGAACAGCAGCGGCTGATGGACGAAACCTTCAAGCTGGACCAGGCGCTGCGGGACCGCATGCAGCGCGGCGATCCCGGCGAGCAGCCCTACGAACAGGGACAGCAGCAACAACCGGGCCAGCAAGGGCAACAGGGACAGGAGCGCGCTCCCTCCGACCAGATGACGGCCGAACAGTTGCGCGAGGCCCTGAAGAACCTGCGCGCCCAGCAGGAAGGCCTGGGCCAGCAGCTCCAGGAACTGCAGAAGGGTCTTGCCGAGCTCGGCATGCAGCCGGGCGAAGGCTTCGGCCAGGCGGAACGGGAAATGGGCAATGCCGGCGAGGCGCTGGGGCAGGGCGAGGGCGAGCAGGCCGTCGAGGGCCAGGGCAATGCGCTGAACGCGCTGCGCCAGGGTGCCCAGAACATGATGCAGCAGATGATGCAGGCCATGCAGCAGGGCCAGGGTCAGGGCGAAGGCCAGGGAGAGGCGGCGCAGGGCAACCAGAACGGCCGCGACCCGCTGGGTCGCCCCCGGGCAACGACAGGCCCCGATTTCAGTGATCAGGTAAGGGTACCGGACGAGATCGACGTGCAGCGTGCCCGCGAGATCCTCGAAGCGATCCGCGAGCGGCTTGGCAATTCCATCTCCGGAGAAGCCGAGCGCCGCTATCTGGAGCGGCTGCTCGAGATCCGCTGAACGGCTCAGGCCGCGCAGGACCCTTCTTGCGCCAGCGCCTGGGCCACGGCCCGGCGAATGTCGGGAAGTGCAAACGGCTTCTGCACCACGTCGACGATCTTGGAGGCCAGGTCGTCGGCGCGCTCACGCTGCTCGGCATAGCCGGTCATCAGCAGGATCTTCAATCCCGGGTGCCGCTCGGCCGCCTGATGCGCCAGTTCGATGCCGTCCATGACTGGCATGCGGATGTCGGAAAGCAGGAGGTCGAACTGCGACGCCGACAGCATTTCCAGCCCTTCGGCACCGTCGCCGGCTTCATGGGTCTCGTGACCGTCGAGACGCAGGGCACGCGCCACGAACATCCGCAGCGCACTTTCGTCTTCGGTTACCAGGATCTTTGCCATGATGATCGCTTTCTCCCGTTTGTGTTTAACATTGGGATCAAATCACCAGACTTTAGTTGTCGAGGAGTAAACGCGGCCCCTGTCGACGCTAACCATGGTTAAGGAAGTGCGAGCGGATCGCTAGCCTTCGGAGGGGGCATCGCCCGTCACGACGCCGACGAAAGGCAACTCGCGAAAGGCATAGGCGACGTCCATGCCATAGCCGACGACGAAATAGTCGGGGCATTCGAAACCGACGTAATCCGCTTCCAGCTCCTCCTTGCGCTTGACGCTCTTGTCGAGAAGGACGGCGATCGAGACGTTCCGCGCCCCGCGCTCGTAGAGCAGTTCCTTGGCAAACAGCAGCGTGCGGCCGGACTCCAGGATATCGTCGATCAGCAGAACATCCCGGTCCTTCACGTCGCTGTCGATATCCTTGACGATACGCACGCCCTGGGAAACGGTGCCTGCGCCATAACTGGACAAGGTAATGAACTCGACCTCCGGCGCCAGCCCGACATCATGCAGGGCGCGCAGCAGATCTGCGGCAAAGATGAACGAGCCCTTGAGGATCGCAATCACGAGAAGGTCGTTGGTTGGCCCCTTGGCGATCTCCGCGGCAATGGCGCGATTGCGCTCCGCGATGACATCGGCAGTGTAAAGCGGCTCAATATTCTTGCCGCGAACGACGGGCATGGGGCTCTCCTGGGCGGTTCCGGGAGGTCGCCGATAGCATAATCAGGAGCTCGAAGCATCCTGTGTTGCAAAGGAAAGCTTCAGTTCCGGCGTTTTTCCACCGGGGTGCGGTATTCTGGAGGAGAACCCGTGGCTCTGCAGGCCCTCGATCCCCGCGACAGGCGGCGCCACGACCGTAGTCGCCAGAACATGTCCGTCCGTGACGAGGTCCGCCCGGATTGCCGGAAGCTGCAGGCGATCCGTGCTCCGGTTCTCCACGATGCCGTTAATCAGCAGGACGCGCATGCCGTTCACATCCTGCGGCGTGAGGGTGACATGGGTAAAATCGAGGAGCGGCGCTTCGACGGCACCGTTCGTCTTGCCCATGAACAGCGAAAAGCCACCGGCCAAGCCGAAGACGAGAAGAAAGACGAGCGCGACGATGGCGGAAAACATGTCGGCGGAAAGCCGGCACAGCGCCTTTTCCGCTCGCTCCATGAGCGTGGACGATGGGTTCTGCGGAACAGCACGCCTGAAGTCGGACTGGCTCTGGCTTCGATTGTCGGTCTCCGTCCGGAAACGGCGGTCCCGCGCGGCGCGTGCGACGGTGATGAATTCGGCATCGACGACACCTCCGTGTCCCGGATGGCCGCGCCGCACATGCCTCACGACAGGTTCGGGTGGCAGGATATCGATGACGGCCATCGTTCTCCCCTTTCGGGCACGAGTTGCACACGACCCTTTCGTCACCATCGGTGAAGGTCAGTCTCGGCATTGAATCGAATCCTACTCAGTCGTAAATTCGAATGGTTAATGCTTCGCGAACGCGGCCCTCAAAACGACCTATTCGAGTGGCCGTTGCAATTGGCTGCCGCACGACGGATTGTGGCGGCCTGAATATCAGGATTCGGATTTTCCATTGATTCACTTCGAGAATGTCGGCCTCCGCTACGGTATGGGCCCGGAGATCCTCCGGGACATGACGTTCGACATCCCGAAACGCTCATTCCAGTTCCTCACCGGCCCCTCGGGCGCCGGAAAGACGACGCTGCTGCGCCTTCTGTTCATGTCGCTGCAGCCGACCCGTGGACTGATTCGCATGTTCGGTCGCGACCTGTCGCAGATCCCGCGCAGCGAACTGCCCATGCTGCGCCGCCGCGTCGGCATCGTCTTCCAGGACTTCCGGCTGCTCGACCACCTGACGACCTACGAGAACGTCGCCCTGCCCCTGCGCGTCCGCGGCAAGGACGAGACGAGCTACCGCAACGACGTCATCGAGCTTTTGAAGTGGGTGGGGCTCGGGGAGCGCATCAATGTCCTGCCGCCGGTCCTGTCGGGCGGCGAGAAGCAGCGCGCGGCGATTGCCCGTGCACTGATGGACAGGCCGGAGATCCTGCTGGCCGACGAACCCACCGGCAACGTCGATCCGCCGATGGCGCAGCGCCTCCTCAATCTCTTCCTCGAACTGAACCGGCTGGGGACGGCGGTGGTCATCGCCACCCACGACCTCGGACTGATGGACCAGGTCGACGCGCGACGCATGATCCTGACGGAAGGGCGGCTCGATATCTATGAATGAGATCACCCGCATCAAATCCGACAAGAAGGCCGCGCCGCGGCGCACGGAGATGCGCGTCCGGCCGACGGCGCCCATCCTGCCCCCGACCAACATCCAGGGCACCGCTCTGATCGTCGTCATCGCCATCATGGCCTTTCTGGCCTGCCTCACCTTCGGCGCCGTCACCATGGTGAGGGCCACGGCGGCCGGCTGGCAGAGCCAGATCTCCCGCGAGATCACCATCCAGATCAAGCCCACCGAGGGGCTCGACATGGATGCGGCCCTTCAGACGGCCAAGACCCTGGCCTTGAGCTTCGTCGGCACGACGCAGGGCACCATCATGGACGACGCCGCGACGGCACGCCTCCTGGAGCCCTGGCTGGGCACCGGCCTCGATCTCGAGGAACTGCCGGTGCCGCGCCTCGTCATCATCACCATCGACGAGCAGAACCCGCCCGATTTCGCCGCCATGCGCGATCTCCTCTCTAAGGAGGTTCCACAGGCCTTTCTCGATGATCATCGCACCTGGGTCGACCGGCTCGTCTCCATGGCCAGCACCACCGTCTGGATCGGCACCGGCGTCCTGATCCTGGTCTTTACGGCCATGGTGCTGACCGTCGTCTTCGCCACCCGCGGGGCCATCTCGGGCAACAGGCATATCGTCGAGGTGCTGCACTTCGTCGGCGCCGAAAGCTCCTTCGTGGCCCGCGAGTTTCAGAAGCACTTCCTGAAGATCAGCCTGAAGGGATCGGCCGCCGGCAGCGCCGTCGCAGCCATTCTCTTCGCCGTCCTGGGCGCCTGGCAGGCGAGTTCCCGCGCTACCCCGGAAAGCGACCAGGCCATGGCGCTGTTTGGAGCCTTCTCGCCGGGCGTCATCGGCTATGTCGGCATCTTCGCCACGATGATCCTGATCGCACTGCTGACCACGCTGACGGCGCGGCTGACGGTGATGAAGACGATCGACGAGATCGATCTCGTGCGGTCCGACCCGGCCAGGTCCGACGGACTGCCCGCCTCGTGAGCTGCAGCGCGGGCGGCCACGCACAAAGACCTGTTCTCCGCCATTATCTCGGTTTATGCACTGATTCATGAGCACGACTCGTCCGATCAAGGGAAACGGATCAACTGGCGCGCCGCCACGACGCGGCATGTCGCGCCAGCTGTTTTCGCGCCGCAGCTGGCTGCGGCGTGCCGTGCGACGGCTGATCATGGTCAGTTTCCTGCTGATCGCCGGTGTCTTCGGCGGATTTCTCTGGTTTGCCGACTCGGTCGCCTCCCTGAAGCCGCCGGAGGGGGTGAAGGCCGACGCCATCGTCGTGCTGACCGGCGGTTACCAGCGGATCGACCAGGCGATGGGATTGTTGCGCGACGGCGCCGGCAAGCGTCTGCTGATCTCCGGTGCCCATCCGTCGACGACGCCGGCGCAGATCCGCAAGATGACCCAGACCCCCTCGGATCTGTTCTCGTGCTGCGTCGACATCGGCTACGACGCGCTCGATACCACCGGCAATGCCAATGAAATTGCCCGCTGGATACACGACAACGGCTTCACGGTCGTGCTGGTCGTCACCAACAACTACCACATCCCGCGCAGCCTGCATGAACTGCGCCGCGTCGATGCCGTCACGCAGTTCATCCCCTACCCCGTCGTAAACTCCGACCTGACCCGCAAGGCCTGGTTTGCCGATCCCGACGTCCTGCGCACCATGATGTCGGAATATGTGAAGGTGGTGGTTGCCAACGCCCGCGACTGGATCGGCATCGAGCGGCCGAGCGGCCTTCGCACCGGCGACAAGGTTTGAAGCGCTTTCAACAGCTGCTTTCGCTTGCCTGCAATCTCGTGTAGGCAGCCCTGATCCACGAGGGAAGTCCACATGCTGATGGTTCGATCCATCCTCTTCAATCTGGCGTTCTATGCCAATCTCATCCTCCAGATGATCGTGCTGACGCCGTTCTACTTCCTCGTGTCGCGCAAGAGGGCCTTTGCGGTTCCCAGGAACTGGGCGCGCTCGAACCACTGGCTGATGAAGACGATCGTCGGCACCACCTTCGAGATCGAGGGACTGGAAAACATTCCCGAGGGCGGCTGCATCTTCGCCCCGAAGCACCAGTCCTTCTGGGACACGTTCGCGCTCCTGCCCTGGCAGAAGGACCCGGTCTACATCCTCAAGCGCGAGCTTCTGTGGATCCCGCTGTTCGGCTGGTACGTGATGAAGCAGCGGATGATCCCGGTCAATCGCGGCGCCCGCGGCAAGGTCATGGTCGAGGTCATGGAGCGCACCAAGCAGGAGATGGCCAACGGCCGGCAGCTGATCATCTATCCCGAGGGCACGCGCCGCCCGCCGGGCGCCGTTCCTGAATACCGCTACGGGATCGCCCGCATCTATCGGGACATCCAGGTTCCTGTCGTTCCGATCGCCATGCATCCCGGCCTGTTCTGGCCGCGACGCCGCTCGGTCCGCTTCCCCGGCCACTTCAAGGTCCGCATCCTGCCGCCGATCATGCCGGGCCTCGACCCGGATACCTTCTTCGAGACCCTGAAGACGACGCTGGAAAAGGCCAGCGACGACCTGCTGATCGAAACGGTCGAGGCCAATCCGCACCTGCGCCTGCCGCCGACGGCCGTGACGCGACTGGCGGAACTGCGCGCCGAACGCGCCTAAGGCGTCGCGACCAGGCGTTCGACGCCTTCCAGCCAATGGTCTCGGATGCCCATCTGCCGCAGATGCGCGACCGTGTTGATCACATAGGTCGGGTTGGGGCCGGATTTTCCGATGGCCTCGCGGACGATCCGTGCCGCCTCGGGAACGTCGAGCGCACCGGCATATTGCGCATGGGCCCGGTCGACCACATAGCCGATGGCCGTGACCCGCTGCCGATCGGCAAGCGTGATCGGCAGGAGCCTTTCCTTGTAGACATGCGTCACCAATTCCCTCGCCCGCAGGTAGTCGAGGACCTCAGCCCGATCATCGCCCGCGACGCGAAACGCGACGCCGCGGCAGGACCCGCCGCGGTCGAGCCCGAGGACCAGCCCCGGCCGCTCGGGGGTGCCGCGGTGGACATGCGACCGGACGCAGAGGGAGCGTCGATAGCCGAAGACGTGGGCACCAGCCTTTTCCAGATAGGGAAAGCCCGGATTCCACATCAGCGATCCGTAGCCAAACACCCAAAATTCGTCCATATCCGGCGCCATGCGTTCCCTACAGCGCTCACCGCGCTACATCAGGGCCACCATTGGAGATCATCATGTCAGCGTCAAGCCGAACCAGCGTCAGCCGCAAGATTTGGCTCCTTGCGACGGCGATCGTCCTCGCGGTCGCTCTCTACACCGGTGGCTGGTTCTATGCCGCCTCGGCGCTGAAGGAGGAGACGCTGGCGCTTCTGGGCGGCCAGGAAGCCAACGGGATCACCGTAGAATGTGCGGACGCCAACTACCGCGGCTATCCGTTCCGGATCGGGCTGTTCTGCTCGCGGGTGGCGCTCGACGACCGCAACAACGGCATCTCCGCGACGCTCGGCGCGCTACGCTCCGCCGCGCAGGTCTATGCGCCGGGCCAGATTGTCTGGGAAGTGGATGCCCCGGCGCAGGTGCGCACCAGCCACGGGCTGACGGTATCGAGCACCTGGGAGAATTTCCAGTCGAGCCTGACGGCCAGGAATGGCGGTGTCGAGCGGAGCTCCACCGTCATCGAGGACGCAACGACGAGCATCGTCTCCTCCGCCAGCCAGCCTTTCAGCCTCAGCGCCGAACGGACGGAGATGCACCTGCGCCAGAACGGCCAGGACCTCGATGCCGCCCTGCTGCTTCAGAATGCCCGCACCACGGCCGAAGGCCTGCCGGAACTGCTGCCGCCGATGACGGCGACGGTCGACGTGACGCTGGCGGGACGGGCGGGACTGATCGACGGCACCGATCCGAACGGTATCGCCCTCTATGGCACGCAGGGCGAGATGCGCACGCTCTCGGCAGATCTGGGCGAGGGCCGCGTCATCACCGTCACCGGCCCCTTCTCGATCGACGAGGAGGGCTATCTCTCGGGGCGCCTGAAGCTTCAGGTCGAACAGATCGACGCCTGGCGCAACAGCCTGGCGCTGGCCTTTCCGGAGATCGCACCGGCCCTGCAGACGGTTGCCGGCATGCTGTCAGCGCTGAACGGCGGCGGACAGAATGCGTCCATCGACCTGACCGTCAACCGCGGCAAGGTCTTCGCGGGCGGCTTCATCCCGCTCGGAGAAATTCCGCGGCTCTGATGTGCGCTACTTCTTGTCGAGCGCGTGCCGGCCGAAGTCCGGCACGTCGACATCCTGCCCCGCCTCGACGATCGAGCGGCGGATGGTGCGGGTGCGGCTGAAGAGCTCGAACAGCTTGTCGCCCTCGCCCCAGCGGATCGCCCGCTGCAGATAGGCGAGATCCTCGGAAAACCGCGCCAGCATCTCCAGGATCGCTTCCCGGTTGTGCAGGCAGACGTCGCGCCACATGGTCGGATCGGACGCGGCAAGGCGGGTGAAATCGCGAAAACCGGAGGCGGAATACTTGATGACTTCCGATTCCGTCACGGTCTCCAGATCGTCGGCGGTGCCGACGATGTTGTAGGCGATGATGTGCGGCAGGTGCGACACGATCGCCAGCACCTTGTCGTGGTGCTGCGGGTCCATCTCGTCGATGCGCGAGCCGAGCGCCGTCCAGAAGGCGGTGAGCCTGCGCAGCGCCTGCGGATCGGTATCGGGAAGCGGCGTGAAGATGCACCAACGCCCCTGGAAGAGACCTTCGAAGCCGGCATCGGGGCCGGACTTCTCGGTGCCCGCCAGGGGATGTCCCGGGATGAAGTGAACGCCCTCGGGCATATGCGGCGCCATCTGTGCGATGACCGAGGCCTTGGTCGAACCGACGTCGGTGACGATGGCTCCGGGTTTCAGCGTTGCTGCGATCTGGCGGGCCACCTCCTCGGAGGCACCGACGGGAACCGAAACGATGACGAGATCGGCACCCTTGACCGCCTCTGCCGCCGAAGCCGTATAGCTGGTTCCAAGCTGCAGCTCCTCCGCCCGGCGCAGCGTTTCCGCACTCCGCGTGGAGATCACCACCTCCTTCGCCAGCCCCAGCGCCTTTACGTCCCGGGCAATCGAGGAACCGATGAGGCCGATGCCAATCAGC
>TARA_R110002051_G_scaffold302788_2_pt1 | contig 15273 bp, 26 predicted proteins | sample TARA_R110002051 | Tara Oceans TARA_R110002051 (sample SAMEA4397023) | marine metagenome | biome: Polar Biome; feature: [MES] marine water layer (ENVO:01000295) within the mesopelagic zone...; material: water (ENVO:00002006), including particulate matter (ENVO:01000060) such...
CCCTGAGCACGGCCAGATCGGTAGAGGGGTCGGCCAGCACCAGTTCGACGGGATATTCCCGCCCGTCATTGAGCACAATCCGAATATCGGTCGCCCCTTCCACGACGTGATTGTTGGTGAGGATCATGCCATCCGCACTGACAATCACGCCCGACCCCAGCGATTGCGAGGTCTGCGGCCGCTGGTTGAAGAGCGGCGAGCGACCGAAAAACTGGTCGAAGAAAGGATCGCCAAAACCGCTCTGCTGCTGGGTGACCCGGGTTGCATAGACATTGACGACCGCCGGCGCGACCTGCTGGACCACCGGCGAATAGGAGAGTTGGATTTCCTCCTGGCTCTGCGGCACCGTCCGCTCGACCTGGGCAAAGGCCGCGGCAGGTGCGAGGACCAGAAGAATAGCAACAATCGACTTGCGGAACATGGGGAGACTCCGGAGCTTGCAACGCGCGTCAGAGGTTAGTCGCCAAGGCTCCGGTTTCAAGTGACAAGCTCGTAAGGTTGGCGGCAAAAGCGTGGCAATTTTGACCCCGCACAAAGAATCGTCACAACCTGTCTCTATAGGCGAAATTGGCCATTGCAGAGGGGGGCAATGAGCCCTATACACGCGCGCTTTCAACCCCCGTACAAGGTATCAAGGTCAATGGACCACGCGCCGTCTCGCACATACGCGAACACCGCAGAACTGATCGCCACCGAGGAACCCGACTATCCGAGTTTCCTGTTTTCCGAACGGCTTCTGGTCGATGCAATAAATACCTTCAAGGCGGGCTTTGATGGCCTGTTGACCTATGCAGTCAAATCCAATCCTTCGCCCCATATCCTCGAGATCATGAATCGCGAGGGGCTCAAGGCCTACGATGTTGCCTCCAACACCGAGATGGCCCTGATCCGCAAATACGCGCCTCAAGCCGGGATGCACTACAACAATCCCATCAAGTCTCGTCGAGAGATCGAGCGCGCCTATTCCGAATTCGGGGTTCGCTCCTTTACCATCGACCATGTGGCCCAGCTCGACCAGCTCGCCGCCGTCATCCCGCCCAGCGAGGATGTCGAGGTGACTGTGCGCTTCAAGGCCGGCAAGGCGCTCAAATCCTACGATTTCGGCACCAAGTTCGGCGTTATGGAGGAAGGCGCCATCGCGATCTGCACATTGGCCAAGGCCATGGGATATTCGACCTCGCTGTGCTTCCACGTCGGCAGCCAGTGCGAGGAAGCCTATGCCTATGAGCGCCACATCGCCGCTGCAGGGCGCATCGCCCAGGCCTCGGGCATCGAGCTCAAGCGCCTCAATATCGGCGGCGGCTTTCCCGCCCCCTACATCACCAATTCGGCCCCGCCCCTCGACGTCTATTTCGAGACCATCCGCAACGCTGTCGCCGATACGTTCGGCTCGAACAAGCCCGAACTGATTGCCGAGCCCGGACGCGGCCTATCCACGGGCTGCACATCGCTCCTGCTGCGCGTCAAACACGTGCGCGGCGAACAGTCGGTCTATCTCAACGACGGCGTCTATGGCTCGCTGATGGAAGCGATGATCCTTGAGTTCATGCCGCCGATCCGCGTGTGGCGCGGCGACAAGGTGCTGACCGGTGAGAGCTGGGACTTCAAGATCTTCGGGCCGACCTGCGACAGCTACGACGTCATGCCCCAGACCTTCATCCTGCCGGCCGCCATCACCGAGGACGATTATATCGAGTTCGGCCTGATGGGCGCCTACACGCAGGCCTCCCTCACCCCGTTCAACGGCTTTGACCGTCGCGACCTCTATTGGGTCGACGACATTCTCGTGTGATGGACGCCGGCAACGGCCAATTGCCGCGGCCCGAAGCACTCGGGCCGCGGATCATGGTGCTCGGTCCGACGAACTCGGGAAAATCGACACTCACTGAAGCGCTTGGAATGCGGCTCGGCGTCCCTGCCATTCACCTTGACCGGCTGCGGCACATACCCGGCACCGATTGGGAACAGCGCCCCGACGCCGAATTCGCGGCTCTGCACGATGCTGCTATCGCCGAGCCGGCATGGATCATGGACGGCTCCTATTCGGTCCTGATGCCACAGCGCGTGGCGCGGGCCACCGGCATCATCGTGCTCGATGAAAATCTTGCCGTGCGCACCCTGCGCTATTTGCGCCGCAGCCTATCCCGGCGGCGTCGGGCTGGCGGACTCGAAGGGGACCGTGACTCGGTCAAATGGGAGATGCTTGCCTGGCTATGGAAGACCCGCAACAAGGCAGAGGGAACCCGTCAGAGCGCAATTCAAACAGGGCTGCCGCATGTCTTTTGCCGGAGCACGAGGGAGCTCAAAGTCCTCTATGCAGCATGGGGCCTAAGCCAAGCCGATCTGTAAGAACGAAAAAAGGCGGCTCACAAGCCGCCTTTTCAATTCTACAGCAGGAAGAAACCGCCTACGCGGCTTCGCTCTCTTCATCACGCGTGAAGTCGGCGGTCGGGCCGGAATCCTTGCCCCGGGCCTCGACGTCGCGATCGACGAACTCGATGATGCCGACCGGGGCATTATCGCCGTGACGGAAGCCGGCCTTGAGGACGCGGGTGTAGCCACCATTGCGGTCCTTGTAACGCGGGCCCAAAATATCGAACAGCTTCTTGACCATGGTCTCATCGCCGATCTGGGCGATGGCCTGGCGGCGGGCATGCAGATCGCCGCGCTTGCCAAGGGTGATGAGCTTTTCGACGATCGGACGCAACTCCTTCGCCTTGGGCAGGGTCGTCACGATCTGTTCGTGCTTGATCAATGCTGCGGACATGTTCTTGAACATCGCCTTGCGATGCGAAGAGGTCCGGTTCAGTTTGCGGCCGGCTTTACCGTGGCGCATGGTACTCTCCTAGTAGCTTTTGGCCCGCGGAAGATCAGTAGTGATCTTCGTAACGCTTGGCGAGGTCTTCGATGTTTTCGGGCGGCCAGTTGTTGACGTCCATCCCGAGATGGAGCCCCATCTGGGCCAACACTTCCTTGATCTCGTTGAGCGACTTGCGCCCGAAGTTCGGCGTGCGGAGCATTTCCGCTTCCGTCTTCTGGATGAGATCGCCGATATAAACGATGTTGTCGTTCTTGAGGCAGTTCGCCGAACGCACAGACAACTCGAGTTCGTCCACCTTCTTGAGCAACGCCGGGTTGAAGGCGAGTTCGGGTGTCGAATCCTCTGCCTTTTCCTTGGTGGGCTCTTCGAAATTTACGAAGACCGAGAGCTGATCCTGAACGATGCGGGCCGCAAAGGCCAGCGCGTCTTCGGGGCTGATCGCGCCGTTGGTCTCGATCTGCATGCTCAGCTTGTCAAAGTCCAGGTTCTGGCCCTCACGGGTCTTTTCGACCTTGTAGCTGACGCGCTTGACCGGCGAGAACAGAGCATCGACGGCAATGTAACCGATCGGTGCATCTTCGGGCTTGTTGCGGTCGGCCGGAACATAACCCTTGCCGGTATTGACCGTGAACTCGATATTGATCTCGGCACCGTCATCAAGGTGACAGATGACAAGGTCAGGATTGAGCACTTCGATGTCGCCGGTGGTCTTGATGTCGCCAGCGATGACGGCACCCGGACCCTGCTTGGAAAGCGTAAGGCGCTTGGGCCCTTCGTCTTCCATCTTGATGGCGATTTCCTTGATGTTGAGAACGAGATCTGTCACGTCCTCACGCACGCCGGGAATCGACGAGAATTCATGCAATACGCCATCGATCTGGATGGCGGTGATTGCCGCACCCTGCAGCGACGAGAGCAGAACCCGGCGCAGCGTGTTGCCCAGGGTCAGGCCATAACCGCGTTCAAGCGGCTCGGCGACCACGGAGGCGACGCGCGCGGAATCGCTGCCCGGAACGACGTCGAGCTTGGTCGGCTTAATCAGTTCCTGCCAGTTTTTCTGGATCATCACGTCCAACTTCCTTTTTAAAATCGCGGCCCTGCCCGGCCGCCATGCCGCAAACCGTAAAAGAACCCCGGCTGGCCCTGCCGAGGTCCATTCACATCAGACGCGACGACGCTTGCGCGGCCGACACCCATTATGCGGAATGGATGTAACGTCCCGGATGGAAGTGACAGTGAAGCCGGCAGCCTGAAGGGCACGCAGTGCCGATTCACGACCTGAACCCGGGCCACGAACTTCGACCTCAAGGGTCTTCATGCCGTGTTCCTGCGCCTTCTTGGCAGCGTCTTCTGCAGCCATCTGGGCTGCGTAAGGGGTCGATTTGCGCGAACCCTTGAAACCCATCGTACCGGCGGAGGACCAGGAGATCGTATTGCCCTGAACGTCGGTGATGGTGACCATCGTGTTGTTGAACGAGGCGTTCACATGTGCAACGCCAGCACTGATATTCTTGCGCTCGCGGCGGCGAACGCGCGTAGTTTCTGCTTTAGCCATTTACTTCCTCTAGTGATCTCTAGCGCCGCCGTGGTTCCAGCGGCTACACCTCAAGAAACCCGAAGTGGAACGTTCCGGCCGGACACTACTGCCCGCCCCTGCCGCTCCATCCCGGCTTTCTTATTTCTTCTTGCCCGCGATGGCCTTTGCAGGGCCCTTGCGGGTACGGGCATTGGTGTGGGTCCGCTGACCGCGCACCGGCAGACCGCGACGATGACGCAGGCCGCGATAGTTGCCCAGATCCATCAAACGCTTGATGTTCATGGCAACCGAACGGCGAAGGTCACCCTCGACCTGATAGTCACGGTCGATGGTTTCGCGAATCTGGATAACTTCCGCGTCGGTCAGCTCATTCACGCGCCGCTCGGCCGGAATGGACACCTTTTCGCAGATTTCAGAGGCCATCTTCGGCCCAATCCCGTGAATATACTGCAACGCGATAACCACGCGCTTGTTCGTCGGGATATTGACGCCAGCAATACGAGCCACGTCGGATCTCCTAAATTGATATGAGGACGTTACCGTCCCGTTTCGTTCAACAACAAGGGACCGGCATCCGACCCCCTTCTCTATACGGAAGGAACCGAATCCAGCCCTCGAAATTTCTGAGACTGGGCGCGGTTCTAAGGACTCACGGCATCAAAGTCAACACCGCCGCAAGCCCAATCGTTTCGGTCAGCTGATCGCTGACTTGATCGCGGCTGTTACATCCTCGATCGGTGCCATTCCATCCACTGATTTGAGCAGACCCTGCTCGGAATAGAACGCCACAAGAGGCGCTGTTTGCTGGGTGTAGACATCGAGACGCTTGCGCAGCACCTCTTCATTGTCGTCCGCCCTTGCGCCGCCGCTTTCCTTGGCCCGATTGATGATGCGTTCGACCAGCACATCGGGATCGGCCGTGATTTCAATGACCGCGTCGAGGTGAACCCCCTTGCGGTCGAGCATGTGGGTCAAGGCCTCAGCCTGCGCAATGGTGCGCGGGAAACCATCGAGGATGAACCCGTTCTCGCAGTCGGGCTGATCCATGCGCTCGGAAATGATGCCGGAAACGATGTCGTCGGAAACCAGATCCCCGCGATCGACAATCGCCTTGGCTTCCAGACCCAGCCGAGTCTTGTCGGCAATGGCCGCCCGGAGCATGTCGCCCGTCGAGAGCTGCGGAATGGAATAGGTCGATACCAGAATCTGTGCCTGCGTACCCTTGCCCGCGCCCGGCGGACCCAAAAGAACCAGTCTCATCTTTTCCGTCCCCCTAGACGTGATTTCTTGACCATGCCCTCATATTGCTGCGCGATCAGGTGGCTTTGAATCTGGCTCACCGTATCCAGCGTCACTGTAACCATGATGAGCAGCGAGGTACCGCCCAGAAAGGCCGAGATGTTGAGCTGGCTCAAAAACACTTCCGGGATCAGCGCCACGATGGTCAGATAGATCGCACCGACCACGGTAATGCGTGTCAGCACGTAATCGATATGCTGCGCCGTTCTTTCGCCCGGACGAATGCCCGGAATGAACCCGCCCGAGCGCTTGAGATTGTCCGCCGTCTCGGTCGGATTGAAAACGATCGAGGTGTAAAAGAACGCAAAGAAGATGATCATCCCGGCAAACAGCGCCAGGTAGAGCGGCTGGCCCCGCCCGAGCAGCGCCGAGATGTACTGCAGCCATTGCGGAGCATCGCCCTGCGCAGAGAACGTCGCGATCGTTGCCGGCAACAGCAGCAGCGAGGACGCGAAGATCACCGGGATAACACCGGCCGTATTGAGCTTGAGCGGCAGGTGCGAAGTGTCGCCCTGATACATCTTGTTGCCCACCTGGCGCTTCGGATACTGGATCAAAAGCCTGCGCTGGGCGCGTTCAAAGAACACGATGATCCCGATCACCACAATGGCGCCAACCAAAATACCGACGACGGCAATGGTCGGCAGCGCACCGGTGCGGCTCAGTTCGAGCGTCTGGGCAATGGTCGCGGGCAACGAGGCCACGATACCGGCAAAAATGATCAGCGAAATGCCGTTGCCGACACCGCGCGCGGTCATCTGTTCACCCAGCCACATCAGGAACATGGTGCCGCCAACAAGCGTGATGACGGTCGAAATACGGAAGAACCAGCCCGGATCCGCCACGACGCCTTCGCTGGCTTCGAGGCCCACGGCGATGCCATAGGCCTGAACGGCGCAGAAAATGACCGTGAGATACCGGGTGTACTGGTTGAGCTTGCGCCGCCCGCTCTCGCCTTCCTTCTTGAGCGCCTCAAGGCGCGGAGAAGCCGTCGACATCACCTGGATGACGATGGAGGCGGTAATGTAGGGGATCAGATTGAGCGCGAAAATCGCAAGCCGTTCAACGGCGCCACCGGCGAACATGTTGAACAGCCCGAAGATGCCGCCCTGCGCCTGCTGAAACGTCGACGCGAAAGCATCAGGGTCGATGCCTGGAATCGGAATATAGGTGCCGAGTCGGTAAACCAGCAACGCGCCAAGGGTGAAGAAAATCCGCTTCTGGAGTTCCTTGGCCTTCGAAAAGGTCGAAAAACTCAAGTTTCGGGCCAGTTGCTCGGCTGCAGACGCCATAACGGCTCCCTCTGAAGTGGCTTATAGAGCAAAGGAACGGGCCACATGGGCCCGCGGAAAAGACAATGCTCTGATATAGTCAGAGCGCGCCCTTATGCAATCCCCGTATTCGGGAAGATTACCAGGGCGCGCTCGAAACATTGTAACGACTATTCGGCGTCGGCAGGCTTGCCGATCAACTCGACTTTGCCCCCGGCCGCTTCGATGGCAGCGGCGGCACCAGCGGAAACGTGGTTGACCTTGAAGGTAACCTTCTTGGCCTTGAATTCACCGCTGTTGATCAGGCGAACGCCGTCTTTGGCGCGGCGAATGACGCCGGCCTTGACCAGTGCTTCTGCATCCACGACGCCCTTGGCGTCGAGCTTGCCGCTGTCGATATAGGCCTGGATGCGGTCGAGACGAACAGCATTCCACTTCTTGGCGAAGGGATTGTTGAAGCCGCGCTTGGGCATCCGCATGTGAAGCGGCATCTGCCCGCCTTCAAAGCCATTGATCGAAACGCCCGAACGGGACTTCTGACCCTTGACGCCACGACCACCGGTCTTGCCAAGACCAGAGCCGATGCCGCGACCGACGCGTGCCCTGGCTTTGGTGGCGCCGGCGTTATCGGAGATCTCGTTGAGTTTCATAATACCAAATCCCTCTTACTGCTCGTCCACGACGCGGACGAGGTGAGCGACCTTGGAAATCATGCCGCGCACCGACGGCGTGTCTTCCAGCTCGCTGCGGCGATGCATCTTGTTCAGGCCCAGGCCCACAAGTGTCGCGCGCTGATCTTCCTTGCGACGGATCGGCGAACCGATCTGCTCGACGATGACGGTCTTTTTAGCCATTGTTTCTCTCCTCGAGCGCTCTATCAAGCCTCGACGGCGGCTTCGCCGCGACGTGCCTGCAACTCGGAAACCTTGAGACCGCGACGGGCCGCCACCGAACGGGGGCTGTCAACGTTCTTGAGCGCGTCGAACGTGGCGCGAACCATGTTGTAGGGATTTGCCGAACCCTGGCTTTTGGCAACGATATCGTTGATACCAAGGGTTTCGAAAACGGCGCGCATCGGGCCACCCGCGATGATACCGGTACCGGCCGGAGCCGCACGCAGGATCACCTTGCCGGCGCCGTGACGGCCCTGCACGTCATGGTGCAGCGTACGCGCTTCGCGCAGCGGCACGCGGATCATCTGACGCTTGGCCTGCTCTGTTGCCTTGCGGATGGCTTCAGGCACTTCACGCGCCTTGCCATGACCGAAACCGACACGGCCCTTCTGATCACCAACCACCACGAGGGCAGCAAAACCAAAGCGACGACCGCCCTTTACCACCTTGGCAACACGGTTGATATGCACCAGGCGATCGACGAATTCGCTATCGCGTTCTTGAGTGTCTCTCATCGTTCCTACCAGTCTTTTTTCTCTTTTATCTTGTAAGGAGCGTTCGCTTAAAAGCTCAGCCCGCCCTCGCGGGCGGCATCGGCCAGCGCCTTGACGCGGCCATGGAACAGATACGACCCGCGATCGAACACAACGTTCGAAACACCAGCCTTGGTGGCGCGGACAGCAAGTGCCTTGCCAACTTCAGAGGCTGCGGCCTGATTGGCGCCGTTCTTGATCTTGAGATCTTTTTCGAGCGAAGAAGCGGACGCCAGCGTCACGCCATTCGCATCGTCGATGATCTGTGCGTAGATATTTTTTTCCGAACGGAAGACCGACAAGCGCGGACGACCGTTGGCACGGGCCTTGAGAGCCCGACGAACACGCGCCTTGCGCCGTTCGATACCAGAAAGCTTAGCCATCTCGACCAATCCTTACTTCTTCTTGCCTTCTTTGCGGTAGATGTGCTCATCCGCATAGCGCACGCCCTTGCCCTTGTAGGGCTCCGGCGGACGAAACTCACGAATGTCGGACGCGACCTGTCCGACCTGCTGCTTGTCGATACCCGTGACGACGATTTCCGTCTGGGTGGGCGCTGCAAGCGAAATCCCGTCGGGCGCCTTGAAGATCACTTCATGGGAAAAGCCGAGGGACAGCTTGAGGTCCGAGCCCTGCATCTGGGCACGATAGCCGACGCCCGTGATGGCGAGCTTGCGCTCAAAGCCAGTCGAGACGCCGGTCACGATGTTCTGCACGAGCGAGCGGGACAGACCCCAGGCCGAACGGGCCTCACGGCTGTCGTTGACAGGGGTGACAACGACGCCGTCATCGGTCATCTCGGGCTTGACCAGATCAACGAGCACCACAGAAAGCTCACCCTTGGAGCCTTTTGCGGTGACCTTCTGGCCGTCCACTGTGACCGTCACGCCGCTGACCGGTGCTACCGGCTTTTTGCCAATACGCGACATATTAAATTGCCTTTTCGTTGTGTGAAGGCAGGCTTTCACCCTGCCCGCTTCCGATCACACGGAAACTCCAAACGTATGTGCACCACGCCGGTCGGCTGAAACGACCGGCATGAAACACGTCTTAGAAGACGCGGCAGAGGACCTCACCGCCAACGTTTTCGGCACGTGCCTTGTGATCGGCCATCACGCCCTTGGGGGTGGACAGGATCGAAACACCAAGACCATTGCCAACAACCGGAATATTCTTGACCGAGGCATAAACCCGGCGACCGGGCTTCGACACGCGCTGAATTTCCCGGATAACCGGTTCGCTTTCCGAGTACTTCAGCTCGATGGCGAATTCGGGAAGGCCGTTTTCGTTGGTCTCTTCCGAATAGCCACGAATGTAGCCCTCGGCCTTGAGAACGTCGAGCACATGAGCGCGAAGGCTCGAAGCGGGCGTACGGACGACATCGCGACGGCGCATCTGCGCGTTGCGGATGCGGGTCAGCATATCGCCGAGAGGATCTGTAAGAGTCATCTTCGTTCTTTCCTTACCAGCTCGACTTGACCAAACCAGGGATCATGCCCATCGAGCCAAGCTCGCGGAGCGCGATACGGCTCAGCTTGAGCTTGCGATAGTAGCCGCGCGGACGACCCGAAACCTCACAGCGGTTGCGAATGCGAACCGGCGAAGCGTTGCGGGGCAGCTCGGCCAGCTTGAGCTGGGCAGCGAAACGCTCTTCAAAGCTCAGCGACGCATCCTTTGCCTTGGCCTTGAGCGCAGCCCGCTTGGGTGCATACTGCTTGGCGAGCTTGGCGCGGCGCTTGTTTTTCTCGATGGAGCTAGTCTTAGCCATCTAAGTCTCTCTTTCGTCTCTTTTCCAGTTATCCGCTTACTGGCGGAACGGGAAATTGAAAGCCTTGAGAAGCGCGCGCGCTTCTTCGTCGGTCTTTGCCGTGGTGCAGACGATCACGTCCATGCCCCAGACCTGGTCGATCTGGTCATAGTTGATCTCGGGGAACACGATATGTTCCTTGATGCCCATGGCGTAATTGCCGCGGCCATCGAAGCTCTTGGGGTTCAGGCCGCGAAAGTCACGAACGCGCGGCAACGCGACGTTGACCAGGCGGTCGATGAATTCATACATCTGGGCACGACGCAGCGTGACCTTGACGCCGAGCGGCATGCCTTCGCGGACCTTGAAGCCGGCGATCGACTTGCGCGCATAGGTGACGACGGGCTTCTGGCCGGCGATCTTTTCGAGATCGGCCAGGGCAGCCTTCACCTTCTTGGAGTCGGCAACCGCTTCGCCGACACCCATGTTGAGAACGACCTTCTCAAGCTTGGGAACCTGCATCGGGTTGACGTAGTTGAAGGTCTCGGTGAGACCGGCACGCACCACATCTTCATAATGTGTGCGCAGGCGCGGAAGGTATGTCTCAGCCATCGATCACTTCTCCAGAACGCTTTGCGACGCGCTTTTTGACGCCGTCTTCGATCTTGAAGCCGACGCGGGTCGGCTTGTTGTCCTTGGCATCGACCAGAGCGATATTGCTCAGGTGAATGGGGGCTTCCTTGGTGATGATGCCCGCATCCTGGCTCTGGGTCTGCTTCTGGTGACGACGCACCAGATTGATGCCGGAAACCAGTGCCTTGGTATCGGTCGGCATGACCTGAAGCACCTGGCCGGTCTTGCCCTTGTCCTTGCCAGTCAGCACGATGACCTTGTCACCTTTTTTGATCTTGGCAGCCATTACAGCACCTCCGGCGCGAGCGAAATGATCTTCATGTGGCTTTTCGCGCGCAGCTCACGAGGAACCGGGCCAAAGATACGGGTGCCGATCGGTTCCTTGTTGTTGTTGATGATCACCGCCGCATTGCGGTCGAAACGGATCACGGTGCCATCGGGGCGACGGATGTCGGATGCGGTGCGAACCACCACGGCCTTCATCACCTGGCCCTTCTTGACGCGGCCGCGCGGGATGGCGTCCTTGACCGACACAACGATGATGTCGCCAACAGACGCATACTTGCGATGCGAACCGCCCAGCACCTTGATGCACATAACACGACGAGCGCCCGAATTATCGGCGACGTCGAGGTTCGTCTGCATCTGAATCATGACTGGTTGCCTTCTTTAATTACTGGTCCGCGTCCGGTATCCGGCACGGCACTAGATCTCTTTGTGAGCTCTTGCGTTATGCCGGATGAACCAGCGTCCAACGCTTATTCTTGGAGATCGGCGCACATTCTTCGATCTGCACCACATCACCGACCTTGGCCGCATTGGCTTCGTCGTGGGCGTGGTACTTCTTGGACCGGCGCACGGTCTTTTTCATGATCGGGTGTGTAAAGCGGCGCTCGACGCTCACCACAACCGTTTTTTCGTTCGTATCGGAGACCACTGTCCCCTGCAGGATACGCTTGGGCATTTGTGTCTCCTTACTTTCCGGCCTGCGCCTTCTCGGCGATCACGGTCTGAACGCGCGCGATATCGCGGCGGACCTTGCGCACCTGAGAAGTGTTTTCCAGCTGCTGGGTAGCGCGCTGGAAACGCAGGTTGAACTGCTCTTTCTTCAGATTGACGAGCTCATCCTTGAGTTCGTCGACCGTCTTTGCTCTAACGTCGCTCGGCTTTGCCATCGCTGTACGTCCTTAATCTGCAATGCGGCTGACGAACCGCGTCTTGATCGGCAACTTCATGGCCGCCAGACGCAGAGCTTCACGCGCAATCTCTTCACTTACGCCGTCAACTTCGAACATGATCCGGCCGGGCTTGACGCGGGCTGCCCAGTATTCAGGAGCACCCTTACCTTTACCCATACGGACTTCGGTCGGCTTGGACGACACGGGCACATCCGGGAAAACCCGGATCCACACACGACCGGCACGCTTCATATAGCGAGTCATCGCGCGGCGTGCGGCCTCGATCTGGCGGGCGGTTATACGCTCAGGTTCCTGAGCCTTCAAGCCATATTCGCCAAAATTCAGGTCGGTGCCGCCTTTGGCGGCGCCGTGGATCCGGCCCTTGTGGGCCTTGCGGAACTTCGTACGTTTCGGTTGCAGCATTTTTTTTAGTCCTATCAGCTTGCAGCCGGACCGCGGCGGCCCTGACCGCCGGAGTCACCACCTTCGGTGGCACGGCGCTCGTGAGCCATCGGATCGTGTTCCATGATCTCGCCTTTGAAGATCCAGACCTTGATCCCGATGATGCCATAGGTGGTCGCGGCTTCGGCAACACCATAGTCGACGTCGGCACGAAGGGTGTGAAGCGGCACGCGGCCTTCACGATACCATTCGGTCCGGGCGATATCGGCACCGCCAAGACGGCCACCAACATTGACGCGGATGCCCTGGGCGCCCATGCGCATTGCCGTCTGCACGGCACGCTTCATGGCACGGCGGAACGCCACGCGGCGCTCGAGTTGCTGGGCGATGCCCTGTGCGACCAGCGTTGCGTCGGTTTCCGGCTTACGCACTTCAACAATGTTGATGTGCACTTCCGAATTGGTGAACTTCTTGACCTTGTTGCGGATCTTCTCGATGTCCGCACCCTTCTTGCCGATCACGATGCCCGGACGCGCCGAGTGGATCGAAATGCGGCATTTGCGGTGCGGGCGCTCGATAACGATCTTGGAAACAGCGGCCTGCTTGAGCTCTTTCTCGAGCATCTCGCGAATCTTGAGATCTTCCTGCAGGAGCGAACCATATTCGCCCTTGTTGGCGTACCAACGGGAATCCCAGGTGCGGTTGATACCGAGGCGAAGCCCGATCGGATTAACTTTCTGGCCCATCAGACGGCCTCCTCGACTTCACGGACGACGATGGTCAGATGCGAGAACGGCTTCTCGATGCGCGCGCCGCGACCGCGGGCACGGGCATGGAACCGCTTCATCACCAGAGCCTTGCCAACGAAGGCTTCCGAGACCACCAGGGAGTCTGTATCCAGACCATGGTTGTTTTCGGCGTTCGCGATGGCGCTTTCCAGGGTCTTCTTGACCGAAACCGAAATCCGCTTACGCGAGAATTCGAGTTCGGCAAGAGCCTTCTCGACCTTCTTGCCACGGATCTGTGCGGCGACCAGGTTGAGCTTCTGGGGGCTTGTGCGCACCATGCGAAGGACGGCTTTCGCCTCTGTGTCCTTGAGCGCGCGTTCACGCTTTTCCTTGCCCATCGTTACTTCCTCTTCGCCTTCTTGTCGGCCGCGTGACCGTAATAGGTGCGCGTGGGCGAAAACTCACCGAACTTGTGGCCGATCATATCCTCGGAGACATTCACCGGGATGTGCTTCTGACCGTTGTAGACGCCAAAGGTGAGGCCAACGAACTGCGGCAGGATCGTGGAGCGACGGCTCCAGATCTTGATCACTTCATTGCGGCCCGATTCCCGGACCTTGTCTGCCTTCTTCAGCAGATACCCGTCGACGAACGGGCCTTTCCAGACGGAACGTGCCATGGCTTACCTGCCCTTCTTGAGGTGCCGCGAGCGGACGATAAACTTGTCCGTCGCCTTGTTGGTGCGGGTGCGCTTGCCCTTGGTCGGCTTGCCCCACGGAGTAACCGGGTTACGGCCACCCGAGGTGCGGCCTTCACCACCACCATGGGGGTGATCGACCGGGTTCATCGCGACACCGCGAACATTCGGACGCCGGCCCAGCCAGCGATTGCGGCCGGCCTTGCCGATCGAGGTATTGGAATGGTCCGGGTTGGAAACCGAACCGACGGTTGCAAGGCACGAGCCATGGACCAACCGCTGCTCACCCGACCCCATGCGAAGGATCGCCCAGCCCGAGTCACGGCCAACATATTGCGCATAAGCGCCGGCCGAACGGGCCATCTGGCCGCCCTTTTTGGGCTTGAGCTCGATGTTGTGCACAATCGTGCCGACCGGCATACGCTCAAGCGGCATGGTGTTGCCCGGCTTCACGTCGACGGCGTTCATCGACGAGATCACCTTGTCACCAGCGGCAAGACGCTGCGGCGCCAGGATGTAAGCCTGCTCACCATCATCATAGGTTACCAGAGCAATGAACGCGGTCCGGTTGGGATCGTATTCAAGGCGCTCAACGGTACCCTGGACGTCGAACTTGGTGCGCTTGAAATCGACCATGCGATAGCTGCGCTTGTGTCCGCCGCCTCGTGCAAACGAAGTGACGCGGCCGTTACTGTTGCGGCCACCCGACTTGGAAAGACCCTCGGTCAGTTTCTTGACCGGGCCACCCTTCCAGAGCTCGGACCGGTTGATGCCGACAAGTTGGCGGCGGCCCGGCGAGGTGGGATTGTATTGTTTCAAAGCCATTTGAACTCTTCCTTCTCGCCTTCTTACAGACCGGTCGAAATATCGATGGTCTGACCGTCAACGAGGGTAACGACGGCCTTCTTGACGTCCTTGCGGGTGCCAAGCATGTTGCGGAACCGCTTGACCTTGCCCTTGCGGACGATGGTGTTGACAGCCTTGACCTTGACTTCAAAGAGCGCCTCTACGGCGGCCTTGATTTCCGGCTTGGTTGCGTCGATGGCAACATCGAACACGACCTGACCGTATTCCGAAGCCATGGTGGACTTTTCAGTCACGACCGGATTGCGGATGATGTCGTAGTGCTTGAGCGCGCTCATTGGAACCGGCCCTCCAGCGCAGCGAGAGCGTCCTTGGTCAGGACCAGCTTCTCACGACGCAGAATGTCGTAAACGTTGATGCCCTGAGCCGGAAGCACGTCGATCTGGGGAATGTTCCGCGCGGCGAGCGCGAAATTGGTATCCAGTTCGGTGCCACCGATAATCAGCGCACTGGAAAAACCGAGCTTACCGAAGATGGCGCGAAGTGCGGCAGTCTTGGGCGCTTCGGCAGTCGCCTGGTCGATGATGACGAGATCACCTGCCTTGGCCTTGGCAGAAAGAGCATGCTTGAGAGCAAGCGCGCGGACTTTCTTGGGCAGCTCGATCGCGTGGCTGCGCGGGGTCGGGCCGAATGCGCGTCCACCACCTCGGAAGATGTTGGAACGACGCGA
>TARA_R110002051_G_scaffold25371_2_pt1 | contig 15265 bp, 17 predicted proteins | sample TARA_R110002051 | Tara Oceans TARA_R110002051 (sample SAMEA4397023) | marine metagenome | biome: Polar Biome; feature: [MES] marine water layer (ENVO:01000295) within the mesopelagic zone...; material: water (ENVO:00002006), including particulate matter (ENVO:01000060) such as......
AGAAGTCCGGACATTCGGAAACGGTGGCAAAGTGTGCAACTTGCGCATCGCCACATCCGAGAACTGGAAAGATAAAAATACAGGCGAACGCCGTGAAAAAACCGAATGGCACTCGGTTGCGATTTTCAATGACGGCCTCGTGCGCATTGCTGAGCAATACCTGCGCAAGGGCTCCAAGGTTTATATCGAGGGCGCACTGCAAACCCGTAAATATCAAGCGCAAGACGGCACTGACCGCTACTCTACAGAGGTCGTTTTGCAGGGCTTTGGCGGCACGTTAACGATGCTCGACGGGCGCGATAGCGGTTCGCAAGGCGGTGGTGACCAAGGTGGCGGTTACGGCGGTGGCAACACAGGCGGCGGATACGATGGCGGGAACGCCGGCGGAGGGTCCACAGGTGGCGGGCACTCTGACATGGACGACGAAATCCCGTTCTAAAACAGCATCGTAGGATGTGTTTTAACCCATCCTACGATTGCGCCAGCTACCTTTCAGATAGCGCCTCATTTAACACCAATAGAACCACATCTCGGGGCACGTCAGACGTGATAAACGCATCCCCGATCTCGCGGGCCAAGATAAACCGAAGTTGGCCCGCGATCACCTTTTTATCTTGCCCCATAAGCCCCAGCAGGGTTTCTGCGTCAGGTAAATCCCCTTCAATATCCCGCAAATCGACCTTGGTGCCCATTGCGCGTAAATGCGCCCGCACGCGGCTTGGGCTTTCCTGACTGCACAGCCCCAGACGCGCCGATAATTCAAATGCCATCGCACAACCGATCGCCACTCCCTCGCCGTGCAACAACCGGTCCGAATAGCCTGTCGCGGCTTCTAGCGCATGGCAAAACGTATGCCCAAGGTTCAGCAGCGCACGGTCGCCCTGTTCGGTTTCGTCGCGCTGCACGATGTCGGCCTTCATCTGGACCGACCTTGTGACAGCCTGAACCCGCGCATCCATGTCGCCCGCAGCCATCGCAGGTGCGTTTTTTTCCAGCCACTCGAAAAATGCGAGATCACCCAATAGCCCGTATTTGACGACCTCACCGTAGCCCGCCAAGAAATCGCGCGAAGCCAATGTGCCCAGCAGCGCAGTATCGGCCAGAACCAATGTGGGCTGATGAAAGGCGCCGATCAGGTTCTTGCCGTGTGCTGTATTGATCCCTGTTTTTCCACCAACAGAACTGTCGACTTGGGCCAACAATGTTGTCGGAATTTGCACAAACCGGACACCGCGCCGCAATATCCCCGCAGCAAAGCCCGCCAAATCCCCGATTACACCGCCGCCAAAGGCGATCACGATATCGCCACGTTCAACTTTCTGATCCAGTAAAAAGTCGCAGGTTTTTTCAAGCTGCGTCCAGCTTTTGGTCGCTTCACCCGCGGGCAGCACCAGCGCCTGCGATGTCAACCCAGCGGCGGCCAAGCCCGATTGTAGTGCTGACAAATGCAAACCTGCGACGGTTTCATCTGTCACGATAGCCACATGTTTGCGGCCCCCCAGCGGCGCAATAAATGCCCCTGCCGCCTGCAATAAATCTGGCCCGATTTGAATATCATAGGCCCGCCCGGGCAGGTCAACACGAACTATGGCTGCGGCTTTAGTCATCTTATGGTCTCCAGAACGTTGGGGTCTTGCGCCAAAATTGACAACACCGTTTGGGTTGTCTCCTCAATGCTCGCGTCAGGCTTAATGATGGCATGCAGTGGGGCTTGCGCATAGATAGGGGCGCGGATTTCTAGCAGACCTGTCAATGTTTCCAAAGGATTATCGGTTTGCAACAGCGGGCGGGTATTTTTGTGACGGACCCTTTCCCAAAGCGTTGCAAGGTCCGCGTTCAGCCAAACGGCGACGCCCTTTTGCTGCACCAAGGCGCGGGTGCGCTCTGACAAATAGGCCCCACCACCGGTCGACAGTATAACCGGTGGACCGGACAATAACCGATCAATCACCTCGGCTTCGCGTTTGCGAAAAAACGTCTCGCCATCGCGCGCAAATATTTCGGGAATAGTCTGCGTCGACGCCTCCTCGATTGCGGCATCGCTATCAAGGAACGGCACCTCCAATGCGGCGGCCAGCGCGCGCCCGATTGCGGTTTTGCCCGACCCCATCATGCCCACCAACACCACCGTGCGCAGCAATTTTGGTTTGATTTCGCCGTGGGACATGACAGATATTGCCTTACCGTGGTTGCGTTTCGTCGGCTATCTGCCGCCTAATTAAAATTTGTTCACTTGAATGGCGTGATATTGCGCAAAAGGCCATATATAAACAACGCAGAACGCGGCAATCAGACCGCAACTCAGGCAAAATCGGGGCAAAATATCAATGTTGTGGCGACTAATAAAATTTCTTCTGGTGTTAATCATCCTCGGTGCGATTGCTTTGGTCGTTTACGCTTATGTCGGACCAATCTTTTTTCCGGCTGACTTTGCAGCGCCGAGCCAGCCAATCTCCGTGCCCTTGATGCTGGACGTGAACTAAATGCGTTTTAGCTGGCTTTTGCTACCCACATTTTGCGTGGCTCTTCCTTTGAACGCCCAACAAGCGGACCCGCTCTCGGCAATCGACTGGTTGTCGCAAAGCGTCGTGGCCCAACCCAGCGGACCGAATGTGCCGCCGGTAACCCCAGAGGCCCCCGTGAGTAGTTCCGCGAACGTCCCGCAAGTCACAGTCACCGAACTTGATGCCCCTGACACGGCCCCGATCGGGCTTTTGTCAAATCAGGTGACCGGCCTGCCCGCCACGCTTTGGGCGCCCAGCACCACTGATACTCTTATCCCGCTATTGGGTGCTGTGCGTGCAGATACGCTGCCTGCCGCGCAAGATTTGGTGATGACATTGCTCTTGGCCGAGGCAATTCCGCCCTTGGACGACCGCGCGGATGGCGCATTTTTTCTAGCCCGCATCGACAAACTGTTGGATATCGGAGCACTTGATCCCGCGATGGCCCTGCTTGAACAAGGCGATAGCCAACAGCCCGCCCTATTTCGCCGCTGGTTCGATGTGGCGTTGCTAGCTGGCAACGAAGATGCGGCATGCGACGTGATGCGCGAGACCCCAAGTGTGGCCCCGACATTTCCGGCGCGCATCTTTTGCACCGCGCGCAGTGGCGATTGGTCGACAGCGGCGCTCACGTTGAACACCCGCCGCGTGTTGGGCGATATCAGCGATGAAGAAGAAGCGCTGTTATCGCGCTTTCTTGACCCCGATCTTTTTGAAAACGAGCCGCCGCTACCGGCACCATCGCGCCTTAGCCCGCTGGTGTTCCGACTGCGCGAAGCGATTGGCGAGGCGATGCCTACCCAGCGGCTGCCAAACGCCTTTGCCCACGCCGACCTACGCAACACAACCGGCTGGAAAAGCCAACTGGACGCCTCAGAACGCTTGGCCCGCATGAACGCCATTTCCGAGAACGTTCTGTTCGGACACTATCTGGCCCATACCCCTGCTGCATCGGGTGGCGTATGGGACAGGGTGGATGCCATCCAGCGGCTGGATGTAGCGATCAAGTCCCGAGATCCTGAAGCCGTGTCAACGCTTTTGCCACCCGCGTGGGCAGCGATGCAAGAGGCCGAACTGGAAGTCCCCTTTTCGCGCTATTTTGGACCGAACTTGTCGGACCTTGCTTTAGCGGGTACTGCCGCGAAACAGGTGCTAGATATCGGTTTGCTATCGCCCCAGGCCGAGACAGTGGCCCAATTGGCCGCCGATCAGACGTTTGTGATGCGCGTCGCACAGGGTGCCCCTGAAGGTGCCGCAACTGACGTTGAGCGCGCAATCCAAGCAGGTTTCGGCGATACTGCGCCGCCCTCCGACCTCGAGGCCCTGGCACGCAACGGCGCACTGGGCGCGGCGTTGTTAAAAAGCATCGCGACATTCAACGCTGGGGCCGCGGGTGATTTAAACGCCCTGACCGGGGCTTTGGCGTTTTGGCGTTTTGTCGGCCTAGAGGACGTGGCGCGCAAGGCAGCATTGCAAATCCTGATCTTAAAGCGCAGCACATGAGTGCCGCACAACAGCCGATGCCGCACTGGATTCAGGCCTTTCTGGAGGCGCAGGCTGCCGAACTGGACGCCGCCACAAATACCCAATTGGCCTATGCACGTGATCTGACCGATTTTGCAGGCTGGCTCGGACCTAAAAACTTGCATTTTGCCAGTGCTACGCAAGACCACGTGGAAAGCTATCTGATCGACTGCGATGCACAGGGGTTGGCAAAAGCGACCCGCGCCCGCCGACTGTCCGCGATCAAGCAGATTTACCGCTTTGCCTTTGAAGAAGGTTGGCGCAGTGATAATCCTGCGATCAGCATCAAAGGGCCGGGCCGGTCCAAGGCGCTACCAAAAACTCTTGATGTGCCCGAGATCGAACGCCTATTAGAGGCCGCCCGCAGCAGCCGTGACAGCGCGCGCAACACCGCCATGATGGAATTACTTTATGCCACAGGTATGCGCGTGACAGAATTGGTAAGCCTGCCTGTGAGCGCCGCGCGTGGTGATCCAGCCATGCTTTTGGTGCGCGGAAAGGGCGGCAAAGAACGCATGGTGCCGCTATCGCCTTCGGCAAAGCTAGCGATGGCCGACTGGGTGCTGGCGCGCGACGACGCAGAAGAAACGGCGCGCGCAAAGGGCGTGCCTGTGTCCAAATTCCTGTTCCCGTCACGCGGCAAATCGGGCCATCTTACCCGTCACCGGTTTTTTGGCTTGATCAAGGAATTTGCGGTCGCGGGTGGGGTCTCACCGGGTAAGGTGACCCCGCACACGGTGCGCCACGCCTTTGCCACCCATCTGCTCGCGGGCGGCGCTGATCTGCGTTCGATCCAGACGATGCTAGGCCATGCGGATGTGGCCACAACCGAAATCTACACCCATGTTCTAGACGAGCGTCTGACCGATCTGGTCATGGATCACCACCCGCTTTCGCGCAAAGACGGCAAGACATCTTGAACGAACCGCGACAAACGCTCATAACCTCAACATCTTAAAATGAAAGTGAATGATGGACACGTCCCTATTTGACGCGGCCTTTTGGGTAACTTCCGGCGCAATTATTGTGCTGCTGGTGCTCTCTGGCTTCTTTTCCGGCTCAGAAACCGCGCTGACAGCAGCATCGCGCGGCAAATTACGCTCGGCGGCCGATAAGGGCTCGCGCGGGGCCGAACAGGCGCTGGTCGTCACTGAGGACAGCGAGCGGCTGATCGGATCTGTCTTACTGGGCAATAACGTGGTCAACATTTTGGCGACATCTTTGGCAACCGCTCTTTTGACCAAAATATTTGGCCAAAACGGCGTGGCCTTTGCTACTTTGATCATGACGCTTCTGGTCCTAATCTTTGCCGAAGTGCTGCCCAAAACCTACGCGATCACCAACCCTGAAAAGGTCGCGTCGCGCGTCGCGGTCCCTATTGCGTTTATCGTATTGATCTTTTCGCCTATCGTGTCGGCGGTGCGGTTTTTCGTGCGTGGTGTGTTGTTCTTGTTTGGGGTGCGCACTGATCCTGACAGCCACATTCTGGCTGTGCGCGAAGAAATTGCCGGCGCTTTACAGCTTGGGCATTCTGAAGGGATCGTAGAAAAAGAAGACCGCGACCGCATCTTGGGCGCGCTGGATTTGAACGAACGCATGGTCGAAGAGATCATGTTACACCGCTCTGGCATCGAAGTTGTGGATGCCAACCTGCCCGTGCAAGACATCCTGTCGCAAATTCTAAAAAGCCCGCACACTCGCCTGCCGCTGTACCGCATCGACCCCGAAAATATTGTAGGCGTGATCCATGCCAAAGATCTGTTGCGCGCCATGCACAAGCTGTTGATCGACGACAAATTCACCCGCAAGGACATCGGCAAGTTTGACATCTTGTCGGTTGCAATGGACGCCTATTTCATTCCCGAAACGACAACTCTCGGTGATCAAATGCGCGAATTCCTACACCGCAAAACCCACTTTGCACTGGTTGTTGATGAATATGGTGGCTTGCAAGGACTGATCACCCTGGAGGATATCCTTGAAGAAATCGTCGGTGAGATTGCGGACGAATTCGACGATGACAATGCGGGCCAAGTGGAGGCGACGTCTGATGGTGCATACCTCGTAGAGGGCGGCATGACACTGCGCGACCTAAACCGTGCCCACGACTGGTCGCTGCCAGATGACGAGGCGAATACAGTCGCAGGCCTTGTGATCCACGAGGCACAGATGATCCCCGTCGAAGGCCAGGTTTTCAGCTTTCACGGTTTCCGGTTTGAGGTGGTCGAAAAAGACGAAAACCGGATCGCCATGCTGAAGATCCGGCCACTATAACGCGGGCGAAATTACCGCCCCTTAAACAATCCGCCCAAAATTCCGCGCACGATGCGGCGTCCTGTAGTGCCTTTCAATTCCTTCATGACCACGTTGGCCAAGGCTCCGCCTATGCTTTTGTCACTACTGCGCGAACGGCTGGACCGCGATGTGCTGCGCGGCGTTGAGGTGCCGCCGTCATAGCGGCGGGCTTTTCTAAACTCGCGGTCTTGCTGTTCTGCGGCCTCTTCGGCCTCCTCGGCGGCCTGCGCCTCCATTGCGGCGGCGTTCGCACGCTTCGCCAACATCTCGGACGCACTCACTCGGTCAAGTGTCACATCATATTTGCCTGCCATATCCGACCCCGCCATAATCGCGGCACGGGTTGATTTATCAATCGGTCCCAGTTGCGACGCAGGCGGCCGGATCAGGGTGCGTTGCACCATTTGCGGAACACCCTTGGCATCTAGAAATGATGTGACTGCCTCACCTGTGCCGACCTGCTGGATCGCCTCTGCGGTGTCAAATGTCGGATTATCGCGGTAGGTTTCGGCGGCGGTCTTGAGCTCTTTGCGGTCTTTCGCGGTAAATGCGCGCAAGGCATGTTGCACGCGGTTTCCGAGCTGGCCCAGCACATCGTCAGGTACGTCGCCGGGATTCTGCGTAACAAAATAAACCCCAACGCCCTTCGAGCGGATCAACCGTGCGACCTGTTCGACCTTATCAACCAGCGCCTTTGGCGCGCCATCAAACAGCAGATGCGCTTCATCAAAAAAGAACACCAGCTTGGGTTTGTCGGGGTTGCCAACCTCTGGCAACTCCTCAAATAACTCTGACAATAGCCACAAAAGGAATGTCGCATACAACCGCGGGCTGCCCATCAACTGGTCTGCAGCAAGAATGTTAATCTCACCTTTGCCGTCCGCGCGGGTGCGCATCAGGTCGGACAATTCCAGCGCGGGCTCCCCGAACAACGCGGTCCCGCCTTGGTTTTCAATCACCAGCAATTGGCGCTGGATCGCGCCTACCGAAGAGGCCGCCACATTCCCATATCGTAATGATAGCTCTGACGCATTTTGCCCAACCCAAACAAGCAACGACTGCAAGTCCTTGAGATCAAGCAGTGGCAAACCCTGTTCGTCTGCGATACGGAATGCCACGTTCAGCACGCCCTCTTGCACATCCGTCAGATCCATCAAGCGCGACAATAACAGCGGGCCCATTTCGGCCACGGTGGCGCGAATTGGGTGGCCTTGCTGGCCAAACAAGTCCCAAAATGTCACCGGAAAACTATCGTATTGTAGGTCCAACCCGATGGTCTGCGCGCGTTTAATAAACGGCGCGTGTAGTTTGAACGCCTCTGAGCCAGCGACAGCCAACCCCGACAAATCCCCTTTCACATCAGACAAAAATACCGGAACACCCGCTTTCGAGAACCCCTCTGCCATGATCTGTAATGTTACGGTTTTCCCCGTGCCTGTGGCACCCGCGACAAGCCCGTGCCGGTTGGATTTATCCAGCAAAAGCAGCTGCGCCTCGCCGTATGCATCGCCACCACCGCCAATAAAGATATCATCTGCCATTTGTGTTCGGCCCTTTTGTCGCAAAAATATTTTGATCAAAATACATTTTTAACGTTTTCATGCCAGTATAAACGCACGGTCCCGTGCCATCATGTCCCCGGTGTGGTGACCGTATCCTCCCTGTCAGACTTGCCGTGCCCGTTGGCACGGTTTTTTTTAGGCGCATCAATACTGCCACTGCGCGTTTGTCGGTTTTTAGTTGACGCAGTTTACGCCTGTGCATAAATTCACCTCAAATAGTCGGCCAAGTCCGACAGGGAGACGACAAAAAAGGGACCTTTGGGTCCCTTTTTCTATTGCCCATGAAATATACGGGTGCGCAAAACCCCGCCGATTCACATCATTTTGCTCCTGACATGGACGGCCCCTCATGCTAGAGCGCAGTAACCGTAATTTGGGAACGACTACATGTTGCAATATTTCAAACCACTTCTTCTCGCAGGCCTGCTTGTCGCGTCAACAGGCCTTTCCGCACAGGAAACCACCCCGACACCAGAAACCGCCGCACCGGCGACCTCGGATCTGGACATGGGCACTGTTATCGATGAAGAGAATGCCGTCGGCACCCCGTATATCCGCGAGACTTTTGGAGACTGGTCTTTGCGCTGTTTGCGCGCCGAGAAGGGCCAGGACGATCCGTGTCAGCTCTATCAGTTGCTCAACGATGCGGACGGCAACTCTGTCGCTGAAATCAGCATGTTCCCTCTGCCCGAAGGCGGCCGTGCCGCAGCGGGCGCGACAATCGTCGTGCCACTTGAAACCCTCTTGACCGAGCAGTTGCAGATATCGGTCGATGGCTCCGCTGCACGCCGCTATCCGTTCACATTCTGCAATCGTGCGGGCTGCGTTTCGCGGGTCGGCTTTACGCAAGACGAGATCGATCAGTTCAAGCAAGGCAATAAAGCCACTTTGCGCATGGTGCCAGCGGCGGCCCCTGAAGAAGAGGTTGTCCTGGACATTTCATTGATCGGTTTCACCGCAGGCTTTAACGGTTCTGAAAACTAGATCATCGTCAACTTTCCAAAAGAAACCGCCCCAGCAACTTGCTTCGGGCGGTTTTTTCATGCCCCTGCCTATTTAAAACAAGAGATCCTCTGTCTTTCGTCAGTTTTAAATGCGATTAAGAGACAAATCACGTGATGGAATGCGAATTTAATAGAAATACTCGAAAGGATCCACATTGAAGCGACCGCGTATTTCTAAGATTTAAATTCAAGATTGGTGGTGTTTTATATGGAATTGGCTGTGCTAATCGCCCGTGTGAGCAGATGAAGGGCATGTGCAATCTTGTCGGTTTATCTCACCCGCGCAGCACTACATGCGCCACGCCTCCGATAAAAAAGAGTTTGGATATGAACTGCGACGAAGCCTTTTCATCTTGGAATGCATATTTCGCACGCCCGACAAGAACGACGGAGTGGAATCGCGATCTTTGGGTAAGGCACTCGGACATGCTGGCGGCAGTAACCCGTGTGTTCGACATGGAACGTTTGCTTCAACATAGCCACTTCGTCAGCCCTGCGTCGCGCTGGGTCACGGGGGCGCTAGTTTCTCGCTTTATGTAGCGCACTATCCAACGTTGCACCTGCTGAACGCCGCCCTGCCCGATATTGCGGGACGCGAAGTGATTATGCTCATGGGCACGCTTTCCGTTGGTTGTATATTTGCCGATATCTTCAAGCGGCGGATCAACGCGTTCCGTCAGATCTTGCGCAGGGCAATCACCGCATTTAGCCCGCCAAATGCAAAGGCATTCGACAACACCACGTCAACCGATGCATCTCGGGCGATATTGGGCACGACATCCAAGGCACATTCAGGGTCGGCTTCTTCATAACCGATCGTGGGGGCAATGACCCCATCTCGTAGTGCCATGATACAGGCCAATAACTCGACAGCCCCCGTGCCGCCGATCAGATGCCCGTGCATCGATTTAGTCGACGAAATCATCAACCTGTCGGCATGAGCACCGAACACATCGGCAATTGCGGCGCATTCGGTTTTGTCGTTAGCCGCCGTACCCGTGCCATGTGCGTTGATATAGCCCACCATTTCAGGGGTCAGCTTGGCATCTTTCAAAGCGCCTGCAATTGCGCGCGCGGCGCCTTGCTTGGATGGCATCACAATATCAGAAGCGTCCGACGACATCGCAAAACCTGCGACTTCGCACAATATTTCTGCGCCGCGTGCCTTAGCGTGCTCATATTCCTCAAAAACAAAAACCCCGGCACCTTCGCCCTGCACCATACCATTGCGGGTCGCTGAAAATGGGCGGCAGGCATCTTTAGACATCACCCGCAGCCCTTCCCATGCTTTGATTCCACCAAAGCACAACATCGATTCCGACCCGCCGGTGACCATCACCGTGGCCATGCCACAACGCACCATGTTAAACGCCTGCCCCATTGCATGATTGGACGAGGCACAGGCCGTGGCAACCGTAAACGACGGGCCGCGCAGGTTCCATTCCATCGAAACTTGGGACACCGCGGCATTGTTCATCAGCTTGGGCACGATAAACGGGTGCACCCGGTTTTTGCCCTCTTCATAGACCGCGCGGTAGTTCTCGTCCTGGGTATTCAACCCACCACCCGAAGTACCAAGGATCACACCAGACCGGTCAGCCAATTCACCGGTAAAGATCAACCCCGATTGGGCCATCGCCTGACGGGCCGCAAGCAACGTAAACTGGGTAAACCTGTCATACAGGGCTATTTGCTGACGGTTGAAATGCGCCTGCTCGTCATAGCCGTTGACCTGCCCACCGATCTGGATTGACAATCGGTCCACATCACGAATATCCAAAGGGCCGATTCCGCAGCGCCCCTCTTTCATGGCATCCAATGTCTGGGGCACATCCACACCAAGCGCGTTGATCGTTCCTGCTCCGGTGATGACAACGCGGCGCATCATTTCACCGCTGCTCGGCGATCAGCTTATCAACCGCTGCGATAATCGAAGCCACCGATGAAATATCAAACGCCGCGTCACTTGGGTCGTTGGCATTAAACGGCACTGTGATGTCAAAGGCCTCCTCGATTGCGAAAATGCTTTCGACCAAGGCCATGCTATCTATCCCTAAATCATCCAACGAATTGTCCAGCGCCAGATCCGACGGTTCCAGAATGGCTTGTGCAGCGAGAATGGCGATGACTTTATCTTGGGTGCTCATGGGTCCGTCCATTTGGTCAATAGGTCCGATCTAAGCGGTCTTATCAGGTTTTGAAACAGGTTTAAGGCCCAAAACCGATCGGCGCAAACTGCGTTCGCGAGCGCGGTAGGTCAACATCGGCAGCGCGGGGTAGCCCATCATAAAGCTGCCCGCTGGCACATCAGACAACACAATAGCAGCTCCGCCGATAACACAGTCAGCACCGACCGTCAGGTTATCGCCGATGCCAGACTTCCCACCCAGAACGCAGCGGTCACCAATAACAGCCGATCCCGCAACAGCGGCTTGGGCGCAAAGCAAACAATCATCACCAATCACCACATTATGGCCGACCTGCACGAGATTATCGATCTTGGTGCCCCGCCCAATACGGGTCGGACGCACAGTTCCTGCATCCACAGTACTGCCTGCGCCAATTTCGACGTCGTCACTAATCTCGACGCCCCCCAGCGAATGGATGCGGTGTTGGGTGGCATCTAGCAGTGGCTCAAACGGGGTTTTGCCCAACGTCTTGCGCCCGATTTCGACATTGGACGGGGTGGCCGTTACAAACGAGAACCCATCGCCACCGATCACCGCATTGGGCTGAATTACCGCACGTGCGCCCAGGCGCACCCTACTTTGAACACGTACACCGGCATGGATTTGCGCGCCTTGGCCAATCACCGCACCTTCGGCTATCGTGACATGTTCGGCTATTTTACTGCCGTCGCCGATCACAGCACCCGCACCTACGACCGTAAACGGACCGATCGAAACACCTGTTCCGACGCGCGCGCTCGAATCTATCACCGCATGCGGGCTGATGCCCGTAAATGCTACTTCGGTATCCATCATGCGGGTTAGCCCTGCCATCGCAAGACGCGCGCGTGGTGCCTCAATCGCGGCCTGCAACCCAAGTGTCTGCCAATCCGCGCCAGCCCAAACCACCGCAGCGCGGGCGCGACCCCTTGCCAATGCCGGTCCATAGTGCGGCGACATCGCCAATGCGAGATCATCGGGCCCCGCGGTCTGTGGCTCTGACACCCCCGTAACCACTACATCAACCGCGCCAAAAGCCATTGCTCCCAACGCCGCGGCGATATCTTTGACAGACTGACCCATGTGATCCGATCCCTGTTTCACTCGAGACAGACTTAGCCCCGAACAGCGGCTACTGCTAGCCCCGTGCTCTCGCTTCGAGACCTTTGATCACCGCGCAATGGACGCCTACGCTAAAGGCCCCTCTATCAGGCGATACTTTCCGGCCACAGTTTTGTGTAAATTTGCAACAATATGTAGTTAACTCACAGCTTGCGCAAATTTTCGCCGACTACTCCCTTGTTTGCCACGAAAGGCCGAAACAGGGGTTGGTCGAAGAATCGACCTGTGCAATAAGGTTGCAACATCTGGGGACAAGATGACAAAGCCGCGTAACAGCGGGATATTATAAAGCGACGGGACAGGCGCGAGAAATATGAAAAAAAATAACACCTTGGGTATAACCCGCCGTGGTTTGCTTGGAGCATTTGCAGCGACAGTTGTTACAGCAGCCCCAACCTATTCAAATGCAGCAGGATTTTTACGTGGCAGTGGCGATGTGCGACGTATCTCTATGTTCTCCGGTCGAACCGGCGAGCGGCTAGATACAATTTACTGGATCGAAGGCGAATATATTGGTGAAGCTGTGCGCGAGATTAACGCGTTTATGCGCGATTGGCGCACTGGCCAGGCAATCAATATCGATACCCGCACCATCGACATCATGGCCGCCACCCATAACCTGCTGGACGTCAACGAACCTTATATGATGTTGTCGGGATACCGATCCCCGCAGACGAACGCAATGTTGCGCAGCAAATCTCGCGGTGTTGCTAAAAATTCGCTGCACATGCGCGGGCAAGCCGCTGACTTGCGTTTGACCAGCCGCACAACTTCACAAATGGCGCGCGCCGCGCAGTCGACCGGTGCCGGTGGTGTTGGGCGTTATCGCGGCTCCAATTTTGTTCATATGGATTGCGGTCCCGTTCGCAGTTGGAACGGCTAAATTCTCGGCGACAAACTAACCAAACTAGCGCCCCAAGGGGCGTTTTTTTTGTATCTGCAATTCAACAGCAAATTGTGCGGCTGTGACCTTGTGCGGATGAAAGTCATCGATGTCATGGCGTCCGGACAGATCAAAGAGCGAGCGTCGGTGTAGCAAAACAAAGCAAAACCCAAAATCCGGTCAGATTAAAATTTCCGAGGGCGCCCTCGCCTCTGTAGCGAAGTGGACGGACGATCCGCTGATGGTCGGGTCAGAGTATCTCTGGCCTGAACGTTTTCACGAGCGGCTGCACATCTCAACGCGCCAAAATGCTTGCTTCGTGCGGGATGGGGTTTATCAATCGGGTTGAAGGTCACCGCCTATGGCACTCGTTCAATGCGAAGCCCGCAGGTCGCCCAGATATATTAGAAACGAGCAACCTGCGCGCCGTCCAGCAGCTACTGGGTCATACAAAAATGGAAAGCCCAGCCCGTTATTTTGGCGTTGAGCTTGCATATCCGTTGGCAATTTCGGAAGCTATTGAAAACTAAGCGTTTGGGCCGTTCTACACGAACCGCTTAGAGCGGACATTGTCACATGCCTTAGCTAATGTCAGGAAGGAGGAAGGTTTTTCGATGCGGGCCACTGCGCGAGGTTTCGGCGAAGAATTGACCTTGGCCCGCGTTGACAAACCTCTCAAGGAGGAAGCCGTGGGATGCTGAGTGTGACCTATGGGGAAAGTGCGAGGCTGCTGTAGGTTTGTTTGGGCCTTGGCGTGTTTGTCGAATGCACTTGAGGTAGTCCAGAGGTCATGAGTGGCATGATCTTGAGGTTGACAACGATGAACATCGGCGCGTTTTCAACATATTGGATCGTTTGGAGCAGCAGAATACACGACCCTGAGGAGGCGCATGAGGGAGCAGGTATTGCGCATTTTGACGGACATCTCGTCATGCGGCGGCCTTTCTGGGTGGTGCGCGGGTTTTCAGTTTCTGGCCGCGCCTGAAGGTCTCGATGATGCGCATCGATCCACCGCAGTCGGGGCATGGCTCGCGAAGGGTGAGCGGGGTTGTCTCTGCGGGTGGCGGGTCATCGAACTTGGCCTGTTCGGCCCCGAGCAGGGTTCGGATCTTTGCTATGTTGGTCTTTCGAGCCGCGCTGGCGAGCAGGCCGTAGTGGCGGATGCGATGAAAGCCCTCTGGCAGAACGTGGATGAGGAAGCGGCGGATGAACTCAGTGGTTGCCAGCCGCATGACGGATTGGCGGTCGTCGGACTTGATCCGATAATCTTTCCAGCGGAACGCGACAGTGTTGGCGTCGGCGCTGATCAGGCGGCTGTTTGAGATCGCCACCCGGTGGGTATAACGGCTGCGATACGCGAGCACGGCCTCGGGCCCACCAAAAGGCAGTTTGGCATAGATGACCCATTCTGTTTTGCGCAGAGGAACGAGATATGCCGCGAAACGCTCAGTATCTGACGGCCCGACCAGATCACCGAAGAAAGCCAGTTTGCCTGCGCGATGCAGCGCCAGCAGTCCTTCGATGAATAGGCGTCGAAAGAGCCGTGACAACACCCGCACGTGCAAAAAGAACCCCGGTTTGCACGCGACCCAGCGGTTGCCACTTGGCGACAGGCCGCCACCCGGAACAATCATGTGGACATGGGGGTGATGGGTCAGCGCCGAACCCCATGTATGCAGGACACTGGTCATACCAACGCGCGCACCAAGCCGTTTTGGGATCAGCGGCAATGGTGATCACTGTCTGAGCCGATGCTCTGAACAGCAGGCCATAGATCACCTTCTTGTTCCAATATGCGATGCGCGCGACCTCTGCTGGGAGTGTGAAGGCGACGTGGAAGTACTCCACCGGCAGCAGATCATCTGCCCCGGCCGCCATCCAATCACGGGCTGCAGGTCCCTGGCATTTGGGGCAGTGCCTGTTCTTGCACGAGTTGTACGCGATGTGGTGGTGTTTACATTTAGTGCACGCCGCCACATGCCCGCCGAGCGCCTCGGTTCGGCAGGCTTCAATTGACGACATCACTTTGAGCTGGCTGAGACTGACATGTCCTGCATTGGCCCGTCGATATGCTGGGCCATATGTACGAAAGATATCAGCAATCTCCAGCGTGCGTTTGGGCACGCCGACCCCTTCGTCAGGTCAGCCCTTGCACATTCTCAAACGGGCTGGTGATATTGCCCAACGTCTTTGTCGCGACATG
>TARA_R110002051_G_scaffold23518_7_pt1 | contig 15204 bp, 9 predicted proteins | sample TARA_R110002051 | Tara Oceans TARA_R110002051 (sample SAMEA4397023) | marine metagenome | biome: Polar Biome; feature: [MES] marine water layer (ENVO:01000295) within the mesopelagic zone...; material: water (ENVO:00002006), including particulate matter (ENVO:01000060) such as......
GTGCGGCGCTCGACGATCAGGCTCTTCACGTAATTGGCGAACTCCCGGGCAGCCTGGTCGGCCGCCAGCTCGTCCTCCGGCGTCCGCTTGAACATGTACATGCCGACATAGGCATGGGACCATTTCAGCAGCTGCGGTCCCATCTCGTCCGGGATGCCGATCATCCGCGCGATCATCGTCACTGGGATGATATCGGCGAAGGAGGAGAGAAGCTCCGTCCTGCCGTCCCGCTCGAAGCCGTCGATGAGCGTCTCCGCCAGACCGGCGATCTCCGGCCGCAGCCGCTCGACGTGGCGCGAGACGAAGGCGCGGTTGACGAGCGTCCTGAGGCGCGTGTGTTCGGGAGGCTCGATCTCCAGCAGCGAATGACGCTCGGCGAGGTCGAAGTTGGCGAGATGCGGCTGCGGTTCCGGCAGCCCAAGCTCCTCGCGGCTGGCGATGTGGAGGATCTGGCGGCCGAACCGGCGGTCGCGCAGGAGCGCGTTGACGTGATCGTAGCCGGTGAAGAACCATTGCCGCTGCTCTTCCCAATAGAAGGTCGGGCAGTGCGCGTGGAGCGCGGCATAGACGCGATTGGGATCGCCGTAGAAGGCCGCATCTCGACCGTCGAGCGAGACGTGGCGGGTGGCGGGGTCGATGCGGAGACAGGAGGGCATAGCGTTCATGGCTCAACGCCTAGCGCAATCGTCGCCCCGGCGAAAGAGGTCCGACCGGCAGATCCTAGTCGCCCAGCGCTACGCCCTCACGGCGCGGATCGGCGCTCCCCGCCAGGCCTTCCGCTGTAATTTCAATGGCATGCAGGCCGGAGTTCATCTCTCCCGCCTTGACCTCGTAGCCGAGCGACCGCAGCGGCTCGGCCAGATCTTCGGCGGCGGTGCCGGCCTCCAGGTCGTAGGTGCCGAAGCGGTTGTTCAGGTGCGGCATGGCGACGATCTCCTCGACGGGCATCTGCCAGTCGATATAGGCGACGAGCGCCTGCGCCACATAGCCGATGATCTGGCTGCCGCCCGGGGAGCCGATCGCCAGCAGCGGTTTGCCGTCCTTCATCACGATGGTCGGCGCCATCGACGAGCGCGGCCGCTTGCCCGGCTCGACGCGGTTGGCGACGGGGACACCCGCGTCATGCGTCTTGAAGGAGAAATCGGTCAGCTCGTTGTTGAGCAGGAAGCCGTTGGTCATCAGGCGGGAGCCGAAGCCGTTTTCGATGGTCGTGGTCATAGAGACGACGTTGCCGTCCGCATCGACGATGACGAAGTGGCTCGTGGAGGGAAGTTCGATTGCTTCGCCGTCGCCGAAGAGCAGGGCGTGATCCCATTCCGGTTCGCCGGCCTTCACCTCGTCCTTCGCCAGTGCCGTCTCCCGGTCAAGCAGCGCGGCGCGCTGTTCCAGATAGGTCTTGCTGACAAGCCCCTTGATCGGCGCGGGCACGAAGTCGGTGTCGGCGAGGTAGCGCTCGCGGTCGGCGAAGGCGAGCCGCTGCGCGTCCCCGATCAGCCGCCAGCTCTCCGGGTTCTGCGGGCCGAGGCCGCGGATGTCGAAGTTTTCCAGGGTGCCGAGCATCTGGCCGACGGCCACGGCGCCGGAGGAGGGCGGTCCCATGCCGCAGACGTCGAGCGCCCGGTAGGCGATGCAGACGGGCTCGCGTTCCTTGATCTTGTAGTTGGCGAGGTCGGAGAGGGAGAGGACGCCGGGATTGCCGGCTGCCTCGCGCACCGTCTTGACGATCGCCTCCGCGATGGGACCCTTGTAGAAGGCATCGGCGCCGCCCGCCGCGATCGCCTTGAGCGTTTCCGCATAGGCGGCGTTCTTCAGCATGGCGCCGGCGGCGAGGGGCGCTCCTGCCGCATCGAAGAAATAGCGCGTGGTGCTGTCGAAGGTCTTCAGCTTGTCGCCTTCGGTGGCGACCAGGCTCGCAAGCCTTGGCGATACGGCGAAGCCGTCCGAAGCGAGCGCGATGGCAGGGTCGAATAGGCTGGCCCAGTCCGCCTTGCCGAGGCGGCCGTGGACCTCGTGCATCAGCCTGACGGTGCCGGGCGTCCCGACCGATCGGCCGCCGACCACGGCCTCCATGAACTTCAGCGGCTGACCCTGGTCGTCCTGAAACAGTGTCGGCGTCGCCTCCATCGGTGCCGTCTCGCGCCCGTCGAAGGTGGTCAGCCTGCCGGAGGAGGCGTCGTAGTAGACCAGGAAGGCACCGCCGCCGAGGCCGGAGCTCTGCGGCTCGACCAGCCCCAGCACGGACTGCACGGCGACCATCGCGTCGATGGCATTGCCGCCATCGGCGAGCACCTTGCGCCCGGCCTCCGCCGCCAGCGGATTGGCCGCCGCGACCATGAAGGTCTTCGCTTCGGTCCGCTGCGCGGAGGCCATGCCGGTGGCACGCTCCGGTGCGGTCGTGTCGGAGGCCTGCTGGGCCTGCAGTGGGCCGCCCGGCATCAAGGCCGGCAGCAGAAGGGAAAGGGTGATGCCGATCAGTCGCTTCGTCTGCATGTCGCGCTCCCGCCGTGTCGCCTGCGCAAGGGGAGGCAGGCGTGCCTTTTGCCATCTTCAGCATGTGGGCCAGCGAGGCCGTCCGGCAAGTGAAAAAAAGCGGAACGCGCGAGGATTACGAACTGGCTGCCTGGGCCAGGCGGCGAAGCGCCGTCACCTGTTCGCTCGCCTGGATCTCCAGCGTCATGTCGTGCTGCGTCAGCATGGCCGCAGACGGGACGATGGAGGCAATGCCGTTCTGATCGACCGCCGAGCAGTTGCGCCCGGCCGCCTTGGCGGCGTAGAGCGCCCGGTCCGCGGCCGTCAGAAGTCGGTCAAGATCGGCATCGGCTGCAGGCTGCAGTGAAATTCCGGCGCTGACGGTGACGGTGATCTGGTCCTCGCCTGTACGGATGGTCTGCAGCGCCAGCGTCATGCGCAACCCTTCCGCGATACTGGCCGCCTCGACCATGTCGGTGACGCGCAGGATGCTGGCGAACTCCTCGCCGCCCATCCGCCCGAAGGATCCGCGGCTGTTGAAGGAGACGGCTGCCAGCTGGCAGAAGGCGACGAGAACCGCATCGCCGCCCTGGTGGCCGCAGCGGTCGTTGATCTGCTTGAAGTTATCGAGGTCAAAATGCAGGAGCGCCAGGAACGGCTTTTCCGACTGGACCTTCTGGCGCAGCTGCTGGAATTCATCGATCAACCCGCGCCTGTTGAGGGCACCGGTTAGGGGGTCGGTGGCGGCAAGCACCTTCAGTCGTCGCTCGGACCGCTCCGTCAGCATCTGCGCACCAATCAGCACGGATGCCACGAAACAGAAAGCACCGGGAATGAGAACGAGAGACGGCACGGGGAGGGTCTCAAAGGAGGTTGCGCCATAGACCACTGCGGTCGCTGCATGTGCAAGACTCGTGAGAATGTAGATGCCGAGAACGGCCGCCAGAATGTTGCCGGTCCAGGGCGATCTTCCCGGTCGTCGCAGGAGGATCGCGGCCAGCATGGCGAAGCCAACACCGGATGAAAGTGTGTAGAGAACGACACGGGCAGAAAAGGTCTCGCGGACGACGGGCAGAAGCAGCCCGCCGATCCAGAGAAGCGCCGGCACGATGATGAAAGGCTCGACACGCCTTCCGTCGAACTGCAGCATGCCGCCGATGAATACGCCAATCGACAAGAGGATGAGCGTGTTGGCAATGTCGATCGAGAGAAAACCGGGGATCTCGCCCCGGAGGCCGACCAGGATCAGGCCGACGCCTAGCATCCCGAAACCACCGCTCCAGCTCAGTTGATAGGTTTGGTTCTGGTCGCGGCTCCACCAGGCAAACAGCAGAACGCTCAGCGTCAGTGCCTGCGCGGCCCAGATCACCAGCCCGGTCAAGATGTCCATCCTCAGCGCCTCTTTTCAAGCCACAATGCCATAGCTCTACTCTGGAGTGCTTAAAGGCGCGTTGCCGATCGGCACGAGGCAGCGTGCAAATTTAGCTTCATCGAAATTCATCTTCGGTTTACCACGTTCCAGCACAAAGATGTGAAGCTCGGTCATTTGAGATAGTGGCGGCGTGTTCAGGTGATCCTGATCGGCTACAGCTAGCTTGCAGTTGCGTTGGCGATTAAGGATATCGCCTGCTCCGTCTTGAAGTGCCTGCCCTTGACACTCTATGTAGGGATTGACCTATTCCACTTTGATTCCGGGGCTTCTCCGCCCGGGCAAGCGATGACAAAGGACTGATATGAGAAATCCCGTCGATACAGCCATGGCTCTGGTCCCGATGGTCGTCGAACAGACCAATCGCGGCGAGCGGTCGTACGACATCTATTCGCGGCTGCTGAAGGAACGGATCATCTTCCTGACGGGCCCGGTCGAAGATCACATGGCGTCACTGGTCTGCGCGCAGCTTCTCTTCCTCGAGGCCGAAAACCCGAAGAAAGAGATTGCGATCTACATCAATTCGCCGGGTGGCGTCGTGACCGCCGGCATGGCCATCTACGACACGATGCAGTTCATCCGTCCGGCCGTTTCGACGCTGTGCATCGGCCAGGCTGCCTCGATGGGCTCGCTGCTCCTGGCAGCTGGCGCCAACGGCATGCGGTTCGCGACACCGAACTCGCGCATCATGGTGCACCAGCCTTCGGGCGGGTTCCAGGGGCAGGCCTCCGATATCGAGCGCCACGCTCGCGACATATTGAAAATGAAGCGTCGTCTGAACCAGGTTTACGAGAAACATACCGGCCGGACGTACGAGGAAGTTGAAAAGACGCTCGATCGCGACCATTTCATGGACGCGGACGAGGCCAAGGCATGGGGCGTCATCGACAAGATCCTTACCTCGCGTGAGGAACTTGAGGGCGCTCCGGCGAATTAATCTTCTAGTATCGCTTTCCAATGTCACCCGCATGTGACGGCGCAGGGGTTTCAACCGGCAAGGAAAGCGGTATTAGTACCAGTTAATGTTGTGTAGATTTTTGCCGCATAGCATTTGGTATTCTGAAGGGGATTCGTTGCCGCCGATCCGGACCGGCGTCCAGACCGGTAGAAGTACCCCAGGCAAGGCCGGCGCGTTGTCACGCAAGGTGAACGTGGCGGCAAGCAAGAGTGACCGCACCCGGAAACGGGAGAGCGGAGTGCTGGAAGGAAAGTGATATGAGCAAAGTCAGCGGCAGCAACGGCGGCGACTCCAAGAATACCCTGTATTGTTCGTTTTGCGGCAAGAGCCAGCACGAAGTCCGGAAGCTGATCGCCGGACCGACGGTGTTCATCTGCGATGAATGCGTCGAACTTTGCATGGACATCATCCGCGAAGAGAACAAGACCTCCATGGTGAAGTCGCGCGAAGGCGTGCCGACCCCACAGGACATCATCAAGGTTCTCGACGAATACGTCATCGGCCAGCAGCAGGCAAAGCGCATCCTCTCGGTCGCCGTGCACAACCACTACAAGCGGTTGGCGCATGCGTCCAAGGGCGGCGACGTCGAGCTGGCGAAGTCGAACATCATGCTGGTCGGCCCGACGGGTTGCGGCAAGACCTATCTTGCCCAGACATTGGCCCGCATCATCGACGTGCCGTTCACCATGGCCGATGCAACTACGCTGACGGAAGCCGGCTACGTGGGCGAAGATGTCGAGAACATCATCCTGAAGCTGCTGCAGTCGGCGGACTACAACGTCGAGCGCGCGCAGCGCGGTATCGTCTACATCGACGAAGTCGACAAGATTTCCCGCAAGTCGGACAACCCTTCGATCACCCGCGACGTGTCGGGCGAGGGTGTCCAGCAGGCGCTTCTGAAGATCATGGAAGGCACCGTGGCATCGGTGCCGCCGCAGGGCGGTCGCAAGCATCCGCAGCAGGAGTTCCTGCAGGTGGACACGACCAACATCCTGTTCATCTGCGGCGGTGCATTTGCCGGCCTCGACAAGATCATCTCCGCCCGCGGCGAGAAGACTTCGATCGGCTTTGGTGCGACCGTAAAGGCAGAAGATGATCGCCGCGTCGGCGAGGTTCTGCGCGAGCTGGAGCCGGAAGACCTGGTCAAGTTCGGCCTCATTCCGGAATTCATCGGTCGTCTGCCGGTTCTGGCGACGCTCGAAGATCTCGATGCCGATGCGCTGATCCAGATCCTGTCGGAGCCGAAGAACGCACTGGTCAAGCAGTACCAGCGCCTGTTCGAGATGGAAGACGTGGAACTGACGTTCCACGAGGACGCCCTGCGCGAGATTGCCCGTCGGGCGATCACCCGCAAGACCGGTGCCCGCGGACTGCGCTCGATCATGGAGAAGATCCTGCTCGACACCATGTTCGAACTGCCGGCGCTGGAAGGCGTGCGGGAAGTGGTCATCTCCGAGGATGTCGTGCGCGGCAATGCCCGTCCGCTCTACATCTATGCCGATCGGCAGGACGAAAAGACCAACGTCTCGGCCTGATAGCCAATTCGACAGGTAACGTGAGAGGCCCGCAAGGGCCTCTTTTCGTTTCCGCCTTTCGGTTCAGCGACGTCACCGAACTGTGATATGGTGGATAGCGCTTCGCTCGCTTCCGATTTGGGGGTATGAGTTGAGATCGGGAATCGCCGGCGCTGATGGCGGCCCAGGCAATGATTGCTTGAAGCGCCATCTCCGGCATACAGAGTACCTGCGTTCCTCGCTCCTGGCGCCGTCGGCTGTCGACGGGGGCAAAGGGTGAACGAGGCTTGAAATCATCAGTCAGACACTCCACTTGCGGCTCAAGTGGAATCCCCGGATGAGTGGTCTGGGGCAATCCCGGTAACGGGATATGAAAGGAAGAAGAATGACAAATTCAACGTCCGAGGCACCAAGCGTCGATACCTTCCCGCTGCTGCCCCTGCGCGACATTGTGGTTTTTCCGCATATGATCGTCCCCCTTTTCGTCGGTCGCGAGAAGTCGATCCGGGCCCTCGAAGAAGTCATGGGCTCCGACAAGCAGATCATGCTGGTCACCCAGATCAATGCCGGTGACGATGATCCCGAGCCTTCGGCAATTTATGAGGTCGGAACGGTTGCCAACGTCCTGCAGCTGCTGAAGCTGCCCGACGGCACCGTCAAGGTGCTGGTCGAGGGCCGCTCGCGCGCCAAGATCTCCAGCTATACCGACCGCGAGGAGTTCTACGAGGCAAAGGCTTCCGTGCTCGACGAGCCGGAAGAAGATCCCGTCGAGGTCGAGGCCCTGTCGCGCTCCGTGGTTTCCGAGTTCGAGAACTACGTCAAGCTGAACAAGAAAATCTCTCCGGAAGTCGTCGGTGCTGCCAGCCAGATCGAGGACTATTCGAAGCTTGCCGATACGGTCGCCTCGCATCTCTCCATCAAGATCACCGAGAAGCAGGAGATGCTCGAGACGGTCAGCGTCAAGGGCCGTCTGGAAAAGGCGCTCGGCTTCATGGAAGGCGAGATCTCGGTTCTCCAGGTCGAGAAGCGCATCCGCTCGCGCGTCAAGCGCCAGATGGAGAAGACCCAGCGCGAATACTACCTGAACGAGCAGATGAAGGCGATCCAGAAGGAGCTCGGCGACGGCGAGGACGGCCGCGACGAGATGGCCGAACTGGAAGAGCGCATCGCCAAGACGAAGCTTTCGAAGGAGGCCCGCGAAAAGGCCGACGCCGAAATGAAGAAGCTGAAGTCGATGAGCCCGATGTCCGCGGAAGCGACCGTCGTGCGCAACTACCTCGACTGGCTCCTGTCGATCCCGTGGAACAAGAAGTCGAAGGTCAGGACCGATCTCAACCACGCCGAGAAGGTCCTCGAGCTGGACCACTTCGGCCTCGATAAGGTCAAGGAACGGATCGTCGAGTATCTGGCAGTCCAGGCCCGCTCTGCGAAGATCAAAGGCCCCATCCTGTGCCTCGTCGGCCCTCCGGGCGTCGGCAAGACATCGCTTGCCCAGTCGATCGCCAAGGCGACCGGCCGCGAGTATGTCCGCATGGCTCTCGGCGGCGTTCGCGATGAAGCCGAGATCCGCGGCCACCGCCGCACCTATATCGGCTCGATGCCCGGCAAGGTCGTCCAGTCGATGAAGAAGGCGAAGAAGTCCAACCCGCTGTTCCTTCTCGACGAGATCGACAAGCTCGGCCAGGACTACCGCGGCGATCCGTCGTCCGCACTCCTGGAAGTGCTGGATCCGGCGCAGAACTCGACGTTCATGGACCACTACCTGGAGGTCGAATACGACCTTTCGGACGTGATGTTCATCACCACGGCGAACACGCTGGACATCCCGGCACCGCTGATGGACCGCATGGAGATCATCCGCATCGCCGGTTACACGGAAGATGAAAAGCGGGAAATCGCTAAGCGTCACCTTCTGCCGAAGGCGATCAAGGAGCATGCGCTGCAGCCGAACGAGTTCTCGGTCAGCGACGATGCGCTGATGTCGGTGATCCAGCAGTACACCCGCGAAGCCGGTGTCCGTAACTTCGAGCGTGAGCTGATGAAGCTTGCCCGCAAGGCGGTCACCGAGATCATCAAGGGCAAGTCGACGTCGATCCATGTCACGGCTGCCAACATCGCCGATTATCTGGGCGTTCCGCGGTACCGCCATGGCGAAGCCGAGGGCGAGGACCAGGTCGGTGTCGTCACCGGTCTTGCCTGGACGGAAGCCGGCGGTGAGCTGCTGACCATCGAAGGCGTCATGATGCCGGGCAAGGGCCGCATGACGGTCACCGGCAACCTGAAGGAAGTGATGAAGGAATCGATTTCGGCGGCGGCGTCCTACGTCCGTTCGCGTGCAGTCGATTTCGGCATCGAGCCGCCGCGCTTCGACAAGTCGGACATCCACGTGCACGTGCCGGAAGGGGCAACACCGAAGGACGGTCCGTCCGCCGGTGTCGCCATGGCCACGGCGATCGTCTCGATCATGACCGGCATTCCGGTGGACAAGACCGTCGCGATGACGGGCGAGATCACCCTGCGCGGTCGGGTCCTGCCGATCGGCGGGCTCAAGGAGAAGCTGCTCGCAGCCCTTCGCGGCGGTATCAAGAAGGTTCTGATCCCGGAAGAGAACGCCAAGGATCTGGCCGAGATCCCGGACAACGTGAAGAACAACATGGAGATCATCCCGGTTTCCCGGATGGGCGAAGTCATCGAGCATGCGCTTTTGCGCAAGCCCGAGCCCATCGAATGGGATGGGACCGTCGAGACTCCGGTCATCGCCACGGTCGACGGTGTCGACGAACCGGGAAGCACCTTCGCCCACTGACACCCTTGCCCCCAATATGTGGGGGCTGGGACTATGCCAAATTGGCACGATAACGAAAAAAGCCGGTTAGAAGCCGGCTTTTTTTGGTGAAAAGGGCTTCATACCTCTTGTTTTTCAGGCGATAGCGGCGCTTGTGACGGGGGAAGGCTCACACCGATTTGTGCTGGGCCCGATTAAACTTGAGTCGTTTCAATACCGTTTGAAAGGGTGGAAACATGAACAAGAATGAACTGGTTGCCGCAGTTGCGGAAAAGGCTAGCCTTTCCAAGGCTGATGCCGCTTCGGCTGTCGACGCCGTATTTGAGACTGTTCAGTCCGAACTGAAGAATGGCGGCGATATCCGCCTGGCCGGTTTTGGCAGCTTTTCCGTTTCCCGGCGTGAAGCATCGAAGGGTCGCAACCCCTCGACCGGCGCCGAAGTTGACATCCCGGCACGCAACGTGCCGAAGTTCTCGGCCGGCAAGGGCCTGAAGGACGCAGTCAACAACAAGTAAGGCTTTGCCGCTTGTCGTCTTGGAAGGCCCGGAGTTGTCCGGGCCTTTTTTCGTTCTGGTGACGGGTGTTATTCAGCACCGTCTAACGTGATTGGCGTGTCATCTGCCTGTCACGCACGTGCCGCACAAGCGCCCTTGTTCGCTTCATGGACAGGAGGGCTTCCCATGAGAATTTCCGTACGCGCCGCACTGACTGCGGCACTGCTTGCTTCCGCTGCACTTCCCGCGTCTGCCGATCCGGTCTTCAACCGCATCGCGTCGTTCCCCGTCGCTTCCAACCTGCCGACCGACAAGGAAAAGCTGACGCCGACATCGGCCGAGATCATCACCGCGTCCGAGGACGGCAATACGCTGATCTATTCCGACAGCCCGCTCGGCGGCATCGGCTTTGTCGACATCACCGATGCCAAGGCGCCGAAGGCTGCCGGTGCATTGATGATGGATGGCGAACCCACATCCGTTACCGTTGCCGGTTCCAAGGTTCTGGTCGCCGTCAACACGTCCGAAAGCTTCGTGAAGCCGTCGGGCAAGTTCGTCGTCGTCGATATCGCATCGAAGTCGATCGAAGCCAGTTGCGACCTGGGCGGCCAGCCAGACTCGGTTGCCATCTCCGGAGACAAGAGCTTCGCGGCAATTGCGATCGAGAACGAGCGCGACGAGGATCTCAACGACGGCGAAATCCCGCAGATGCCTGCCGGCGACCTGGCGATCATCACGCTGAAGGACGGCGTAGCGGATTGCGGTTCGATCAAGCATGTCGACGTGACCGGTCTTGCCGATGTAGCCGGTGACGATCCGGAGCCGGAATTCGTCTCCATCAACAGCCTCGGCGAAATCGCCCTGACGCTGCAGGAGAACAACCACATCGTCATCATCGACGGCAAGACGGGCGAAGTGAAGACCCACTTCTCCGCCGGCACGGTCGATCTCGACGGCGTCGACACCAAGTCGGACGGTGCGCTGAAGTTCACCGGCAAGCTGGAAGCTGTTGCACGCGAGCCGGATGCCCTGAAGTGGCTGGACGACGACCGTTTCGTGATTGCCAACGAAGGCGACTACAAGGGCGGATCGCGCGGCTTCACGATCTTCGACAAGACCGGCAAGGTGCTTTACGAATCCGGCCCGTCGCTCGAGCTGGCGATCGCCCAGATCGGTCATTTCCCGGACAAGCGCGCCAAGTCGAAGGGCGTCGAGCCTGAAGGCCTGGAAGCCGCGACCTTCGGCGACCAGAAGTATTTCTTCGTGATGGCCGAGCGCTCGTCGATCGTTGCCGTCTACAAGGACACAGGCGCCGAGCCGGAACTGGTGCAGCTGCTGCCTTCCGGCATCTCGCCGGAAAGCGCGATCGCCATCCCGGCCCGCAACCTGCTGGCGACCTCCAACGAGGCCGATCTCGGTGAAGATGGCGGCGCCCGCTCGCACGTCATGCTCTACGAACTGGCGGAAGGCGAAGCAGCCTATCCGACGATCCAGTCCGCCATGGTCGACGGTGCGCCGATCGGCTGGGGTGCGCTCTCCGGTCTCGTCGGCGATGCCGAAAAGAACGGCACACTCTACGCCGTCAACGACAGCTTCTACGGTGCGCAGCCGACGATCTTCACGATCGACGCAACCCAGAAGCCGGCCATGATCACCTCGGCGCTTCCGGTCACCCGCGGTGGCGCCGCGGCCCAGAAGCTCGACATCGAAGGCATCGCGCTCGACGGCAAGGGCGGCTTCTGGCTGGCCTCCGAAGGCGACCCGGCAAAGCTCACCGGCCACGGCATCTACAACGTCGATGCCAAGGGCGCGATCAAGTCGGAGATCGGTTTCCCGGTCGAACTGCTTGCAGGCCAGACCCGCTTCGGCCTCGAAGGCATCACCTCCGTCGGCACCGGCGATGACATGACGCTCTGGATGGCCGTCCAGCGCGAGTGGAAGGACGACGGGAAGGGCATGGTCAAGCTCGTTTCCTACAATCCGAAGTCCAAGGAATGGGGCGCCGTCCACTATCCGCTCGAAAAGACGGAAGCCGGCTGGGTCGGTCTTTCCGAAATCACCGCCCGTGGCGATTACGTCTACATCGTCGAGCGCGACAATCAGATCGGCGACAATGCCAAGCTGAAGAAGCTCTATCGCGTTGCGATCGCCGACCTGAAGCCCGGCAAGATCGGCGAGGAACTGCCCACGGTCACCAAGGAAGAAGTTCATGACTTCCTGCCGGACCTGAAGGCCGCGACCAACGGCTACGCCGTCGACAAGCTGGAAGGCTTTGCCTTCGACGCCGCCGGCACGGCCTATGCCGTTACCGACAACGATGGCGTCGACGATAGCTCCGGCGAGACGCTGTTCTGGCAGGTCGACCTGAACATCACCAACTGATCTCTCGAAGATCGAATCGGAAAGGCCGGGCAGCGATGCCCGGCCTTTCTGTTTGTCGCGAGCCTTGGCCTGCTACCAGCGCTGGTGGACATGCGGCGCGATCAGCCGCGCGTAGACTTCCCGGGCCGCCGTCATCACGTCGTCGCAGAGCGCGGCAAGATCGGCGGCGGCGGCATTGGACCGGGCCTGTTCGGCATTGCGGGCGCCGGGAATGACCACGGTGACCGCCTCGTTCATCAGGATCCACTTCAGCGCGAAGGCGGCCATGGAGGCGCCCGCCGGCACCAGCTTGCGAACTTCCTCGACGGCCTGGAGGCCGACCTCGAAGGGAACGCCGGCGAAGGTCTCGCCGACGTCGAAGGCCTCGCCGTGGCGGTTGAAACTGCGGTGGTCGTCGGCCGCAAACGCCGTCTCGCGGTTGATCTTGCCGGACAGAAGGCCGCTGGCGAGCGGCACCCGGACGATCACCGCCACGTTCTTGCGCCTGGCCTCCTTGAAGAACAGGTCGGCCGGCCGCTGGCGGAAGAGATTGTAGATGATCTGGATGCTGACGACGTCGGGATATTCGATCGCCTTCAGCGCCTCCTCGACCTTCTCGACGCTGACGCCATAGCTCTGGATCTTGCCGGCCTGGCGCAGGTCGTCCAGCGCGCCGAAGACCTCCGGCCGGTAGAAGACCTCGGTCGGCGGGCAGTGCAGCTGCACGAGGTCGAGGGTCTCGACGCCGAGATTGGCAAGGCTGCGGTCGATGAAGGCCTCGAGGTTTGCCTTGGTATAGCCGTCGGCCGTGTGGGGGCTCAGCCTGCGTCCGGCCTTGGTCGCGACCATCGGGCGCTTGCCGCCACGCGCGGCCAGCACGCTCTGGATGATCTTTTCCGAGCGGCCGTCACCATAAACGTCGGCCGTGTCGATGAAGGTGACGCCGGCGTCGAGGGCGGCTTCCAGCGCCGCGCGGCCGTCCGCCTCGCTGACGTCGCCCCAGGAACCACCGATCTGCCAGGCGCCGAAGCCGATCTCGCTGACGGTGAAGGATGTGCGCCCGAACGCGTGCTGTCTCATGAAGTCCTCCGTAATATCGGCAGGCTGTCCACAGGCCGAATACCCGCGCTATCGCCATGCCCGGCAATTGCCTAAAACACCTGCTCAGCAGAGACAACCAAAGCAAGCGATTCGATGTCCTCCTTCCGTTTCATCCATTCCGCCGATCTGCACCTCGGCAGCCCGTTCCAGGGGCTGGCCATGAAGGATGCCGCCGTCGCGGAGCTCTTCCTGGAGGCAAGCCGCAAGGCCTTCTCCACGCTCGTCGACCAGGCGGTCGAACGGCAGGTGGATTTCTTCCTGGTGGCGGGTGACGTCTATGACGGCGACTGGAAGGACAACAAGATCGGCCTCTTCTTCAACCGCGAGGTCGCGCGCCTGGAGCGGGCCGGCATCCCGGTCTTCCTCCTGAAGGGCAACCACGACGCCGAAAGCGTCATCACCAAGACGATCACTTTGCCGAAGAACGTCCGCGAGTTTCCCGTCAACAAGCCCGGCACCTTCACGCTCGACTACCTGAAGGTGGCGCTGCACGGCCAGGGATTTGCCGAACGCTCGGCGACGGAAAATCTGTCGCTCGCCTACCCGCCGCCGCAGCCCGGCTGGTTCAACATCGGCGTGCTGCACACCTCGCTGACGGGCCGTGAGCCGCATGCGACCTATGCGCCCTGTTCCGTCGAGGATCTGCGCTCGCGCGGCTACGACTACTGGGCGCTTGGCCACGTGCATGACTACGAGGTGGTGGCAGAGGACCCGCTGATTATCTTCCCGGGCAATCTGCAGGGGCGCAGCATCCGCGAGCAGGGCGCCAAGGGCGCCGTGCTCGTCACCGTCGAGGACGGCGAGATCCGCCACGAGCGGATCATCACCGACGGCGCCCGTTTTGCCGAAGCCACCGTCACGGTCGAGCCGGACGAGGATCTGCCGGCGATCCTGCGGCGCATCGAGGCGGCGCTGGAGCATGTTGCCGAGATCATGGAGGGCCGGCCGCTGGCGCTGCGCATCCGCCTGACCGGCAAGACCCGCTACCGCCGCGAACTGCTCGCCCGGGCGCAGGATTTTCGCGACGAGGCGCAGGCCGCCTGCCACCGCTGCCACGAGGACATCTGGCTGGAGAAGCTTGACGTGCGCGTCGAGGATGCCGGCACGCCTGGCGCGACGGCAGGACTGGCCGGCGGCCTTGGGCTCGAGGGCCTGATCCCCGGCGAACTGCCGCCCGAACTCATGGAGGAGGCCGAGGCACGGCTGGCGGAGATTTCCGCGCGCCTGCCGGGCGGCATCGGCGCCCGCGAACTGGCGCTTGGGGACGATGCCGCGGCACTTCTGGCCGAGGCCCGCGAGCTCCTGATCGGGCGTGCAGGAGGGGCCGCCTGATGCGCTTCGAACGCCTCGACATCCTGCGCTACGGCGCGCTCACCGACCGCAGCCTGGTCTTTCGCGCCGATGCAAAGCTGCACATCGTCTACGGTCCCAACGAGGCCGGCAAGTCCTCGGCGCTTTCAGCCATCTCCGACCTGCTGTTCGGTTTCCCGACGGCGGCGCAATACAGTTTCCAGCACGATCCCGCCTCCCTGCGCGTCGGGGCGCAGGTCGCTTCGCGCGATGGCGCGAGCCTGACCTTCCGCCGCCGCCGGGGCCGCAAGAGCACGCTGCTTGCCGCAACGGACGCCGAGGAGGCGCTGGCCGACGATGCGCTGACGCCCTTCCTCGGCAGCTTGAGCCGCGACGTCTTCGAACGCGCCTTCGGCCTCAACTCCGCCTCTCTGCGGGCCGGCGGCGAGAGCATGCTGAAGAGCGGCGGCGAGATCGGCAGCCTGCTCTTTTCCGCGGCCTCCGGGCTCACGGGTCTGTCCGAGATTCGCAAGACGCTGGAGGCGGAGGCGGATGTCATCTATGCCCCGCGCCGCTCCAAGGACCGGCTGTTCTATCAGGTGCTGGACACGCACGAGGAGGCTCGCAAGGCGGAGCGCGACAACGAGCTGAAGGCGAGCGACTGGAAGCGGCTGATCGCCGAGCAGGCCGAGGTCGAATCGGATCTGCAGGCCGTCTCCTCCGAGCGGCAGGAGACGAAGCGGGCGCTGGAGCATTTGCGCCTGCTGCAGCGGCTCGACCCGATCATCCGCGAGATCGACCGG
>TARA_R110002051_G_scaffold114257_5_pt1 | contig 15193 bp, 16 predicted proteins | sample TARA_R110002051 | Tara Oceans TARA_R110002051 (sample SAMEA4397023) | marine metagenome | biome: Polar Biome; feature: [MES] marine water layer (ENVO:01000295) within the mesopelagic zone...; material: water (ENVO:00002006), including particulate matter (ENVO:01000060) such...
GCGGGTTTACCTTCATTAACCAAACGACAACCGGTGCGGGATCAGCTTAGCGTTACGTATTGCTACCGATTCGTTTTCGGCAATCCGGGTTCAACAAGGCTGCCCATGCCCCGCGCTTCAGATATTCTCATCCTGCTGACCTATGTGATGATCGCCGTCGTCGCAGCGATCGGCTTTGAATATTTCGGCCTGATGTCGACCTCGACGGCCTGGATGATGGGCGCCATCGTCTTCATCGTGGCGGGCATGGCGCATTCGGCTGCGGCCCATGCGCATGAACGCCGCACCACGGAAGAAGAAATCCGCGGTCTCAAATCGGCCAATCTCGCTCTGGCTGAAGAATTCGAGGCCGCCCAGCGCCGCCTTGATGAGATCACCGACGAGCTGCGCTGCGAAGCGGTTGAACGCGATAATGCCTTTGTGCATGAAGTCAAAGTGCTGGAGGATTTGGTGCGCCGGGTCGGCGAACCTATCCCGGACCGGGCCGGCCATGCGGTCGAGACCAGCGGCAAGGCGGTCAGCATCGATGTCATCCGCGAAGCGCTGCAGGCCAATCGCGTCGACCTCTACCTGCAGCCCATCGTCACCCTGCCGCAGCGCCGGATCATGTTCTATGAAAGTTTCACCCGGCTGCGCGATGCGGCGGGACGTGTGCTGGCACCGAGCGTTTTCATCGAGGCCGCCGAGCGTGCGGGTTTGATGACCGAAGTCGATAATCTTCTGCTGTTCCGTTGCGTCCAGATCCTGCGTCGGCTGACGCAGCAGGATCGCCGTGTCGGGATTTTCTGCAATGTCTCGCCCAATTCGCTGGCCGATGAGAGCTTCTTCCCGTCCTTCCTCGACTTTATCCGCCAGAATAATGACCTGGCCGGCGCCTTGATCTTCGAAATCCCGCAGCGCGCTTTTATCGAACGCAATGCCATCGCAGCGCGCAACATGTCGCGCATGGTCGATTTCGGCTTCCGTTTCTCGGTCGATCAGGTCACCGATGTCGATCTCGATCTGAATGAGATGCAGCGGGCCGGTGTGCGCTTCGTCAAGATCGCCGGCGGACGCCTGCTCGATGCCGTCAATAATCTGGAATCGATCGCCGGTCTCGAAGCCGGATCCATCGCACACGAAGATATGGCCGGCGTGTTCGCCCGGCACGGGATTGATCTGATCGTCGACAAGATCGAGACCGAAGCGACCGTCGTCGAAGTGCTCGAGCTCGACGTTGCCTTTGGCCAAGGCCATTTGTTCGGCGAGCCGCGTCCAGTGCGTGACGAGGCGCTCGATGAAGCCGGCAATGTCATCCGGATGGCTGGCTAACGGCGATTGACCCGGCGCAGCGACGCTGCTTCAACGCCTGCATGACCCAGACTGTATCCCCGTCCCAACCCGCCAATCTGTCCCGGCTTCGTGACCGCTATGACGTCCTGTATTGCGATGTCTGGGGCGTGATCCGCGATGGCCGAAGCCTTCTGCCAGCCGCTGTCGATGCGCTGGCCAGGTTTCGCCAGTCCGGCGGCTTTGTCTGTCTCGTCTCCAATTCGCCGCAACGCGCGCGCGGACTGGCCGCCATGCTCGACCAGATGGGCATGCCGGCGGGCAGTGTTGATGCGATGGTCACGTCCGGCGATGCGATCCATGCCGAATTGGCCCTGCGCGCTCCTGGCCGCGCCCTGCGGATCGGGCCGGATGGCGATGATGACCTCTATGACGGGTTGGAGATCGAATTTACCGGCATCGAGGACGCACAATTCATCAGTTGCACTGGGCCTGACGATTACTGGAACGGCAAGCCGGAAGATTATCGCGCAGTGCTGGAGACGGCGCTGGCGCGCGATCTCGATCTGGTCTGCGCCAATCCCGACATTATCGTCCAGTCCGGTGATCGTCTGATCTATTGCGCCGGTGCCATCGCGCGTCTCTACACAGCGATGGGTGGGCGCAGCGTCGTCGCCGGTAAGCCGCATCGCCCGATCTACGCGCTGGCGCGGACCAAGGTGGAAGCATCGGGCAGGGCGTTCGATCCGAAACGGGTGCTGGCGATTGGCGACGGGCCTGAAACCGATATCGCCGGGGCATTACGGGCTGGTGTTGATGCGCTGTTTATCGCCGAGGGCATCCATGGCGCAGATATGAATAGCGACAGCCCCGATTTCGAGGCTGTCGCTGACATTCTGGGGAATTATGACGTCACCGCGCGCTGGTGGGCGCCCAAGCTGGTCTGGTCTGATTAGTCGAACAGCGAGTCGATCGAGTTCTGGTCCAGATCATTGACCGGCGGCGCATCCATCGTCGCGAACATCGCGTCGATATCGTCCTGGCTGGTTTCCGGGCCGCCCATCGCCGGGCCGTTGAGCAATTGCTCGCGGGCACGCTTTTCCTGGGCCGTCTCTTCGTGCGGAGCATGGTCGGCATCACGCACGCCCATCACTTCGGCGAAGTGGGCAACGCGCTCTTCGACATGGCGCAGGCTGTTGACGACTTTCGAGACGCGCTGACCGGCGAGATCCTGGAAACTGCAGGCCTCAATAATGGTCATCATGCGTGCTTCGACATTGGCCCGATAAGCGTCAAAATCCTGTTCATCATCACACAACACATCCTCGGCCGCCGACATGATCGTCTCGGTGGCTTTCTCGGTGTCCCCAACCACGGCCTCAAGTTCGGCTCCGGCGGTGGGAATGCGCTGGGTCTTGATATCATTGGGTCGCAATGCCGCAATCTCGTCCCGCGTGCGCGAGATATAATCGGCAATATAATTGAATTCCTGGCAGATCGACTGGTCGAGGGAGCTGAAAAACAGCTTCATCGTATCCGTCAGCTGGTGGGCCAGCTTCAAAACTTCCATGATCTGCGCACCTTGCAGATCGCTGGCCTTCAACGAGGCGAGCGAGCTGCGGACTTGCGCGGCAACATTAGCGGCGGGCATGGGGCCCTCCTTGCTTAGCAGGTTCAAACAACGGGTCGTCCAGGGTTCAGCCTAGAAGTCACCCAAAACGGCGGACATCTTTGATTTGAGAGTGCCAGCATTGAAGGGTTTCACGATGTAGTTGTTCACACCGGCTCGTTTCGCCGCGACAACATTCTCGGTCTTCGATTCTGCGGTCACCATGATGAAGGGTGTTGCTTTCATGCCCTCATCAGCGCGAACCTTCTGCAGAAGCTCGTAGCCGGTCATCGGTTCCATGTTCCAGTCAGAGATGACCAGTCCATATTTGTTTTCCTGCATCTTCGCGAAGGCTTCGCCTCCATCGGACGCATCGTCCACATTCTCGAAGCCAATCTGCTTGAGCAGGTTGCGTATGATTCTGATCATGGTTTTGTAGTCATCCACAACCAGGATCGACATTGTCATATCGACAGCCATGCTAAGTCTCCATCCACTCGGCGCGTTTCCTGGGACAGCTTGTTCCGCTGTCTTCATCGATGACCCTAGACAATTGCAGATAAAAATCGGTTAAAGCGGGCAAAGAGACGGAGAGACTCATGGCCGAAAATGATGGAATTGCCTTGGAGGACATGCGAATCGGACAATCGGCAGAAGCAGCGCGAGTCGTTGAAGAAGCCGATTTGGACCAGTTTGCGCAGGTTTCCGGTGATTATAACCCGGTCCACATGGACGAAGTTTACGCCCGATCGACCCCGTTTCGGGGCCGGATTGTCCATGGCGCGCTCGTCGCATCCCACATCTCCGGCGTGCTCGGCAATCAGCTGCCAGGACCTGGCGCGATCTTTTTGGCCCTGAATATGCGCTTTTTCCAGCCGGTCCGGATTGGCGATGAAGTGCTGACCCGCGTCACGGTCAAGGACATCGATATCAAGGCGCGGCGCCTGATTATGGATTGCGTCTGCACGGTGGAGGGCAAGGTCGCGATGCAGGCCGAAGCTGAAGTCATGGTGCGCAAGCGCCGCCGCAAACCGGTTGAATAAATTTTGATGCAGGTTTTTCACGGATATGACGGGCTGAAATCCAGTGCGCGCGGCGCCGTTATCGCGCTGGGGAATTTCGACGGTGTCCATATAGGCCACCGGGCGGTGCTCGATCTGGCGCGCTCGCTGGCTTGTGAAGCCGGAGCCCTGCTTGGCGTTGCCCTGTTCGATCCGCATCCACGCCGCTATTTCGCACCTGAGGCGCGTTCCTTTCGCCTGATGAGTCCGGCGCGGCGCAATGCGACGCTGGCCGCTTTGGGCGTGGCGCAGCTGCACGTGCTCGAATTTGATCAGGCGATGGCGCAGATGACACCGGAGGGTTTCGTCCAAACCGTCCTCGCTGACGGGCTCGGCATTGCCGGCATCGTCACCGGCGCCGATTTCCGTTTCGGGGCCGGCCGTACTGGCTCAACGCTGGAGCTGGCGCAATTATGTGAGGCGCGCGGCATCCGTTCGGCCTTCGCCGAGCTGGAGGGCAATGGCGCCGACAAAGTGTCCTCGACCCGCATCCGCCAGGCGATTCATGACGGCAATATGCGCGCCGCCGCTGAACTGCTCGGCGCTCGCTGGGTCGTCGATGGCATTGTCGTGCAGGGCAATCAGCGCGGCCGGACGATCGGTTTCCCGACTGCAAATCTCAACATGGGCGATTATGTCCGCCCGGCCTATGGCGTTTATGCGGTACTCGTTGGCATCGATGGAGAACCGGCTACGCGTCCCGCAGTGGCCAATATCGGCAAACGGCCGACGGTCGACGGTGTCACCGAATTGCTCGAGGTTCACCTGCTCGATTTTGACGGTGACCTCTATGGCCGTGAGCTGGCGGTTGAATTTCATGACCATTTGCGCGCCGAGCACCGTTTTGACGGCCTTGATGCGCTCAAGGCCCAAATCGCGCTCGATGCGGCCCAGGCGCGCGCGGTGCTGACGCACGTGGCTGGACCGGCCTGACCGGCTCGGATATACGCGGAGCATGGTTTGTTCCCGATTGAACATATGCGACGCGGCGCTGGCGCCGGCGTCTTCTGTCCGGCGAATTAGCGGCCCGGGCCGCCGGGCTTGATCCAGGCGGTTCCGGGAGATTGTCTCGCCTCCAGAACCTTCCAAGATATTGACCGCAAGGACCCGATCCGATGACGGATACGCCCGCCGATAACGGCACCGATACTGCTGATAGCCGCGATTATCGCCAGACCCTGTTTCTGCCCAAGACCGATTTCCCGATGCGCGCCGGCCTGCCGACGCAGGAGCCGCTCTGGCTCGAGCGCTGGGAGAAGCTGGGCATCTATCGCCGCCTGCGCGAACAGAGCCAGGACAAGACCCGTTTCGTGCTGCATGACGGCCCGCCCTATGCCAATGGCCACATCCATATCGGCACCGGGATGAACAAGATCCTCAAGGATTTCGTCGTGCGCTCGCGCCAGATGGCCGGCTTTGATGCGCCCTACCGTCCGGGCTGGGATTGTCATGGTCTGCCAATCGAATGGCAGATCGAGCAAGCCTACCGCGCCAAGGGCCGCAACAAGAATGACGTGCCGACCAAGGAATTCCGCGCCGAATGCCGCGCCTATGCGGGCGAATGGATCGATACCCAGCGCGAGGAATTCAAGCGGCTCGGCGTCGCTGGCGATTGGGACGATCCCTACACCACGATGGCGTTTGCGTCCGAAGCGGTGATCGTGCGCGAATTCCTCAATTTCGTGAAACAGGGCCTGGTCTATTGCGGCTCGGCGCCGGTGATGTGGTCGCCGGTCGAGCAGACCGCTCTGGCCGAGGCCGAAGTTGAGTATCACGACAAGGTTTCGACCACGATCTATGTCCGCTTTCCGGTGCGCGGTCTGCGCAAGGACGGTTCGGCGATCCCGCACCAGTGCATCGGCGCGCAAGTGGTCATCTGGACGACGACGCCCTGGACCATCCCGGCCAATCGGGCGATCTGCTATTCGCCTGACATCAGCTATGGCCTCTACAGGGTCACGGCGATGGGCGAGAGCGACTACAAGCCTTGGGCGATGCCGGGCGACACGCTGATCGTCGCCGACAATCTGTGGGAAGAAACCGCGGCCGCCGCGAAGATCATCCATGCCGAACGGGTGATGACCGTCAATCCCGACGGCCTGGTCTGCGCCCATCCGCTCGCCAATGCCGACAAATACTGGAGCTATGGCGTGCCGCTTCTGGCTGGCGAACACGTCACCGACGAGACCGGCACCGGCTTTGTCCATACCGCACCGGGACACGGCGCCGAAGACTATGCCGCCTGGATGGCGCATCCCGAATGGCATGATCGCCAGACGCCGGTTCCGCAAACGGTCGGCGAGGATGGAGCGTTTTACGACACCATCCCGCTATTCGGCGGCCTGCACATCATCCGTGTTGACGGCAAAAAGCAGGGCCAGGACGGTCCCGCCAATAAGGCGGTGATGGATGCCCTGATCGCCCAGAACCGCCTGCTGGCGCGTGGTCGTCTGGAACATTCCTATCCGCATTCCTGGCGCTCGAAAGCACCGGTGATCTTCCGCAATACGCCGCAATGGTTCGTCGCTATCGACCGGCCGATGCAGGATGGGCGCTCCTTGCGTGAGGCCGCGCTGAAGGCGATCGGTGATACAGAGTGGACCCCCAAGGTCGCGGAAAACCGCATCCGCGCCATGGTCGAGGGACGGCCCGATTGGCTGGTCTCGCGCCAGCGCGCCTGGGGCGTACCGCTCACGATCTTCGTCGAGACGGCAACCCGCCGTGTCCTCAACGATCCCAAGGTCCATGCCCGCATCATCGCAGCGGTGGAAGCGGACGGGGCGGATGCCTGGTTCGAACGTCCCGCGGCGGAATTCCTCGGTGAGGAATACTCGGCCGATGAATGGGAAAAAGTCACCGACATTCTCGATGTCTGGTTCGATAGTGGCTGCACCCATGCCTTCGCGCTGGAGCCGCGCCCGGATCTGAAATGGCCAGCCGATCTCTATCTGGAAGGCTCTGACCAGCATCGCGGCTGGTTTCAGTCCTCCTTGCTGGAAAGTTGCGGCACGCGCGGCCGTGCGCCCTATGACGCCGTGTTGACGCATGGCTTCGTGATGGCCGGCGATGGCCGCAAGATGTCGAAATCACTCGGCAATGTCGTCGCCCCTGACGATGTCGCCAAGAAATATGGCGTCGAAATCCTGCGGCTGTGGGCGGCGGGCCAGGACTATACCGACGATCTGCGCATCTCCGACGAGATCCTCCAGACCAGCGTCGATGCCTATCGCAAGCTGCGCAATACAATGCGCTACGTCCTCGGTGCACTCGATGGTTTCGAGGCGTCAGAAGTCGTGGCGCATCATCAGATGCCATCGCTGGAGCGCTGGGTTCTGCACCGCCTGCACGAGCTCGATGGCATCGTGCGCGAGGGCTATGCGGCCTACGACTTCAAGAAAGTCTATTCGGCGCTGTTCAATTTCTGCGTCGTTGATCTGTCGGCCTTCTATCTCGATGTCCGCAAGGATGCGCTGTATTGCGACAGGCCGGATGCGCTGCGCCGCCGCGCGGCCCGCACGGTGATGCATGAAGTGCTCGACCGGTTGACCGCATGGATGGCGCCGATCATGCCCTTCACCATGGAAGAGGTCTGGCTCGGCCTGCATCCATCAGACACCGATAGTGTGCATTTGCGCGAATTCCCGCACACGCCAACCGATTGGCACGATGGTGCCCGCGCCGAACAATGGCAGACAATTCGTCGCCTGCGCCGTGTCGTCAACGGGGCGTTGGAAGTGGAACGCCGTGAAAAGCGGATTGGCTCCAGTCTTGAAGCCGCACCGCAAGTCTTCATCACCGACCCGGCCTATCGCGCGGCCCTGGCGGCCCAAGCCGATGGCGATGTCGATCAATATCTCGCCGAGATCGGCATCACCAGCCAAGCGAGCCTGATCGACGGGCCCGCGCCGGGCGATGCCTTCCGTCTCGAGGACGTCGCCGATATCGGTGTTGTGCCGGGCCGCGCCGCGGGCACCAAATGTGCGCGCTCGTGGAAATACTCGACCGAAATTGGCAGCGACAGCCGCTATCCTGATCTCAGCCCGCGCGATGCCGATGCGGTCTCTGAGTGGGACAAGCGTCATGCTTGAGCGTCTGAAGGCGATCCGGATTGATGGCCAGGCCCGTCTGGGCCTGAGCCTTGCCGGCGTGGTCTTGCTGCTGGACCAGCTGACCAAATGGCTGGTGCTCGACCGGCTCGCCTTCTCGCCGCCCGGCTGTCTGGATTTCCAGCGTGCTGACGCGCTTGAGCGTGCCGGCATGGTCAATAATTGCGGCCATATCGATCTCTCCTCGTTCTTCGACCTCACCATGGTCTGGAACAAGGGCGTCAGCTTCGGCATGCTCGGTGCTGATGGACCCTTGGGGCGCTTCCTGTTGGTTGGTTTCTCCGTGGCGGTCGCGCTGGCGCTAATCGCCGGCCTGATGTCGCTGGGGCCCTTCAAGGTCACGCACCGCTGGCAGGCGATCGCCTTCGGTCTGATTATCGGCGGCGCGCTGGGCAATGCGGTGGACCGGGCGCTTTATGGTGCGGTCGCCGATTTCCTGAACTTTTCCGGCCTGATGTTTCCCTGGGTGTTCAATATCGCCGATGTTGGCATCAATCTCGGGGTCGCCGCGATCGTGCTGGATGTGTTCATCCTTGACCGTGCCAAGCCCGCTACAAAGATGTAATGGTCTGCGGGCTGGAGATTGGCGAGACTCTTCGATACACATGATCCGAAGACTGACTGGAGCTAAGTCGACATGCGTTTGCCATCCGTATTTCTTACCGCAGCTGCGGCCTCTTTCGCCCTGACAGGGTGCGCCGCTGTTGAGCAGGGCTTTGGCGGCGGCAAGGTGACGCCGGACGAATTCCGCACCGTCACGATTGCACCGCTGAGCGTGCCGCCAGAATATAATCTGCGTCCGCCACAGCCCGGTGCGCCGCGGCCTGAAGAGATCTATCCTGACCAGATGGCCCGCGCGGCCTTGCTTGGGTCCCAGGGTGAGTTCCAGGGCAGCGATGCCGAGGCCCTGCTGGTCGCCCATGCTGGCGGCGGCGCTGCCGACCCTTTCATCCGCTCGATCATTGATGGCGAAACCGCCGGCGTTGTCCACAAGACCCGCAGCTTTGCCGATCAGGTCCTGTTCTGGCGCAATGGCGAATACCAACCGCCCGTCGATGCGACACCGCTCGATTCGTCCGGCGAGGCCGCGCGCCAGGAGTCGATCCTGAACGTGACCGGTGGCGGCGATGTCGAAATTGAACAGGATCGCCGGCTGCTGCCAAAACTGCCCGGCATCTGATCGCAGCATGGCTGCACACTTGACCGACTCAGGGCCAGCCGAAAGGTTGGCCCTATGTCTTTGACCATGACCCAGCCGACCATCCGCCGCCTGCCCGCGCAGACCGTCAACCGCATCGCCGCAGGCGAGGTGGTCGAACGGCCAGCCTCCGTCGTCAAGGAGCTGGTCGAGAATGCGCTCGATGCCGGCGCCACCCGGATCGAGATCGCAGCGGAAAATGGCGGTCTCTCGCGCCTGCTTGTTGAGGATAATGGCAAGGGCATGAGCGCCGAGGAACTCGACCTCTGCGTTGAACGCCATGCGACCTCGAAACTGCCGCTCGGCGAAGACGGCCAGGACGATCTGCTCAATATTTCCACCATGGGATTTCGCGGCGAGGCCCTGCCTTCGATTGGCTCGATTGCCCGGCTCGCCATTATCAGCCAAGCGCGCGGCGCCGGCGATGCCTGGTCGATCAATGTCGAGGGCGGCCATAGCGATGGCGTTGCGCCGGTCGCGCCACTGGGGCGGCCGGGCACCCGGATCGAAGTGCGCGACCTGTTCTACGCCACCCCGGCGCGGTTGAAATTCCTCAAGAGCGAACGGGCGGAGAATCTCGGCATTACCGATGTCGTCAAACGACTGGCGATGTCACGGCCCGATGTCGGTTTCTTCCTGACCCAGGACGGGCGCAAGCGCCTGTCGATTGCGGCTGAGAGCGGCGATGACAGCGAGGCGCACAAAGCGCGGATGACGGCGGTGATTGGGGCCGATTTCGGTGCCAATGCGCTGGAGGTCAACCAGGAGCGCGAAGGTGTGCGGGTGATCGGCTTTGCCAGCCTGCCGACCTATTCGCGCGGCAATGCGATGCACCAATACCTGTTCGTCAATGGCCGTCCGGTGCGCGACAAATTGCTCGGCGGTGCGGTGCGCGGCGCCTATCAGGATTTTCTCGCCCGCGATCGTCATCCGGTCGTCGCCCTCAATGTCGAACTGCCCACCGGCCAGGTTGACGTCAATGTTCACCCGGCCAAGGCCGAGGTGCGGTTTCGTGATGCCGGTCTGGTGCGCGGGCTGATTGTCGGCGCGCTGCGCCATGCGCTCGCCGCTGCCGGTCATCGCGCCTCCACCACCGTGGCTGGTCACGCCCTTGGCGCGGTCCGGCCTGAGGGTTATCAGCCTCCGCCGGGCGTCCAGTATCAGGCCGCGCAGCATTCCGCGCTGTGGGGCCGTATGCCGGGCCCGCAACAGCCGGGCGTTTTCGAGCCGGGCATGTCGGCACGGATTGAAAGCGATAACGCACCCGACTTCGCGGACGGCGCAGTGCCACAACCTCCGACGCCGGACTGGCCGCTCGGTACTGCCCGGGCGCAATTGCACGAGACCTATGTCATCGCCCAGACCGCCGACGGGATCGTCATCGTTGATCAGCACGCCGCCCATGAGCGTCTGGTCTATGAGCGGATGAAGAAGATGCTCGCCGAGACCGGCGTTCAGCGCCAGCGCCTTTTGGTGCCAGAAATCGTCGATCTCGAGGAATCCGAAGCCCAGCGCCTGCTGGATCGTAGCCACGAGCTTGCCGAGCTGGGTCTGGTGATCGAAGGCTTTGGCTCGGGCTCGATTGCCGTGCGCGAAACTCCGGCCTTGCTTAAGAAACTTAATGTGCAGGGTCTGATCCGCGATCTCGCCGACGATCTCGCCGAGTATGACCAGGCGCTGTCACTCAAGGAAAAGCTCGAAGATGTGGTCGGCACGATGGCCTGTCATGGCTCGGTGCGCGCCGGTCGCCGGCTGAATGGCGAGGAGATGAATGCGCTGCTGCGCGAGATGGAGGCGACGCCCCATTCCGGCCAGTGCAATCATGGCCGCCCGACCTATGTCGAGCTCAAACTGGCAGATATCGAGCGATTGTTCGGGCGGCGCTAGAGCGTCGGCGCCAATGCCACCGCTCAGTTGTCGCGTTCGAGGAAGATGACCTTCGCGGCACCGTATTCGCGCTCATTGGCGACGATCCAGCCGGGCGTTTCCGGCTTTTCCTGGATCCCGACTTCCAGCATCGCGACGGCATCCTCGGCGACCCATTTGCCGCTCAGCAATTTACCGAGCGCCTTTTCGCCCAGACCGCTGCCATAGGGCGGATCAAGGAAGATCAGATCGAAGGGCTCGGCCATCGAAGCCGGCTTTGAGCCCATCGCCGTGGCATCCTTGCGGTGCAGGCTGGTTTGCGAGAACAGTTTGAGTGTCTGGATATTCTCATGGATTGCGGCGCGCGCGCCGGCTTCCGAATCCACGAACAGGCAGAAGGCGGCACCGCGTGACAGCGCCTCGAGCCCCAGCCCGCCGGAGCCGGCAAACAGGTCGAGCACCCGGGAGCCAACCATCGGTGGGGCCCATTCGGCATGGTCGAGTATATTGAAGATCGCTTCGCGGGCCCGGTCCGAGGTTGGCCGCGTGGTGCGGCCCTTCGGTGCTGTGATGGTGCGGCCCTTATACAGACCTCCGACGATTCTCATGACTTAGCCGCGCCCCCTGGGTTTGCGATCCGGACCGGGCCTGCCACCGGGGCCGGGCTTGCCGCCCGCACTGGGTCTGCTACCTGCACTTGGTCTGCCATTGGGGCCAGCCTTGCCGGCACTGTCGCGATTCTTGCCGGCCATCTGGAAGCCGGTTTTGGGCTTTCCGGAATGAGCGCCCGCATCAGGCTTGCGGCCTGCCGGTTTTCGCGTATCGGCGCGCTCTGGCTCGGCGCTGCCGGCATTCGCCCCGCGCGGTGCAGATCGGGTCGGGCTGGGGCGATTTGGGTCGACCCGTTTTGAAGCTGGCCGCTTGGAGTCAGGGCGTTTGGAGTCTGGGCGCTTGGAATCAGGACGGGAGCGGGGGCCGCGCGTTTGGGAATCTTCCAGATATTGGACCGGTTTGGCGTAGCCGGGCTGGCCGGCGCCGCCCATGGTGCGTTTGGCGGCGCGTTTGACCGGCCGGGCGCTGGCTGCGGCCAGTTCTTCGAATACATGTCCGGCTTCCATCAGATGGCCGCACTGGTCCTTGAGGACACGCGATGCGACAGATTTGACTTCGCCGCGCTCGATTGTGCCGAGCTGGAAGGGGCCATAGGCGATCCGGATCAGCCGGTTGACGCGCAGGCCGACCGCATCGAGGGCGCGGCGAACTTCGCGGTTCTTGCCTTCCTTGATGCCGATCGTCAGCCAGATATTCGAGCCGGTCTCGCGCTCGACTTCCACTTCCATCGGGCCGTATTTCAAACCTTCAACGGTGATGCCCGCCTGCAGTTTCGCGATGGCGGCATTGTCGATCGAGCCGAAAGCACGGGCCCGATAGCGCCGCGTCCAGCCGGTCGATGGCAATTCCAGGGCGCGGGCGAGGGCGCCGTCATTGGTCAGCAGTAACAGGCCTTCGGAGGTGAGGTCGAGGCGGCCAATCGAGATCACGCGGCCGAGTTCTTTGGGCAATTGATCGAACACGGTTTCGCGCCCTTCCGGGTCGCTATGCGTCGTCACCAGGCCGGCCGGCTTGTGATACAGCCACAGCCGTGTCGCTTCCGGCGTTTCAACCGTGACGCCATCGACGATGATCGTCTCCTGGCCGGTCACCTTGAAGGCCGGGGTGTCGAGGACCTTGCCGTTCACATTGACCCGGCCGCCTTCGATCATGCGCTCGATCTCGCGCCGTGAGGCGACGCCGGCACGGGCCAGATATTTGGCGATGCGTTCGCCGCTTTCTACTGCGTCGGTCAAACTTGACCCTTTCCCATTGGCGCTCTACGCCGCCGCTATGACAACGTTGCGAGATACCGGGTTTATGGAGGCGGCACTACGCCTGGCGCAATCGGCAGCAAAAGCTGGCGAGACGCCCATTGGCGCAATTATCGTCGATCCGACCACGGACGAGATCATCGCTGAGGCGCACAATAGCCCGATTGCCGGTCATGATCCAACCGGGCACGCAGAAATTCTCGCTCTGCGCGCCGCCGCCGCCAAACTGGGTAATTACCGCCTGCCCGGGCTGGAGCTGTTCGTGACACTGGAACCCTGCGCCATGTGCGCCGGCGCCATCTCTCACGCGCGTATTGGTCGCCTGATTTATGGCGCCGACGATGCCAAGGGCGGTGCCGTCGGGCATGGGCCGCGCTTCTTCGAACAGCCGACTTGTCACTCGCGTCCGCAGGTTACATCCGGCATATTGGCTGAAGAAAGCGCGGTGCTTCTTCGCGGGTTTTTCCGGGCGCGTCGCAAAGGGAAGAATGATGGCGGTTGATCCTGATCTCGTAGACCGCATGGAAGCCGCATTGATCGCACGCGGAGCGAGCCCGGTGCGCCGCAAGATGTTCGGCGGTATCACGCTGATGGTGAACGGCAATATGAGCTATGGCACCTCGGGCGAGGAGATGCATGTTCGCGTCGGTCCCGAACGCCATGCCGAGGCACTCGCCCGGCCGGGGGCTCGCGCGATGGATTTCACAGGCCGGCCGATGAAAGGCTGGGTCACGGTCGACGGCCCCGCCGATCTGTCCGATGAGGAAATCGGCAGCTGGGCTGATTTGAGTCTGGCCTTCAACCGCACCCTGCCGGCCAAATAGCGGTTCAAGCCGCCAGGCGCGCGTCAAGACCGGCCCGCGCGGCCGGCCACTCATCCCTGAGAATCGAAAAATACACCGAGTCCCGCCATTCGCCGGTCCAGCACAAAAGATTACGGCGCAGCGTGCCCTCGCGGGTCGCGCCCATTTTGAGCATCGCATTTTGCGAGCGCAAATTCTTGTGATGGGTCTTCAACTCGACCCGCTCGGCGCCGGCATCGAAGGCATTGCCGAGCAGCAGGCGTTTGCAGGCCGGATTGACCCGGGTTCCTCGTGCTTCGGCGCAATACCAGGTCCAGCCAATTTCCAGCCGCTTGTGGGCCGGTGTGATCACCAGATAAGCGCTATGCCCAAGTGGTTCGCCCGTCTTGGCGTCACGGACCAGGTGCGAAATCTGGTCTCCGCGCGCCTGCCCGGTCAGCATCAAATCGAACCAGGCATCGAAATGCTCGCCATCGCCGCGGATCGAGGTCAGCGCCCACAACTCGGTTTCCGCCGCCAACGGCCGCAATACCTCGCGATGCGCCTCAAGAAGCGGCTCCAGCCGGACGATGTCATTTTCCAGAATGCGCGGTTCGATCTGCATGGGTCAGTTCCCGGTCAAAAGCAGAATCCCGCGTATCACATAGACCGTCCCAATCCCCGTCACGATCCATTTCGTCCAGTTACGAAATTGCACATCGCTCATCACTTCCAGCAGGCGTGCACCGAGTGTCGTGCCGATGATGGCCAGTGGGCCAGCAATCAGTAACCAGTGGGTTTGCGGCAGGGCACCGGCGGCGATGGCCGGGGCGATGTAATACGCCACTTTCACCAAGTGTGAGACGACCTGGGTCGCCGCCTTGGTCGCCACGATAATGCGTCGGTCACGCGGGGCGGCGACAAAGAAGACATCGACCAGCGGGCCGGAGACGCCAGCGACGGTATTGAGTCCGGTAACGAGAAAGCCGCAAATCACCGCCTGGACCGGATTGCCGGCATCAAGCTTGAGCCAGCCCTTCGGTATCCACATCACCGCCGGCACCAGACCGAGCACGACAAACAGCCAGGGCTTGGGCAGTTCAAAGGCGGCGAAAAACAAGGCCGCCGCAGCCGTCGCCGAGCCGGTCAGATAAATGCCGAGGATGCGCCAATCGATCCATTTGCCCAGCAGGATAGCGCGCCAGCCATTGGAGACCGTCTGCACCACACCATGCACAACCATCGCCGCGGAGACCGGCAGGATCATCGCCAGCACCCCCATCAGGATCAACCCGCCCGCCATGCCGAAAATGCCGGAGATGAAAGCGGTGATGAAGACCGAGATGATCAGGATGAGAATGCTCATGCAGTGCGCCTCTGTGCCATGTTGCAATCGCTGTGTCGGTCACCGCCCAAGCTTGACAGGCTTGGGCGGGG
>TARA_R110002051_G_scaffold83650_6_pt1 | contig 15191 bp, 14 predicted proteins | sample TARA_R110002051 | Tara Oceans TARA_R110002051 (sample SAMEA4397023) | marine metagenome | biome: Polar Biome; feature: [MES] marine water layer (ENVO:01000295) within the mesopelagic zone...; material: water (ENVO:00002006), including particulate matter (ENVO:01000060) such as......
TTGATTAGTGAAGAAGAAGGGCAGAGAAATCTGCCCTTTTTTACGTCTTGGGTTCGGTGTCATCGTTGATGTGGTCATCTTCCATCAAGATACGCCATGCGTCCCCATCGAGATCGTCGTATTGCTTATGTCGTAGGGTCCATAAGAATCCTGCCAGCCCAAGGCCGGCGAGGATCAACGAGGCGGGGATAAGGATGATTAGGACATTCATGGCGTTACCTTACCCGCAGCGCGTTCAGCAATACAGTGATGGATGAGGCGGACATCGCGATGGCTGCGGCCAGTGGTGATGCATATCCGAGGATCGCGACGGGCACCGCGATCACATTGTAGCCTGCCGCAATCGCGAAGTTTTCGAGCACCCGCGCGCGGGCCGATCTGGCCGTGTCGATGGCATCGGGAATGTCGGCGAGGCTGCGTCCCAACAGCACAATATCGGATGCTGCCCGAGATGCGTCTAGTGCCGATGCGGGAGAAATGGACGCATAGGCCTGCGCCAATGCAGCCGTATCATTCAGGCCGTCGCCGATCATCAGGACCTTTTTACCCGCGTCTGACATTGCTTTGATGGCGCGTAGCTTGTCGTCGGGCATCATTTGCGCGCGCGCCTGAGTGACCCCAAGTGCTGCGGCCAGCGTATTGACGGCCGTTTGGGTGTCGCCAGAGAAGATATGCACAGGTGTGCCGCGTGTTTGCAGACGGGCGACGGCAGCCGCGGCCCCTGCGCGTAATGTTTCGGAAAAGATAAGCGGGATCGCCGCCGCGTCGCCGATTTGCAGCGCGGGTGATGTGGCCGCCCCGACCCAATCGCTGCGCCCCAAACGCACGGGTAACCCGCGCCAAAGCCCCATGACGCCCAAGCCCGCATGTTCGCTGATCTCTGTCAGGTCGGCGGCTTGCGAGGTGGCGGGCAGGGCTGCGGCGATGGCGCGCGACACGGGGTGGTGCGAGGCCTGCGCGAGGGCCGCCAGAACCGAAAGCTGGGTCGGGTCCAGCGCATCGGTGTCGATCCGCGCGTGTCCTTGGGTCAGGGTGCCGGTTTTGTCAAAAACCACGACATCAACCTCGGCCAGCCGTTCCAATGCAGTGCCGTTTTTGACAAGAAGCCCGCGCCGAAATAACCGACCTGTCGCGGCTGTCATAACTGCCGGGACGGCCAAACCCAACGCGCAGGGGCAGGTGATAATCAGGACGGAAATCGCTATGTTCAAAGCAAGGGCCACATCTGCGGACAGCACCAGCCAGCCGATGAATGTAACGAGCGCCAGCAGGTGCACGGCGGGCGCGTAGATCTGTGCGGCGCGGTCTGCAAGAGCGGTGTATTTGTTGCGTGCCCCTTCGGCATGTTCGACCAGCCGCGCCATGCGCGCCAGCGTGGTGTCCTCGCCCACCCTAGTCACACGCAGGGTGAACGGGCCAGTGAGATTGACCTCACCTGCGGCAATGTCGCTGCCGACGTGGACCTGAACAGGGAGGCTTTCGCCTGTCAGGAATGACCTGTCGGTATCGGAATTGCCTTGGGTGATTTGCCCGTCTACGGGTACCGTCATGCCGACTTTGACGCGGATCAAGTCTCCGATACCGAGATCTTTTACTGCAACGGTCTGGGTTACGTCGCCGGTAACGCGCAAGGCATTCGGACTGGCCAATGCGCTAAGTTCTTGTGCGGCCGAGCGGGCCGCGATCCGCGTGCGGTGGTCAAGGTAGCGTCCGATCAACAAAAAGAATGTCAGTGACAGAGCCGCGTCGAAATAGACGGCGTCGCCGCCGATATAGGTCTCATAAACCGAAAGCCCCGCGGCAAGGATGATTGCCAACGAAATGGGCACATCCATGTTCAACCGCCCGACCCGAAGCGCCACCCAAGCATTCTTGAAAAATACCTGCGCTGAAAATAATAGCGCAGGCACCGCGATAAGTGCGGATATCCAATGAAACAGCTGTTGGGTTGCCAGCGCCGCCCCCGACCAGACCGCGACCGAAAACAGCATGACGTTCATCATGGCAAAGCCTGCCACGCCCAAGCGCACCAATAGCATCCGTCCCTTTGGATCCGTATCCACCGCGGCAAGCATGGCCGCGTCAAGCGCGTGTGCCTCGTAGCCTGCTTGCGCCAATGCTGCGATCAGCGGGTCAGGCTGCACCCCATTGGCATCGATTGTGACCCGTTTGCGGCTAAGGTTCACGCGCGCGGCTCTGACGCCTTTAGTGCCCGCCAACGTCCGCTCAACCGCGCCGATGCAGCCTGCGCAGTGGATGCCGGGCAGCGACAGAATGATTGTGTCAGTCATCGCGTTTTGCGGCTTTTGCGAGGTGCGTTGCAGGTGGCAAGGACTTCAATATCATTTTTCGACCTCGACGATCATGCGCTGGCGGAATTGTGTGCCATCGGCGGATTTTGCAACAAGACGCAGGTTCCAGTTTCCACCCGCAAGATCCACGGGTGCCACAAAATCGGCCCCGTCAAACACGAGGATCGGGGTTTGGTCGGAGGCCACATTGGTGGCCCGCCCAAGCACCGCAGATACGATTTCGGGTGCGACGGGCACCCCGTCTTTGCGGAAACTAAGGCGCAACTGGCCCGCTTGGACACTGACCCGCGCATCCCAGTTCAGGGCGATCTGGGCGGCACGGTCCGCGTCAAAGGATTGGCTGGTTACATAAGAGTTTTTTGTCTCCAGCCCAGGGAAGGTCGCCACGGCTTTGTAGGCCAGCGTCAGGTTGACCGAGATGATGATGGTGAAGGCAAAGACCATTATTCCGAGAAATTTCCAGCCGGTCATTTTGCCTTTGGTAGTAGTGGTCATTGTGGTGCCTTTCCGTTGAATGTGTTGTCGCGGTAGGCTCGTTCGCCGCTGATCACGTCTTCGATCCAAAAGCGCAGGTCGGTGGTGTCGACTTTTGCGGCGCGGTCTTGCGGGCGTGCGGTGACATAGACCCGCTGTATAAACGAGCTGTCTGCGGGCACTGTGACATGGGTGCTCGGTTGTCCTTCAAGCGAGATACGCATTACCTCGTCGGATGTCAGTGAGACGCGAAAATCGCGCGGGTCGCCATGTTTGTTCCGCAGACGCAATGTGTAGGTGTTGCGCACAGAGCCGTCAGACAGGGTAATATAGGTCGGATTGCGCACGGCCTCGACGGTCAGGTCGATTTCAGGGCGAATAAACAGAGCGAAGATCAAGACAAAGCCTATCAGCGACCACATTGCAGTGTAGATGATCGTGCGCGGCCGCATGATATGTTTCCAGACCGGCTTGGGTGGTTTGCCGCCGCGCTCTGTCGGCTCGTCAGAAAGCGCCAAATAGTCGATCAAACCGCGCGGTTTGCCGATTTTGTCCATCACATCGTCGCAAGCATCAATGCAGAGCGCGCAGGTGATACATTCCATTTGCTGACCGTCCCGAATGTCGATTCCCATCGGGCAGACGTTCACGCACGCCATGCAGTCAATGCAGTCACCCGCCCCCTCAATACGCTTTTTGCCGCGCGGTTCACCGCGCCATTCGCGGTAGCCCACTGTCAGTGTATCGTTGTCCATCATGGCACCTTGAATGCGCGGCCAAGGGCACATGTAGATGCAGACCTGTTCACGCATGAAGCCGCCAAAGATGAATGTGGTGGCTGTCAGGACCGCGATTGTCGAATAGGCGATGGGGTGTGCTGTTCCTGCAATCAGGTTGCGCGCCAAGGTTGGTGCATCTGTGAAATAAAACACCCATGCGCCGCCCGTGGCCACCGCGATGCCTAGCCAGATTATCCATTTAGTCAGCCGTAGCCGCCATTTATGAATGTCCCAAGATGCCTTCCATAGGCGGACACGCGCGTTGCGATCGCCTTCTATCCAGCGTTCAACAAGGACAAAAAGGTCGGTCCAAACGGTTTGCGGACAGGTGTAGCCGCACCAGACCCGCCCAAGTGCGGATGTGAATAGGAATAGCCCGAGCCCCGCCATGATCAGCAGCCCCGCGACAAAGTAAAACTCGTGGGGCCATATCTCGATCCAGAGGAAATAAAACCGGCGGTTCGCCAAGTCGAGCAAGACAGCTTGGTCGGGCAGGGCAGGGCCACGGTCCCAGCGTAGCCAAGGGGTGATGTAATAGATGCCCAGCGTCACGGCTAAAATCCACCACTTGAGCGTGCGAAAGAACCCTTTGACCCTGCGCGGGAAGATGGGTTCTTGGGCCGTAAATAATTTTGGGGGAGTTTCAGTGTTCATATCAATTCCAGCCCTGTCCGCAGTATAGGGCTATTGAACCCGGTGATCATCGTCCTTGATGTAGGTCAAGAAGAAAAACCCCACCTCTGGAACGAGCGAACAGGCCAGAGGTGGGATTGGTTTGCGCAAGGATGCCTGCACAAACACCCCGAGTGGTTCGGGGATGCCATCTTATTCGCCGCCACCCAGTTGGTGCACATACGCTGCAACCGCGTTCACGTCCGAGGCGGACAAGCGGGTGCCCCAAGGTGGCATCACCCCAAAGCGGGCGTTGGTAACTGTTTGGGTCAGCGTGTCGACGTCGCCACCATAAAGCCAAATCGCATCGGCCAAGTTGGGTGCGCCCAACGACCGTTCGCCAGTGCCGTCAACCGCGTGGCAAGCGCTGCAGCTATTGTCGTAGACTGCGGCACCCAATGTGGCCAAATCAACGTTGTAGCCGGTTGATGACAGGGAGATGACGTATTGCACCACTTGGTCAATTTGTTCTTTTTCCAAGATGGCACCGAAGGCCGGCATTTCTGACCAACGCGAGTCGAGGTCGATTTCGTTGCGGATTCCGTGGCTGACTGTATAGGCGATGTCTTCGATACTGCCGCCCCAAAGCCAATCGTCGTCGAGCAGGTTTGGATACCCCTTTGCGCCCGCAGCCCCAGAGCCGTGGCATTGCGAACAGTTGGTCAGGAACACAGCCGCGCCGCCAGCAACCGCAAAGCGGCTAAGCTCTTCGTTTTCTTCCAGCTTGGTCAGGTCAACTTCGGTCAAAGCCGCACGCAAATCCGCGTTCTTTTCATCAAAGGCTGCGATATCGGCGGCGACATTGGCACGGGTCGAGAAGCCCAAATACCCTTCTGTCGCCCCATTGATCAGCGGCCACGCTGGGTATGCGATCACATACCAGACACCCCACGCAATGGTGAGGTAGAGTGTCCAAAGCCACCAGCGCGGCAACGGATTGTTCAGCTCTTTGATGCCGTCCCATTCATGGCCGGTCGTTTCAACGCCGGTTTCAGCATCGATGTCTTTATCGAGTTCGCTCATTTGTCTGCCTCCGGTGTCTGGTCTGCATCGTCTTGCACGGTGGTTTCATTGCGGAACACGATATTGGCGGTGTCGGCATGTTCTTTGCGGCTGCCCGGGCGGAAGGCCCAGACAATCGTGCCGAGGAAAAACAGGGTCATGACAAGCAGGACCCAGCTATCGGCCAATTGGCGCAGGAAAGAATATGTATCCATTGTCTTGCCCTCCTTAGCGGCTTGCGTCTGGGGTGAATGTGGAAAAGTCGACCAAGGTGCCTAGCATTTGCAGATAGGCGATCATCGCGTCCATTTCGGTCAGCGCGGGTTGGCCATCAAAGTTGCTCACGACCGCTTTGGGGTAACGTGTCAGAAGACCGTCGTAATCGCTGTCTGGATCGGCTTGTGCCATAAAGTCGGCACGGGCCTCGGCGATCATTTCATCGGTGTAGGGCACGCCCACAAAGCGGTGCGTTTCCATCAGGTCTTGCACGTATTCTCCGTCAATCACAGTGTCTGACAGGAACGCATATTTTGGCATAATGGATTCAGGTACGACCGACTGCGGATCGGAGAGGTGATCCACATGCCATGCATCCGAGTATCGCCCACCGACACGGGCGACGTCCGGTCCGGTCCGTTTTGATCCCCATTGGAACGGGTGATCATATTGGCTTTCGGCGGCCAGTGAATAGGGGCCATAGCGTTCCACCTCGTCGCGCATTGGCCGGATCATCTGGCTGTGACAGTTGTAGCATCCTTCACGGATGTAGACATCGCGCCCGGTCAATTCCAACGGTGAGTAGGGGCGCATACCCTCTACATCCTCGATGGTGTTCTCGAGATAGAACAAGGGTGCGATTTCCACGATCCCGCCGATGGAGACAACAACAAGAGTGCCAACCAGCAGGAGTGTCGGGCTGCGTTCGAGTATTTTGTGTTTGTTGAGAAAACCCATATGCATCAGGCTCCTATGCTGTTGCAACGCCGACCGGAGCGGTGACTTTTTCACCACCACGGATCGTCATCCACATGTTCCAGACCATGATGATCGCACCCGAGAGGTAAAGCACCCCACCAAGCCCACGGACCACCAACATTGGATATTTCGCGCTTACGGTATCGGCAAAGCTATTGACCAAGAACCCTTGTGCGTCGACTTCACGCCACATCAGCCCTTCCATGATCCCCGAGACCCACATCGAGGCCGCGTAAAGAACGATCCCGATTGTGGCCAGCCAGAAGTGCCAGTTGATTGCAGACATCGAATACATTTTCGCACGTCCCCAAAGCCGCGGGGTCAGGAAGTAGAGTGCGCTGAATGTGATCAACCCGTTCCAGCCAAGCGCGCCTGAATGCACGTGCCCGATTGTCCAGTCAGTGTAATGCGACAGCGAGTTCACGGCACGGATCGACATCATTGGACCCTCGAATGTGGACATGCCGTAGAACGCAAGCGCGGTGACCATCATGCGAATGATCGGATCGGTGCGCAATTTGTCCCAAGCACCTTGCAGGGTCATTAGACCATTGATCATGCCACCCCAGCTAGGCATCCACAGAATAATCGAGAATACCATGCCAAGTGTTGTCGCCCAGTCAGGCAACGCGGTGTAATGCAAGTGGTGCGGACCCGCCCAGATGTAGAGAAAGATCAGCGCCCAAAAGTGAATGATCGACAGCTTATAAGAGAAAATTGGACGACCGGCCTGTTTTGGCACAAAATAATACATCATTCCAAGGAAGCCAGCGGTAAGGAAGAAGCCCACCGCATTGTGCCCATACCACCACTGCACCATTGCATCTTGCACGCCCGAGAAAACCTGAACCGATTTACTGCCCCAGATCGACACAGGGATAGACAGGTTGTTGAGGATATGCAGCATCGCCACGGTGACGATGAACGCGAGATAGAACCAATTTGCCACATAGATATGGCGTTCTTTGCGCGTGAACAGCGTGCCGAGGAACACGATCAAGTAGGCGACCCAAACGATGGTCAACCAAATGTCGATGTACCACTCTGGCTCGGCGTATTCTTTTGATTGGGTGGAGCCAAGCACATAGCCGGTTGCAGCCAAAACGATGAAAAGCTGGTAGCCCCAAAAGACAAACCAAGAAAGGCCGCCGCCCCAAAGCCGAGAGCCACAGGTTCGCTGGACCACATAAAACGATGTCATAATCAACGCGTTGCCGCCAAAGGCAAAAATTACTGCGCTGGTATGCAACGGGCGCAGACGGCCAAAGTTAGCATAGGGTTGCGCCCAGTCTAAATTCAGGACGGGATATGCAAGTTGGAAGGCAATAATGACCCCGACGAGAAACCCTGTGATCCCCCAAAATGCCGTCGCAATGACGCCTGCACGGATAACGCCGTCCATGTAGCCGTTGCTATCAACAAGCGCTTTTGGCTCGTCTGTTGAGCGCAGCACCCAGACAAACATGCCGGACGCCACCAGCATGATGAGAATCGCATGAACTTGGTAAGCCAAGTCCCGTGCAAAATTTGTGGCCATCGCGGCAAACAGGACAATTAGTCCCAAAGCCGCTAGTTTTATGTAATTGAGCATGAAAAACCCTTGTTCTTTAGACGCGACCGTGGGGCCGCGACAACCCGTTCGCCGTCGTGTTGTGGTTGATTGGGGATCAACTTACTTTGATCTGGATCAAGTCGCCGTGATCGACCGCTTTGAGATGGATCAAAGACGCGCGCAGATTTCGGATTTTAGAGTGGCGAGTATCTTAACCACGCTAGGAAGCCCTGATGACCTACAAATCTATTGCGACGATTTTGCATGAGCCGACGCAGGATAAGGCTGCATTTGAATGTGCCGTTGCCTTTGCGCGCAAGGCAGGCGCGCACCTTCATGTGCTGTGTGTCGGTGTTGATGATACCGACCCGGGGTTTTACTATGCGGGTGCACAGGCACTTGCGGTGCAGCAAAATTTCGAGCTTTCCCAAGGGATTGCCAATACGCTAGAGGCAAGTACACGCGAACGTCTGGCGAATGAGGACATTGCGTGGGATGTGCAAAACGTCACGACGCTGCCGGGTGGTCTGGATATTTTCGTCTCGGACACAATGCGGTTTTACGACCTGATTGTTTTGCCGACACCGTATCAAGAAACATCGGACCGCGCCGACACTTTGATATTCGAGGCAAGTGTCTTGGGGGCCAATCGCCCGGTTTTGATGGTTCCGCCAGCATTGTCGTTCAACGTAGAGTTTGCCAATATTTTGATCGCGTGGGACGACGGGGTGCAGGCGATGGCCGCGACCCGCGCGGGTCTGCCCTTAATTGCGCAGGCCAAGCAGACCGAGATCACCATCGTTGACCCACCTGTTCATAGTCACGAAAGGTCTGATCGCGGCGGGCGATTGGCGGCGTATATTGCACGGTTCGGTGCGCGGGCCGATATCTCTATTCTTGCAAGGTCGCAGCCATCAATTGGCCATCAGCTTTTGACCCGCGCCAAAGAGAGAGGTGTCGATTTGATTGTGATGGGGGCATATGGACGGTCACCGCTGCGCGAAGCGATTTTGGGTGGCGCGACGCGCGATATGTTACGGTTGACCGATATCCCGATCTTGATGGCGCATTAGGCCGTTTCCGATCCGGATTCGGTTTGTAGGGCGTGGCTATTAGGGATCGTAAGGTTGCGTTTGCCGTCCAATACAATCAGGCCTTCCTTGCGCAGAAACGAAAATTGCCGGCTGACGGTTTCGATTGTCAGCCCAAGATAATCTGCCATCGCTTCACGGGTCAACGGAAGCACGATTTTAACCTCGCCGTTCATCGCTTGCGGGCTGGTGGTGGTGCGTCGCACAAGCATCATCAGGAAAGTGGCGATTTTTTCCCGGGCGGTTTTGCGTCCCAGTAAAAGCATCCATTCGCGCGCGGCGTCCAATTCATCCAAAGCCATTTCCAACATGCGTTGAGATAGGTGCGGGGTTTTGCCAACCATCTGTTCAAAACCCTCGCGCCGAAAACAGCACAGCGTCACGTCTGTCACAGCCGTCACATCGTAAATAGCGGTATCGCGCCCGGGTCTGCCGATAAAATCAGACGGTAGCAAAAGCCCCATCGTCTGCTTGCGTCCATCTTCCATCAGCCGCTCGATTGTGGCGGTGCCTGCGACGACAGTGCCAACAAAGCCCATGCGGTCGCCGCTCCACATGATCGGTTGGCCCGCCTCGAAGCTGCGGTAATATTTCATGTCGGAAAGCGCGACCAATTCGTCCGGATTACACGTTGCACAGACGGCGCGATGGCGGATCGGACACTGGTCGCAGTTTTTTTCAAAGCTGGGGACAGGGGGCATCTTGGTCAATCCTTGCATTTATGGCAACGTCAGTGTGCCGCGGGACACTATCCCATGAATTGCCCGTGCGCCACAACCAATGCGTTAACTTGGCCGCTATACCGCACCAGAATGCGTCGCGAAACGGGCATCGATTATTCTTTAGGCGTTAAGAATAAGGTCGCTGACTTTCTCACCTATCATGATCGCAGGCGCATTTGTGTTGCCGCTCACGATTTCTGGCATAATGGAGCAATCCGCGACCCGCAGGCCCGCAATGCCGTGCACCCGTAGTTGATGGTCGACGACCGCTTCGGGGCCTGATCCCATTTTGCATGTGCCAGTCGGGTGGTAGATCGACGCAGAGTTATTGCGGGCCCAATCCAGCGTGCCAGCGTCGTCGTCCAGATCAAGGCTTGCATCGGGTCGGAACTCACTTGAGATTTTTGATGTTAGCGGGTCGTGCCGTCCGATACGCCGTGCGATTTTTACACCCTCTACGAGGGTCGCGCAATCTAGATCGGTGGACAGATAGTTGGGATGAATTTTTGGATAGCTGCGCGTGTCGGGGCCATCAAGACGGATTTCACCACGGCTTTCGGGGCGTAATTGGCAGACCGACATAGTGAAGGCAGAAAATGGGTGCACACCCTCACCGGGGCTATCGGCGGACCAAGGTTGCACATGAAATTGAATATCGGGGGTTTCCAAATCAGGGCGGGTTTTCAAGAACCCAGTCGCGAGGCTGGCAGCCATTGCCATGGGACCAGACCGGAACATTGCATATTTCAGGGCAATTTTGGCCTGATTGAACATGCTGCGAACCTCGTCGTTCAGCGTGGGTTCATTGCATTTGAACACCAGACGCGCCTGTAGGTGATCTTGCAGGTTTTTGCCGACGCCAGTCAGGTCGTGTTGCGGTTTTATGCCATTTTCGCGCAGGTGCTCTGCATCGCCGATTCCCGATTGCATCAACAGTTGTGGGGAATTGACTGCACCCGCAGAGATAATTGTTTCGCGGCGCGCGGTGATGATATGCTCTTTGCCGGCGCGGTCCAGATACGTGATGCCGGTTGAGCGTTTGCCGTCAAGATTGATGTGTTTAACCTGCGCGTGGGTGATGATTTTCAGGTTGGCGCGGTCGCGGATCGGCTTGAGATAGGCGACCGCAGCCGAACAGCGACGGCCCTTTTTTGTGGTCAATTGGAAGTAGCCGACCCCTTCTTGATCCTTACCGTTATAGTCAGGGTTGAACGGATAACCGGCCTCTTGGGCGGCTGCGACCCAAGCGTCACAGATCGGGCGCTGGATGCGCATGTTTGACACGCTTAGCGGGCCGTCGATGCCGTGAAATTCATCCGCGCCGCGTTCTTGGTCTTCGGATTTTTTGAACAGTGGCAGCACATCATCCCAACCCCATCCGTCGTTTCCCATCTGGCGCCAGCGGTCATAGTCTTGCGGTTGACCACGGACATATAACAGGCCGTTTAGCGACGACGAACCACCCAGAACCTTGCCCCGAGGCCAGTCAATGGCGCGCCCGTTCAGCCCCGAACACGGCTCTGTACGGTAACACCAATCAAGCGAAGGGTTGTGCATGGTTTTAAAATATCCGACCGGAATATGTATCCAAGGGTTCAGATCGCGGCCGCCCGCTTCCAGTAAAACAACCTTGTTTGCAGGGTTTGCGCTTAACCGGTTGGCGACAACACAGCCCGCTGAACCCGCGCCAATAACGATGAAATCTGCGTCCAAAATCTCCCCTCCTTCAAGCTTGTTCAGAAAATCCTATGCAAGTTGACGGAAACATACTAGCCTTTTTGAAACAAAACGTCTCAATAATTGTTATCTAGGGAGGATACGATGGGAATTCACGATAAATTAGGGCAGATCTCGCGGCGCGATCTATTTCGGGTTGCGGGTCGTTATGGCCTTAGCTCGACTTTGCTTGCGGCAGGCGGCTTCGGGGGCGCGATGAGCCTTGCAAACTTAGCAAGTGCAGCAGAATCTACCTATGAAAAGCGCTTTGCCAAGCCTGCAAAGCACACGCTAAAATTTGGTGCTGCTGGCTTTAATGCGCAGAACCTTTTGATCGAGCGCGCTGGTGCGCTGGAATTTGCGCGTGATCTTGAGAGTCGCACAGATGGAGAGATTCGCATTGAGTTTATTGGCGACAACCAGATTTGCGGACAGACGTCATGCGTCGAAAAAACCCAACAAGGCATCACAGATATCTATGCCGCATCCACCCAAAACTCGGCAGGTGGTGCGCCATATTTGAACGTGCTGGATTATGCGTATATGTTCCGCAACCGTGCAGACCAATACCATTTCCTATACTCGCCAAAGTCGCAGGCATTGCTACGTGATCCGTATGAGAAGCGCCACGGTCTGAAATTCCTGTTTAGCCACGCTGAACTTCGCGGTATCCAGTTGGGTCTAAAGTGGGAGGACCGCGACACGGTCACGTCGGTTGACCAGCTTGCGGGCACAAAGAACCGTGTCACTGGCACGCAGCTTGGCCGCATTGCAATGGAAGCGCTGAACTTGAACCCTGTTCCTGTGGCATGGGAAGAAACCCTTGATGGTCTTAAACAGGGTCTGATTGATGGCGCTGAAACATGGGCGTCTGCGGTTGCATATGCCAATATGGCCCCAGTTGTGTCCCAGTCGGTGCACTTGAATTTCTTCTGTGGCACAGAGCATACAGCAATGTCCGCGTCGGTGTTCGACAGCTTTAGCGGTGATTTGCAGGATGCTGTGATGGAATCGGCATATCTGGCGCAAGTCCATGTTCAGGCCGCAAACGAGGCGGCGCTGGTGAAAACGGTTGGCCAGTCTGACCCGCAACTGCCAGACACCATTTTTGCCAAAAACAACGTGCGCAACGCGTTCTTGTCTGCGGCCGAAATACGCAAGGCAGAGGAAATGTGTTCGCCGGAATTCCAACCACAGTTGTGGGAAGAATGGCGCGAGCGGTTGAATGGTTGGTCGGGTGGTCTCGATACATATCAGGAAATCTATGACGAAGTGCGTACAATCGATGGCGACACCTTGCCAGAGAATGTGGAGCCTCGCCGCTGGTGGAAGGCGTAACCTAACCGCAAATTTCACGCGAGCCGGCCTGCGCAGGTAGGCCGGCTCTTGCGATCTGAACGACGATCTTGAACGTAGACCCAAGCCCGCAAATGTAGCAGCCTGTGGCGACACAACACTTATCTAAAGGGGGTGCTGGGATGTCTATCTTGGCCGATATCGGGACGATTTTTTCCGCAATTCTTTCGCAAGACCCGTGGGAGATAAAAACAGCGTTTAATACGCAGGGCATGTGGGTATTTTCATTGGTTCTAACGTTGGTCGCTGGACTCGTCGTTTTTCAAGTCTACAGATCTGTCCCATTTCTGGAGAGACATCTGGAGCGCGGCGTTGCGGTGTTTATGTATCTAGCGATGGCTTGGATTATCTTTTCTGGTGTTGTTGATCGCTTTGTATTTTCCAACCAAGTGCCGTGGTCGACAACGATCCCGCCGTTTTTGTTTATGATTATGGCCTGGTTCGGGTGTTCGTATAACATCAAGCTGCGCACGCATCTGTCATTTAACGAATTTCGCATGAAGATGTCCCGGGAACGCCAATTGGTCGCGCTGACCACCGACGCGATACTCTGGTTCGGGTTTTGCTGGATTGTTGTGTCCACCACATTGCGGATCGCGGCCAATAGTGCCGATAATTTCGCTATCGTCGCGGGCACCGACAGCATTATGCAGTGGTGGTTTATCATCACAATTCCAATCGCGTTCTTGTTGATGTCGGGGCGTGTTGTTGGAAATTTAGTGGAAGACTGGGCCAATTACCGCAGTGGTGAAGTTCTGGTTCAAACCGCTGTTATCGGGGGCGATGTATAATGACTGACGGGACATGGATCACGCTGATTTCGCTTGGGGTTACGTTTTTGTTTATGACGGGCGTGCCAGTATTACTTGTCATATTTTATTGGGTTGTGGGCTGTAGTTTTGTGACCGGCCTGCCACTGCTGAACGCTGGCAGCGAACTGTTGAATGTGTTCAAGAACGGTTTTGCGCTATTGGCGATGCCGCTGTTTATTTTGACGGGCGATTTGATTAACCAATCGGGGATTGCGCGCCGATTATCGGACTTTGCCTATTCGTGTTTGGGCTGGTTGCGCGGCGGTTTGGCAATGGCCGCAATTGGGGCTTGCGGGTTGTTCGCTGCGATTTCAGGATCGAATTCGGCGACAACTGCGACGATCGGGTCGATGCTTCACCCCGAGATGGTAAAGGGTGGCTATGACGAGCGATTTAGCGCGGCCACAGCCGCCGCGGGCGGGACAGTCGGTATTATCATTCCGCCATCAATTATCTTTATCGTCTACGGGTTTTTGTTAAGTCTGCCGATTTCCGATCTGTTTATCGCGGGCATTATTCCGGGGGCATTGATGGTTCTTGCTATGATGTTTGCTTGTTTCATCATCTGCACGATCAACGGCTGGGGCATCTTGATCCGGCTGTCATTCATGCGTGTGATGAAAACGGCCATCGGCGCATGGCTTGGGTTCTTTGCAATTGGTCTGGTGTTATGGGGCATCTACACGGGTAAATTTTCACCCACAGAGGCAGCAGGCGTGACTGTCGGGTTCTGCATCATTGTCGGCATGGCCAGCTATCCGCTTAACAAGATCATGGGGTCTGACAAAGACACGCCCATCGAAGACAAAAGCGTGGTGTCGATGTTTGTAGTCGAGGGTTTCACCGCCCTTGATATTCCGCGCATCGTCAGCCGTTCGGCACAGATCACAGGTATTCTTGCGCCATTGATCGCGGTGTCGGTTGTGATGCAGCAGCAATTGTCTGATTTGGGTGCCAAAGAAGTCATTGGCGATTTTGTAACAGGGATGGGCGGCTATTACGCGGTGTTGTTCACTTCAATGGCGATTGTGTTCTTCTCGGGCATGATCCTTGAATCGCTGCCGGTCACGATTATTTTGGCGCCGATTCTCGCACCGATCGCGGCGTCCGTGGGGATTGATCCGATCCACTTTTCGGTGATTTTTCTTGTTGGGGCATCCATCGGGTTTATCACGCCGCCCTATGGTTTGAACCTATATGTCGCATCTGGCGTGACAGGCGTTCCTTATTTCAGGCTATTGCCATATACGGTGCCCTACTTGGTCGCGTTGATATTCGTGTGGGTTCTGGTTGCACTTGTGCCTGATCTTGCATTGATGCTGCTGCCAGACAGATAAAGGGACCGCCATGCCGGACGACGCACACCAAACCAGCGCTCAAATACCAACCAATATTCGGTTGCTTTTGATCCTTGAAGAGGTGACGCGCCGCGGTGTGGCGGTCCGGCCATCCGAACTGGCCGATGCGATTGGCCTGCCTAAACCCACAATTCACAGACTGTTGCAAACCGCAGAGTCCGAAGGGTTTTTGCAGCGCGGGCTGGATGGGAGGTCTTACGGTCCTGGTCCGCGATTGCGTCGCTTGGCGGTCAATACCATGTCGTCCGAACACCTGCGCACAGCGCGACTTGCGATACTGAAACACGCCGCCGAAACCATCGGCGAGACCTGCAATCTTGCGACACCCGACCGCGAAGGCATGACCTATCTCGACAGGGTTGAAACCAAA
>TARA_R110002051_G_scaffold73039_2_pt1 | contig 15185 bp, 11 predicted proteins | sample TARA_R110002051 | Tara Oceans TARA_R110002051 (sample SAMEA4397023) | marine metagenome | biome: Polar Biome; feature: [MES] marine water layer (ENVO:01000295) within the mesopelagic zone...; material: water (ENVO:00002006), including particulate matter (ENVO:01000060) such as......
TTTGGAGAAGGCATTGAGCTTTTCCAAAGCCGATACCTGTGAAATAAATTTAAACGGCTACAATAGCGGTAATATCAGGTATGCGCGTAATACAGTATCTACATCTGGGTACAGTTCTAATCAAAGCTTGGCGGTACAATCAAGTTTTGGTAAAAAATCAGGTACTGCAACTATAGATGAATTCGATGATGCATCATTGGAAAAGGTGGTAAGAAGAGCTGAGGAATTAGCAAATCTGTCACCTGAGAATTCTGAATTTATGGAACCTTTAGGCCCACAGATGTATGATGAATCAATAAGTTTTAGTGAATCAACGGCGAACATATCTCCAGAATACAGAGCTGAAGTAGCAAGCAGTAGTATTGTGCCAGCAGCAGCTAAAGATGTTACCGCTGCAGGATTTTTAAATGATTCTGCCGGCTTTAGTGCCATGATCAATTCTAAAGGACTTTTTGCTTATAACAAATCGACCAACGTAGATTTTACTGTGACTATGCGTACCAATGATGGTACAGGTTCAGGATGGGTATCAAGGGATTTTAATGATGTTGCTAAGTTTGATGCCGATGAGGCTGCGAAAACTGCAATCGATAAAGCTGTGATGTCAAGAGAGGCAAAAGCAATTGAGCCGGGTAAATACACTGTTATTTTAGAACCTGCTGCTTCATCTGATCTATTACGAAATATGTTCAGGTCTTTAGACGCACGTTCGGCCGATGAGGGTAGAAGCTTTATGTCCGCCGCAGATGGTGCAAATAAATTAGGAGAGAAGATTGTAGATGAACGTGTAAGTATTTGGTCAGATCCATTGAATCCTGAAGTACCGACAGCTACTTGGAATGGAGAAGGGCAACCCTTAAAGAAAACAACTTGGTTAGAAAACGGAGTGGTTAAAAATTTGGCATATGATAGGTTTTGGGCAAAAGAAAAAGGAGTTGATCCTGTTCCTTTTCCATCGAACGTAGTAATGGCAGGTGGTGATGCTAGCTTAGAGGAGTTGATTAAGAGTACCAAAAAAGGTATTTTGGTTACACGCTTATGGTACATACGTAGTGTAGATCCACAAACCCTATTATATACAGGATTAACAAGAGACGGAACATTCTATATTGAAAACGGAGAAATTAAATACCCTGTTAAGAATTTCAGGTTTAATGAAAGTCCGATAATCATGTTGAATAATCTAGAAACCCTTGGTAAGCAAGTTCGTATTGATGGTAATTTAATACCATATATGAAGGTTCGTGACTTTACGTTCACCAGTCTTTCCGATGCGGTATAAATGATATTTTGAATATTTAAACTGGTTGTTTGTGAACTTTCACGACAACCAGTTTTCTTTTTGCAGCTGAATTTTAAATAAGTTTTCACTATTGAGCAATGAATTTTTCTTTACAAGATTACAGTATGAATCCGGAGATTGGGATGTAGATCAGCGCATGCCTTCTAATTTGTTGAATTCGTTAGTGGAATACACCACATTGAAAGTAGATACCCAAGAAAAGATAATCACCCTAGCTAGCGATGATATTTTTAAAAGTCCGTTTTGTTATATATCCGGACACAAACTGGTGGAGTTTACCAAAAAGGAAAAAGAGAATTTCGAGAAGTATGTTCGAAATGGAGGCTTCGTTTTTGCCGATGATTGCAACCATGATATTGACGGATTGTTTGCAAAATCTTTCGAACGACAAATGGAGGAAATATTTGGTTCTTCCGAATTAAAAAAAATACCTAACGACCACGAAATGTATTCTATTTTCTTTGATTTCGAAGATGGCCCGCCAACAACCTCCCAGGAATTAAATGGTTGGGGAGACGACTTGGTACACGATTATTTGAAAGCAATAGAAATCAATGGCAGAATAGGCGTACTCTACAGTAATAAGGATTACGGTTGCGAATGGGATTACGATTTTAGAAACAAACGTTGGTACAAAATAGACAATACACGGTTTGGGGTCAACATAGTATTATATGCCCTTACTTCATAAAAATATTTGAATGGATACAGAATTACAACGAATTGCAGATGAAGTAGAAATGCTTTCTGGAAAATTAAAGGCCTTAAAACAAGAAATAGGAAAGGTGATAATTGGGCAAGAAGAGACAGTCTCTCAATTACTGATTACATTTTTAGCTGGTGGTCATGCATTGTTAGAAGGAGTGCCAGGTTTGGCAAAAACATTAATGATCAGAACATTGGCGAATGCCATCGATTTAAAATTTAAGCGTATTCAGTTTACACCAGATTTAATGCCATCGGATATTATTGGGACTGAGATTTTAGAGGAAGACCATACTACAGGTAAGAAGTTTTTCAAGTTCAACAAGGGCCCTATTTTTTCGAATATTATTCTGGCAGATGAAATAAACCGTACTCCACCAAAAACACAAGCTGCATTGTTAGAAGCTATGCAGGAGTTTGAGGTTACTTATGGGGATAAAACCTATCCATTAGATAAACCGTTCTTTATTTTGGCTACCCAAAATCCCATAGAACAATCTGGAACCTTTGTTTTGCCGGAAGCTCAGCAAGACCGTTTCTTACTGTACATCAAAATAGGATACCCAACAAAACAAGATGAAGAAGCAATTTTAAAAGCGACTACAGGCGCCGTAAAAAGGAATTTAAACAAAGTCATATCTGGTGACGATATCGTTAGATTACAGCAATTGGTTCGTGAAGTTTCCATTAGTGATGCACTTATTACTTTTGTTAGTGATATCATTCGTGCTACACGACCAGAAACAACAACGGATTCTTATGTAAAAGAATGGGTAGATTGGGGTGCAGGTCCGCGTGCAGGTCAAGCAATGATCTTAACGGCAAAGGCTAATGCCTTGTTAGAAGGTAGATTGGCCGTTACTCTAAATGATATTGAAAGTGTGGCATTACCAGTGCTTCGTCATAGGGTTTTGGTCAATTTCAGGGCAGAGTCAGAAGGTATTACTTCAGATAAAGTTGCTGCACATTTATTGAACGCCATTGAACTAAAAGGCAAGTAAATGGCACAACAGGACTATCACGATTTATTAAAACCAGAAGTCATCAATACCGTTTCGGGGCTATCATTGATATCTCGAATAGTGGTTGAAGGATTTACCTCAGGTTTGAATAGAAGTGTCAGTGTAGGTCCTGGAATGGAGTTCAGCCAATATCGGGGCTATGAACCGGGTGATGATTTACGCCTGTTAGATTGGAAAATGCTCGCACGATCTGGCAGGTATTATATCAAGCAATCTGAAATTGAAAGTCAAGTAACTATTAAGTTTATAATTGATTCAAGTGCTTCAATGTTACATAAAGAAGCAGATTTGTCCAAAATGGACTTTGTTCGTGTTCTCGTGGCAACATTGGGGTACATGGCTCATAAACAGGGAGACGCTGTTGGATTATTTGCTTTAAATGAGACCGATGTCCTTAGTGTTTATCCAAAGGCGGACAAAAAGCATTACAATCGGTTATTGTTAGAACTGATTAATCTTTCAAACACCGGAAAATGGCCTGAAACCCATATATCCAATAAGCGAATACCCAATAGAGGCGGAAAAGAATTGATTTTTTTCCTGACGGATATGTATGAATCTAGCAGGGAAATTTCAAGCTTTATCAAAGGGCTGAAATCAGCAAGAAACGAAGTTGTTGTACTACAGATTATGGGTGCTGCAGAAATGGATTTTAATTACGGGCCAAATATCACTTTTGAAGATTGGGAAACGGGAGCACGTGTAAAGGTAGATACGGTTAAAGCTAAGACCGAGTATTTGACTTCCCTTGAAAATCGATTGAAAAAAATTAAAGAAGAATTACTTTCGAACGGAATTGATCATTATGTCTTTCGTATGGATGCCCATTTGGGCGAAGCACTTCAATTATTTTTAAAACAACGTAAAAGACTCAACTAATATGTCATTCACATATCCAACGTACTTATGGGCTTTATTGGGGTTATTGGTTCCAATAGCAGTCCATTTATGGAGTAAGAAAGAGGCGAAGACTATTAAAATTGGAAGTATTCAGCTGTTATCAGAATCAAAATCAAAACAATCTAGTAGTATTCAATTGAATGAGCTTTGGCTATTGCTTTTAAGAATGCTCATCATAAGTGTATTGACATTAGTTTTAGCAAAACCTATCTGGAATTCTAGAATAGATAATGCTTCATTGACCTATTTAGTGGAACCGGACCTTAGTCAAAACAAGAATTTCATGACTCGGTTAGATAGTCTTGCCGACGAACAAGAAATTCGTCTTTTCAAAAAAGGATTTCCTCTTTGGGAGTATGATTCATACTATTCAAGGGTAGTAGCGATACCAGATTATTGGTCGTTAGCATCGGAAACGGATTTGCTAAATACGGACAGTATAGTTGTTTTTACAAAAGGATATGCGAGAGGTATAAAAGGGTCAAGACCACAAACCGATCATCAAATTAAATGGGTGGTGATTGATTCCGCGCAAACGGTAGAAAAGCCATTGATAGCGTATCAAAATGAAAAGGACTTACAATTATATTCAGCACTTGGTAACTCTAATAAAGTTGAAGTTTCTAGCGGTCAAATTACCCTTGGTTCTGAGTACGCAGTGAATTCTAGCGGGGACAGCCTTAGAATAACTAACAAGGGAAATGCAATTAAGGTGCCACTTGTTATTCAAAAACCTTTAGATATAGCCATTTTTTATAAAGACAGTTTAGCGAATGATAAAAGATTTTTTGAGGCTGCATTTGCGACACTTGAAGAATATCTTGATCGAGAAATAAAAGTAGAAAGCAATATGGATACTGTCGTACCAAAAAAGAAAAAGTATGACATTACGGTTTGGCTAAGTGAGAAGCCTGTACCAAATTCTTATCAGAAGCTTTTGTTTTATAAAAAGGATTCCGTGGCAAATTCCCTAATTGAAGAAGGTTCAGAAGCGAATACCTTTGTTTTGACTAAAAGAATCAGTGCCGAAAATGCCATTGAACAAAGGTTGGTAGAAAATATATTAGACATTTTATATGTGAATAAAGAATTGGATGAATTAGTTTCTGAAGCAGACATTCGCCAAGTAACAGAAACCGAATTGCAAACGAATTTTAAGCCAAGTACGACAAAGAGACCTAAGTTGGGTAGGTTTAATTTACTACCCTATTTATGGGTGTTGTTATTTACATTGTTACTAGTTGAACGCCTAGTGGCTTATCTAAAAAAGCAGTAATGGAATCGGGCAAACAACATTTGATAAAATTCAACCAACGGTGGCAACTGTTAGGGTATCTAGAAGTGTTTTTATACGCTTTAGGTATTGGTTTGTTCGCTTATTTCTTAGCCAGTAATATTTTGATTGGATTGACGGTTTTTACACTTGTTTTAATATTACTACTCTTAATAAAACACCCTTGGTCTCACAATTTAAATACTACCAGTTCATATATCGACGCACATGTAGCCGAAGCATCCTTTAGCACCGGACTTTTATTACAGCCAGAAGAATCATTGTCCAACCTTGCCAGGTTACAACGATATAAAGTATCTCACGAACTTAAGACAAGATTAGGAGCCATTACTCCACCTAATAAAGTGAAGCAAGCCAGTATGGTTTTAGTTACGCTTTTAGCCGTCGGTTTTTTCTTAAACAAGCTAGGCCTGTTCAGTGGTGTAGATGATGTTTTCAACTCTAATGTAAATCCAGAGCATATTCATTTTATAGCTAAAGATACACTTTCAAAAGAATCGGTACTACCGAAAATAACGAATCAGGTAATTTCGGTTTCCTATCCAGCATATACGCGTCTAGGTCATAAAACCATGGCTGAGCCTAATGTAAAAGCTGTAGTAAATTCAAAAATTGATTGGAGGTTAAAATTCGATAATCCGATTTCTGGTGTTTTTATGGAGCGCATGGGCAAATCATTCCCGTTACAAAAAGTAGATGATGGTTATACCATTCGTCAATCGCTTAAAGAATCTGGGTTTTACAGTTTTAAATTTAAGAATGAAGAAGGGGTAGAGTTTACTTCCGATCTATTTTCGATTGAAGCCCTGCCTGACAATCCACCCGAAATCGAAATTATCGGTTTGGAGCAATACACATATTTTGATTTTTCAGATACTAAGAAAATTCAGTTACAAAGTACGATAACCGATGATTACGGCATAGATGAAGCATACATCATTGCTACGGTCAGTAAAGGGTCGGGAGAATCCGTAAAGTTTAGGGAGGAAAAACTAAATTTTAATCAAACGATTCAAAGAGGGCAAACCAGTTTAAGTCTAGGTAAAAATATAGATTTAGATGCCTTAAAAATGGATGTAGGGGACGAGCTGTATTTCTATATTGAAGCTTACGATGAAAAAGAGCCCAAACGGAGTGTAGCACGTAGCGAAACCTATTTCGCCGTCATAAAGGATACGATTACGGACCAATTCGCAGTTCAAGGAACTTTAGGAGTAGACCAAATGCCCGATTATTTTAGAAGTCAGCGTCAATTGATTATCGATACTGAAAAACTAATAAAGGATAAACCAACGATATCAACCCAAGAATTTAAATTTAGAAGTAACGAATTAGGATTTGACCAAAAAGCCTTGCGTTTAAAATACGGTCAATTTATGGGTGATGAATCTGAAATGACAGAAGCACCAAGTGAGATCGAAACTGCTGAAGCAGGTGAAGACCATGATCATGCTGAAGATCAAGAAAATATATTGAAAGAATACTCGCATGACCATGATGGTGATAACGAACATAACCTGGTTCCTTCACAAGAATCAGTAGAAGCGGAAGACCCTTTGCACGATTACCTTCATAATCATGATGACCCAGAAGAGTCTACATTATTTGAGGAATCCCTTAAAACGAAATTAAGAAAGGCGTTAAGCATTATGTGGGATGCCGAATTGTATTTGCGATTGTATGAGCCTGAAAAATCTTTGCCATTTCAATACGATGCCTTAAAATTGATTCAAGAAATAAAAAACAGTGCTCGAATTTATGTTCATAGAATTGGTTTTGATCCACCGCCTATTAAGGAAGAAAGCAGATTAACTGGTTCTATAAAGGATATCGATAATTTTAGAAAGACTGAAAACCTAGAATTGGATCAACCTTTCGCAGCAATGACCAAAGCTATATCACGGTTAGAAGAATTAATTCAGAAGCAGGTTATTTTCAATGAACTTGATAAGGAAATTTTTGCAGAAGCAGGTAACGAGTTGGCGCTCTTGGCAATAGAGAATCCAGGTAAGTATTTAGGTGTTCTTCAAGGATTAAAACAAATAGAAAATAATACGGGGAGAACAATCAGTAATTATAAAACTGTCCAGAAAGGTTTGTTGTCAGCTCTACCAAAAACAAAACAAATACCAGGTGCTCGCAATACGTATACCGATGAAATCAATTCATTATTCCTAAAACAACTAGAAACCTATGATTGACGGATTTTCATTTGTACATAATGTTGTTTTGATACCGGTTTTTATAGGAGCGTTGGTTTTATTTGCTATTTATCTTTATAAGGAATGGGTGAATAAAAGTAGAGGGAGCTTTGCTTTAAATGCAATTGTAGCATTTGTAACGATTGCCGCAGTGGTACTATTAGTGTTAGAACCAACAAAGGAAGTGGAGGTAGATGACCAAAAAGGACTTTTACTAACCGACGGATATAGTGAACAACAGAAAGATAGTCTAGTGTCATTGAACAAAGGCATAAAAGTGTTGAATTATGATTCTGGAATAGCTATCAGAAACGAACTAGATTCCTTAACCAGTATTTACGTAATAGGGCAGGGCGTACCATCATATGATTTTTCGCTATTCAATGATTTGGCGGTTGAATATATTCCAATCGAAAACCCATTAGGAATCAACCGTTTATCATATGCAAATCAAATTACGTTAGGTGAAAAGGTTCAAGTAAATGGTAGTTATAATCATCCGATAAAAGGGGCATTTTTAGTTTTTGAGGATTCAAGGGGAAATGGGTTGGACTCCCTTCAATTTGTTGAGAATGGTAATACTGATTTTTCACTATCAGGAACTCCTAAAACTAGTGGTACTTATGTGTATCAACTAATTATAAAGGACAGTGTGGGGGTTTTGTTAGATACAAATCCATTACCCATAGAAATTAAAGAAAAGAAACCTTTGCGCGTTTTGATTTTGAATAACTTCCCCACGTTCGAAACAAAATATTTAAAGAACTTTTTGGCTGAAGAGGGGCACGAAGTAATTGTTAGAAGTCAATTTACAAAAGGTAAATTTAAGTTTGAATATTTCAATACCAGTAGTTTACCCGTAAATCAATTTACCGATGCCGTTTTGAATCAGTTTGATCTGATTATTTCAGATGCAGATACCTATTTTAGTTTTGGCGTTTCCATAAAAAATCGTTTTGAAAAGAATATTCAGGAAAGCGGATTAGGAGTGTTCATTCAACCAAGTGAATTCCTTTTTGATCTTCATGAAAGTTCATCTTATTTTAAATTTAAACGAGATGCTAAAGATGAGATACAACTACCCAATAGTGCAATTACTTTAGAAAAATACCCATATGATTTTGATGAACAATTTTTGGTGCAGCCCATATTAAAATGGGATGGTCCTTGCATAGCTGCCTATAAACAAATGGGTTTGGGAAGAGTGGCAACTACCACAATTTTAAATAGTTACCAGTTATTGTTAAATGGTTCAGATGAAACTTATGAAAATTATTGGACCCAAATTTTAGATGCCATTATAAAAAAGAATAATGTGGCATTAGAATGGAAGGCAGTCACTCACATACCTTTAGTAGACGAACCCTTTGATATTGATCTTTACACAAATTTAAAAGAGTTCTCTATCGTCAATGAAGATGGAGGGCTTGTACCTACAGTTCAAAAACCAATGATATCCAATAAGTATTCTGGTACAGTTTATCCAAAGAAAAAGGGCTGGAATACGTTAAAAATTAATACAGATAGTGCTTCCCGGTTTTCATACTATGTTTACGATGATATGGATTGGAAATCGCTAAGAACTACTGAAACAATAGCCGTAAATCAAAAGCGATTCAAAAATACCGTAAACAAAAACAGAACAGTTATGATTGACCGTCCAATTTCTCCTATACTATGTTACATCCTATTTTTAGTTGGAATAGGGTGGTTGTGGTTGTCGCCTAAGTTGATAACGGACAAGTAAATTAATGTGGTAGTTTGTCTTTTACGACTCCGTATACGAAAGTTCCTAAAAGAGCTCCGCCAATCACCACTAAAATAGAATAATACCCAGCTCCGGCCAGTACATACATAGGTCCAGGGCAAGCACCTGCTAAAGCCCATCCAAGGCCAAAAATAATACCACCTATTAGATAATTGGTGACACCTTTTTTCTTAGGGTGTAAATTCATTTCGGTACCTCCAATAGCTTTTATGTTATACTTTTTAATGATTTGCACACCAACTACTCCAATTACAAGTGCAGAGCCAATGATGCCATACATGTGAAAAGAACCGAATTGAAACATCTCATAAATTCTGAACCAAGATGCAGCTTCAGATTTATACATAATGATACCGAAAAATATACCGATAACTAAATAGCTTATATATCTCATCTCTAACTAAAAATTAAGGGGAATAAAAGGTGAATCATTACTAGCCCACCTATAAAGAAGCCAATGACGGCAATAAGAGAAGGCAACTGTAAATTACTAAGTCCAGAAATGGCATGACCGCTTGTACAACCACCGGCATATCGGGCACCAAAGCCTACCAAGAATCCGCCTAGAATTAAAATTACAAGTACAAAAGGGTCAGTAAGATGTTGTGGTGCAAAAAGTTCTGTTGGTAAATACGCTTCCCCTGCACTTTCAATTCCGTAATCATTAGAAAGCTGTTGCACAACTTCCGGATTAATCTTTACTGTATTATCAGACATATACTGGGATGCAATAAATCCTCCGATAACAGCTCCTACAACAACCATTAGGTTCCAACGTTGTGATTTCCAATCCAATTTAAAGTAATCGGCATATTTTCCTGCACCACCAATAGAGCACATCGTTGTTAAGTTAGATGACATACCAAATTTTTTCCCTACAAAAAGAAGAATAAACATGGTTAAGGCTATTAACGGTCCGGCCACATACCATGGCCATGGGTCATATAATATATTCATTATCTAATTAATTCTTGTTCAAAGTGAATTATAAAAGTGCAAAGAAACTGATTCTTTTGCAATCACTATCACATTGGCAAGATATTAACTTACAGGCCATACCAACTTTTCAGTAGGATAATAACTTCAAATATATACTCTTATGTTTGTAAGGTACTGAATGTCAGAAGTATAAAGTCCTTAGCTTTAAATCAAGTCAAGGACAATATAATTAGATAGAATATCTAGATCATTTACAACAACCTATTTAGGAAAACCTACATGGTAAAGAGTATTATTTTTTGACTCCTAATTTTATAAGTATAGTTTCCAACAAACACCACTTTGTAAATGCCGATTGAATAAGATTAACTCCTATGAAAACTGTAAACCATAACCAGTTGATATTTACATATACCGCTAAAACTACGCTCAGTAAAACCATTAAACCTACGATAACTCTAAAATATGTGTTTAGCATTTTGATAATTTTTAAGATTAAATTGATTTTTCAATAGGTACAACAACTGCTTTTATTGGGTTGTTTGTTTCCAACTTTTCATTAAACGTTTTAATAAGTTCAAAAAGCGAATCTATATTTTCGTCTGAGGTGAATGAGAAAAATAAACTTGATTCTACACCTCCTTTTTCACTAGGGAACCAACTTGCTGTGCGAACCATTGATGTTATGTTTTTATGTCCGTCAATACGACTTTCACTAAAACTTTCAATATTGGCTTTTTTAAATAGCCTAAGAATATCCTTCTCGAATTCTTCTACGACCGTTACAATTAATAATTTCATTTTATTGATTTTAGTCTTTAATTCTATCTGTTTTTTCTTCAATTTCAGGATAATTCTTCCGCTCAATCATATAATAAACCAATGGTACCACCAACAATGTCAATACAGTAGAAACAATAGTCCCGCCCATCAATGAAATAGCTAACCCTTGAAATATTGGATCAAATAAAATAACGAACGCACCAATTACTACTGTACCTGCGGTTAATAGAATAGGTGTAGTACGAACCGCACCAGCTTCAATGGCTGCTTGTTTAATGGGTATACCTTCTGCCAAACGCAAATTAATAAAGTCGATTAGTAGTACGGAGTTTCGTACCATGATACCTGCTAATGCAATCATTCCAATAAACGAAGTAGCGGTAAAAAACGCGCCCATAATCCAGTGGCCTAAAATAATTCCGATTAAGGAAAGCGGTATAGCAACCATCATTACAATAGGTGCTTTAAAGTTTTGAAACCATCCTACAATCAGAATATAAATTAATATGATAGCTCCCATAAAGGCAATTCCTAAATCACGAAATACCTCAAGCGTAATTTGCCACTCACCATCCCACTTAACGGTATAGTTATCTTCAAATTCAGGCTGGCCTAAGTACATTTCATTGATTTCATAACCTTTTGGTAAGGCAATTTCTTTGAGCTTTTCCTCCATACCTAAAATCGCATAAGCAGGACTCTCCAATTCCCCGGCCATATCGGCCATCACATAAACTACACGTTTTTGATTTTTATGGTAAATACTTTTTGCACTTATGGTTTCTTTAATGTCAACTAAATCGGCAATTGGCACCATAGTACCTTGCTTAGAAGTAATCTTCAATTGTGAAATATCCGAAATGGTCGATTTTTCCTTTTCATCTAAAGCCAAAATCAAACCAACTTGATTGCTTGCATTCTCATCGTATAAATTTGTAATTGCTCTATTGGATAATGCCATATTCATGGTATAGGCTATTTGTTGTGGTGCCACACCGTAGAGCATTGCTTTCTCTTTATTGATTACGAATTGATATTCGGTTTGATCTGCTTCAACAAGCCAATCGATATCAACTACATCATCAGTGTTTTTTAAAATATCTTGAACACTATTGGCAATTTTTATTTGCTCTTCATAATCAGGACCATATACCTCTGCAACAATCGTAGAAAGAACAGGAGGCCCAGGCGGAACTTCGACCAATTTTACATTGGCATTATATTTCGCCGCTATTTTTTGAATATCGGGGCGAAGTAATCTTGCGATGTCATGGCTCTCGGCTGAACGTTCGCCTTTGTCAATAAGATTAACTTGTATATCTGCCATATTACTGCCACCACGTAAATCGTAATGACGTACCAACCCATTAAATGTAATTGGTGCAGAAGTGCCGATATAATTTTGGTAGTTCACCACTTCTGGACGAGTAGACAAGTATTGTGAAATTTCTTGAGCTACCGCTCCCGTGCGTTCAAGGGTAGTGCCTTCTGGCATATCTATAACCACTTGAAATTCGTTTTTGTTATCAAAAGGTAACATCTTAACGGCTACCGATTTGGTAAAAAACAACATCATTGATCCCATGAGTAATAAAAAAGTCAATCCTAAAAACAACCAACGTTTGCTTTTATTTTCAATTAGAGGACGTTCAAATTTGTTGTAAACCCTATAAATGAAGGTATCCTCTAAAGGTTTTTGTTGCTTTTCTTCTTCTCCCTTTTTATCTTTTTCTCTTAAGAAAATATATCCTAAATAAGGAGTTATGGTCAAAGCAACGAATAAGGACAGAATCATGGCGATTGATGCCCCTATTGGCATTGGAGCCATATAAGGTCCCATTAAGCCAGAAACAAATGCCATTGGCAATACAGAGGCTATTACCGTAAATGTTGCCAAAATAGTAGGGTTACCTACTTCGTTTATAGCATAAAGTGCAGCTTGCTTAAATGGCAAGCGTTTCATTTTAAAATGCCGGTGCATATTCTCGGCGATAATAATGGAGTCATCCACTACGATACCCGTAACAAAAACTAAAGCAAACAACGTAATTCTGTTTAGCGTATAGTCTAACATGTAGTAGCTCAACAGCGTTAAAGCAAATGTAATCGGAACCGATAAAAATACCACTAAACCACCACGCCAGCCCATTGCTAACATAACAACCAGTGTTACGGCAAAGATGGACCCAATCAAGTGCAGCAATAACTCTGACACTTTATGAGATGCAGTTTCACCATAGTTTCTTGTAATTTCTACATGTACATCATCAGGTATAAGTGTAGTGCGCAAATGGTTAACCTTATCAATAACGATATCTGCTATTTTCATCGCATCGGCACCTTTTCTTTTAGCTACAGAAATCGTAACTGCAGGGTATTCAGATTTGTAATCACCCACTTTATCGCTTGCCTGTCCAAAACCTAAAGAAACATAACTCTGTGGAATTTCAGGGCCATCGATAATACTGGCTATTTGTTTCAAATAAATCGGTTGGTTCTGCTGTACACCGACCACAAGATTTTCAACATCCGTGACCGATGCCAAAAAATTACCTGTGTTTACTAAAAACTCGGTATCGTTCTTATCAAAACTACCTGAACTCAATTGTGCATTGTTCGCTTTTATCATTTCAGAAACCGACAGGAAATCTAATCCGCTAGCGGCCAGTTTATCTTTATCTAGAACCACACGCAACTGGCGGTCTTGATTACCGATTTTATGTGTAATCGCTACATCATTCACCTTCTTAATCTCACTTTCTAACTCCTGTGCCATTTGGCTCAACTGATACCCATCATAGTTTTCACTCCATAACGTAAGTCCAAGCATGGGCACATCATCAATAGCTCTGGTTTTTACCAAAGGGAACGTTACACCTTGTGGCATAATATCCATATGTTTATTGATCTCATTGTACAATTTCACGAACGACCGTTCAATATCTTCACCAACATAAAATTGTACGATGACCATACCTTGTTCTTTCATCGACGTTGAATACACGTATTCTACACCTTTGATATTTGATATCAATTTTTCTAAAGGTTTGATAACACGTGATTCTACTTCAGCAGGGCTCGCACCAGGATAGCCAACAAAAATATCGGCCATAGGCACGTCGATTTGAGGTTCTTCTTCCCTTGGTATTAAAAACGAACTGTACACCCCAATGACCATGAATACGATCATTAGAAGTACCGTTAACTTGCTGCCTATAAATAATTTGGCGATTTTGCCAGCTAAACCTTCCTTCATTATTTCTATTTATTTTGTTTGTGCTTTTCCACCAGTCTTTAGACAGGCGGTCGGGCTTTTCACTATTACTCCTCGGCTCAAAAGTACCTGTGGGGTAATCGCTTCGATCCCTAACGCAGATTCGTTTATTGGTTCGAGATTTTAGCTCCGTTGAATAATTTTCCTTCCGCGGACACTATATATTGTTCATCAGCAGCAAGACCGGAAAGTACTTCTACTTGGTCACCGAAAGTCCTTCCTAGACGCAACCAACGTAAAAGTGCTGTGTTGCTTTGGCTAACCGTATAAATGCCTGTTAATTGACCATTTTTTACGATAGCTCCGATAGGAATAATAATAGCAGAACTAGTTGTCTTACGAGCAACAGGAAATTGTACAGTTGCGTACATACCTGATAGTATCTGTGCATCTGTTTTATCAATAATAACCTTTACCAAATATTGACCTCCGGTGTTTTTAGAAGATGTACTAACTTCGGTGACTGTACCTTTTACATTCTTATTCAATGCTTTTATTTGCACGGTGACTTCGCTATCATTTTTAACCGCAAGAATTTCAGATTCTGGCACCATAGTCAAAACTTGGTATTTGTCTGGAGATTCTACCTCCATTAATGGCATACCTGGGTTTGCCATATCACCAGTATTAATAAACTTATTTGTGACCACACCGTCAAAGGGTGCACGAATATTCGCATATTCCATTTGTGCGTTCACCCCGTTCCTCATTTGTTTTGCTGACTCTAATCGTGCTTTCGCCATGTTATAGTTGGCAGTGATATCGTCTAACTCTTTTTGTGAGGCGCTATTTTCTTGAAATAAAGTGGTATACCGGTTAAAGTCTTTTTCTGCAATAGTGTAAGCTGCTTCAGCTTCTGTAATTCCTGCATTTACTTGGGCAAGTTGAGCTGAAACATCTGCATTATTAACGCTCATTAATAATTGTCCGTCACGAACTTTATCGCCAACGCCAACATATATTTTATCTACATAACCCATCATTCGAGTACTGATA
>TARA_R110002051_G_scaffold96868_1_pt1 | contig 15170 bp, 16 predicted proteins | sample TARA_R110002051 | Tara Oceans TARA_R110002051 (sample SAMEA4397023) | marine metagenome | biome: Polar Biome; feature: [MES] marine water layer (ENVO:01000295) within the mesopelagic zone...; material: water (ENVO:00002006), including particulate matter (ENVO:01000060) such as......
GGAACATCCTCAAAGGTGTTATCACCTACAGTTACGGTGAGGAGTACAACAGGTCTATCCTCTGTATTACCTGCACCAACATTTATTGTTATGGTATCCTCAACAGGCTTTACGAGAGTCTTATTGTTGACCGTTCGGAAGAACACTTTAGTTCCTTGGATCTGGATATCAGTTCCATGTAACACATTATATGCACCATTACCAGAGTCGAGCTTAGCTGGTATCTCTCCGATACCCTCTACATCAAGGAACTCTATTAGCCCAAGCACTTGTTTTTCTACAAAAAATTTATTAAAGTTCTTCATCGCAGGAGTGTTGTTGATCAATGTACTTCTGCAGGTATTGATTTAACATCAGTTCACCTTGCTCAGATACGCGTACAACATCCGCATCACTAAGTGATCCAGTTGACTGTAGCAGCTCAGTAATAGCTAATCTAATAGGTGATACAGGTGTAATCTCTACTGCAGCTGCTCCACATAAGACACTATTAATGATGTCAGCTAGAGGTTCACCAGACTCAGTAAGTCTTCCACCATTATACATACCTGCATAAGCATCTGTAATGCGTATACTGTCAGAGCTAATTGCCATAATAGTATTTATACAGAGAGTAGTATATTCTTAACTAGATCTCGATCTGTCTCGTTGAGTTCATCTGGGATGAAATACTCTAACGCATCGTCGATGTTACTTGCAATTAATCGCCGTGTCTCTGAGCCTGATACACCCTGCGACTGCATAGGTATAGTAAGGATATGAACTAGAGGGTATTTATCAACATGCTTTTCAAAGTACTCAAAGCGCTTAACGTCTTCTTCCTTTGAGCCAGCACCGACTATAACAGCTTTGTCTATATTCGCATCTACATACTCATAGACTGATCTGACAGGTGAGACATCTGCAATGACAACAGTAATTGGTCTCTTGCAATACTTAGCGTATATATCCCAGATCTGCTTAGACATCTCAGCTGTGATACCATTGCGCTCCTTCTTACCAATAAATACAATACCATCCTCAGCATTGTCCAGCATGTATTGCAACGCGTTGAAATGTCCGCGTGTAGGTGGTTTGAACCCACCAGGTAATAGTGCAGTGCTGCGGTGCGGAGAAGTTTCTGTGTAGAATTCTTTGAATGTATTCATTTGCTAAATTTGTCTGTGTTAAAGTTATTCCTGCTAAATTGCTCACGATCAACTAACTTTGTGATCTTTGGTTCATCATCAGTCATATGTGATAAAGCATACCCCTCTGGTGATACAGTATTCCACCCACCTTCAACCTCCTCATATGTACCGAGCGGATCATTGCGAGTTATTTCATTGAAGACATTAATGATACCATTCTTTGTCTCAGCTATGAGCTTAGTGACATCAAATAACCTCTTAATAGATGGTTTAGCACCTTTTAATACCTTCACCGTATCCTTAAGCTCCTGACTCTTTCTATCCTTACCCCTTTCAGTTTTAAGCTTGTCAATCTGAGCGCGATACCTGCTAGCGACATATGTTATAAAACGCTCACACGACATTGAGGTGTTCTCAAGAAATGCCCCATCACGTATCTCTGTATTGATATAAGTCTTCAGGAGAACTTTGAAAGGTTCCAACTGTTTGAAGTCAATCTTCGCACTAACATTTGCGATCCTAGTCTTCTTCGCGGCTATATCACGTAAGAGCAACTTAGCTACACGTTTGTTTTTGTTCTTCGCTCCATTTACGAGCACGTTGAACACAAATACACTGTTTGACTTCTTAAATTCGCTCGGATCTGATGTATACTTCTTAACGGCTAAAATGCCATTGTTGACAGCATACTCAATATGGATCGCAACCCCAAGCTTAGCTGCATTGATTGCATCACCATATGGTGAATCCTTTGTCACACCATATGTAATGGTGTTTGGCTGAAATGATATGAAGCTATTCTTATTAGGCATATCATCGATTTGCGTAGGGCTTTGAATATTCTTGATATGATCATCAAACATATAATCCATTTGGTATATGCCCTTCATTCCTAGTGAAGGCAGGTGATCTAGAGCAATATGTAACTTGTCGGCCAAGCCTCCAGAGCTGCCATGATTGATATCGATGTCTTCGTGTGTATAATTGAGCTTCGGGTTCTTGTTAAATGCAGATTTGCTAGCAACGAAGAACCCCCCGTTCGGATCAACTCCTGCAACAAGAGCAGGTGCACCATCAAATTTTAGACTGATACTATAATCGGTCTCAGCAGTAAAATAATCAACAATTGCATCGATATTCTTAATAGCAACCTTAACACCAGCTGCACCATCATTAATTATATCTTCCTCGAGATGATCAATGTGCTTAACAGCACCATGGATCTCTTGAAAGAACTCAGTATGTAAGTAGTATTGTTTGAAATTATTCATTATGTTTAGGAAAGAAGTCTATGTAGTATTCGCGACCAGCTGATGCACCAGAGCAGATGACAGCAGGACTAGAAGCATATTTTGGGAGATTATTGAAAGATTCAGCAGTAGATGCTACACCAACAGAACCAGCATTATTAGTATTTATACCAATTAATGTATCCCACTCACCATCAGTGCCCTCTTTGCTGCTTTTATACCAGTTAAAATTATCCAGAGTGAACTGTTCCAATGCTTTATCGTAGTTAACATGACCATCTCTGAATACATTAGCCATATTGTGTGCATACCCAGGTAGTATAGAGTCATATAACTTCTGAATCATAGAGTGTATACCTAACCTACTCTCCATCCGCGTTGAATTAACTCTATTAACAAGCTGCCGAAGGCTTACCCCCTTTGTCGTAAACTCTGAGATATCCAACGCACCATCTACAATAGCTCTTGTGATTGTTGGCTGTGGTCCAACTATATCAGATAATCTCCCACCGTTAACCTTAAGCTCAAATAGATTCCCATCGATGTCGATGTCACCCTTTGACTCCGCCTTGATACGCTTACTCATTAAACTGAGAGCATACTCACCTGGACCCGATTGGTGCCGCCCACATCCAAGCTTGATAAGTGACTTAAAGACATTCTGCGAACACTTGCTCGGTAAGATGTGATTCAAGCTGTAGGCACCATCGAGTTGTATTTCATCTACATTAACAACCTCACCAGCACTACAAAGACCAATGAACTCCTCAACATCCAAAACAGATATAGAGCTATTATGTAGTATTAACGCTGCTGCCTCCTCTGCCAACCCACTATCTACATGACTAAACAATTTGCGAAACGACTTATTATAAACCTTAGAGTTTAATTGCTTGATAACACTATGCTGTGTGTCAGTGCTCGCGTGTATAAAGGAATCTACAAGACCATCAATTAGATTATTATGGTGTCTCTCACCATCAACCCAGTGCTTATCATCTCGCTTATGCTTATTAGATAACTTTACCTCCTTACCCTTATTAGGGCCACTTAACAGAGGCGTCAGTAATATACTTTGCTGCTCTTCTACTTCATTCACACCGTAGTATCGCGAAGTTCCTGCGCAAGCGATTTATCGCTAAGCTGAATCAGATCCTCGATCTTCTCTATCACACGCCTTGGCTCCGTTTGACCATAAGTCCGCATCAAAGTATCAACGATATTCATTTCCTCGTCTGTTGGCTTGTATACAAACGCGGAGGCTGAAACACCAGCCATGTATATCTCACCCTCGACAGTCACACCAGGCTCAACTACAGGTTGTTCAGCTACATCAGTAGCATCTGGTGCTTGAGCTTCACCTTCAACAGGTGGCTCTCCCTCAGGCATTGCCTGCTCGATTAGTTTTAAAGCTCTACTACTCATTATAGTTCGTTGACTCTGGCTGATATTTTGTTTGCTGATGCCGTTAACGCTGAAGTTACCTGAGACTTAGCACCTTTAATCTCATCTGAAATTTTATCATCATCTAAACTAACAATAGTTTCAATTGGGTCAAGCTCCTCTTCCTGATCCTCGATAGGATCAGTGACCTCAACTACCTCAACGGTAACTTGAAGACCGCTAGGAAGCTTAAATGATAAAGTATCCTTGAATGTCTTAACATCAGACTTAACACCATTAGTTAGCAAGAATCGCTGCAACTCTCTCTTACCCTTGATTATATCATCCAACATATCAGTTGGAGTGTGGGATTCTACCAATCCAAGAAACTTATCCATGTACATATTTATGGATACATGGAGTATTTGACGTTAACATCCCCTAAAAATAGAGATTCCATTTGAATAGCGCCATATTTCTTCAAAAGAGTCTTGAATTTCCAAAATGAAAAGTTATCACACTGAGGTAACGAACCACATAGCTCAGCATCTGAAACAAAGTCATCGAAACAATCATCAGCCATTGTTATAGGAGTGGGTAGCGTATTAAAAACCTGTTTCAACAAGCGATGTTCGAACTTTGGGTGCTCTTGTATCTTATAGTAGAAATGCTTCTTGATACCCTTCTCAATTTTGAGACATTTAAGTAGCTGATTCAATATAAAGTGTATACCCAACTGATTTTTCTCAAATCTAGACAGCTTTCCCTTATATGTGACGAGATAATATGAATACTCGTTGTAAGATCTAACTAAGAAATTGTTAAGGTTAATGTATATCTTGTTGCGATCCAGCGAAAGGAGGTAATCCTCGTCGTTTGCCAAGCCGTAATTGAATAATTCCGTTGTAGTATTCATTTGTTAGGAGAACTTCAAGTTCAAACTGTAGTTTAGCCTCATAATATGAAAGTTCAAATTTTGAATCACAATATCTCAGAATTTTAAACATAAATTTATCCTTTCCGAGCTCTAATATGTCTTCATTTAGCTGATTTGAAGAGGATGTATACTCTTTCCAGTCAGTTTCTACTGTGACATGCCGCTTATTCTTTTTTCCCTTGAGTGGCGGCCGCTTTCTTACCGACTGACACTGTTTTTTACCAATATACTTGCGGGAGTTGGTGATATTAGTGATCTCATAGATGAATCCGTAGGGTAATTCGTCTGTTCCCTCTAATCCCTCACACAACACCCAGTGCCCTATGTCCATAAACGTACTTATGTGAGATATATCAGATATAAAGCTCTAATACACGTTGATTATGATATACAGAGTATATAATATCAGTATGGATCTGTTAGAACAGTACATGAAGGAAATAGGTGAGGATCTCATCGTGGATGACTTCAATATAAAATCTCAACAGATGAGATTGCCGGCTAGGAAGCACTTTTGGGCGGGGAGACTTATACATGCAAAGATACACCTACAAAAACTTAAGACTCGTAGAGAAGATGTCAATGATAGGGCGGCTAAGAAGGTTATTGAGCTATCTCCCGTGGCTATAACAGCGTCTAGAGCTAATAAACTAGCACAAGAATCAAAGGCTAGTAGGGATATCAGAGATGAGATGCAAGAATATGAACTAATCATTGAATATCTCGAGAAAGTAGAGCGAGTAATGAACCAAATGGGGTATGATATCAAGAACATCATCGAACTACAAAAATTAGAGCAACTGTAATGAATATAACGTTTGATTACGATGAGAGAAAGAAGAAACTGCATGTTCAGACGTCAAAAGACAATCTAGACCTTATCAGACATGAGTTTAGTGCGGTTAACGAGACGTATTACATTCAAAAGGCAAGAGGTCGTGGAGCTCCCCGTAGAAACCACACAATTACCACTACTGGTCGGTGTGATATCGGGTTTTTGTGGCTGATCCGCCAATATCTCACTAAAAGTGAGTATGTATGTGACATAACATACACGGATAGCCTTAAGAAAGTGGTAGATATAGGCAGAGATAGCACTGATTTAACCAAACTCAAGCTAGATCTAAGGTATTATCAAGAGGAGGTTGTTAAGTTAGGTGTGAAACACGGTAGAGGCACCATGGTATTAGCTACAGGAGCAGGTAAAACGCTGATGATTGCATCATTGATAGCAGAGTGTTACAAACACCATGATAGTTTCGCACCGTTTAAGTGCCTAATTATCGTACCTGACCTTGGCTTAGTCACTCAGACAGCGAAAGACTTCGAGGAATATGAAGTACCATACACATTTAGTAAGTGGACAGGTAAGAATGAGATAGATACCACGACTGATATAGTGATATGCAATGCAGCAATCATTAATAACAGGTTAAATGAACAAGGGTGGTGCAAATACGTGGATTTAGTCATAGTTGATGAGTGTCACAAGATAAAGAAAGGTAATACAATATCTGACACAATAGATAAGTTATTAACACTCAACAAGTATGGATTTACAGGCACACTCCCCGACAATTCACTAGATTACTGGGGGGTTATAGGTAAGTTCGGTCCAGTGCTATATGAAAAAAACAGTTCTACACTAAGAGATGAGGGCTTCTTAGCAAACGTTGGGGTATCCATGCTGAGAATAGACTATCTACTACCGCCTAAGTATACTTCCACTGATAAGTACAAGGAGGAGCTAGAATACGTGTATAATAGTGAGTATAGAATAGGAGTTATCAAGGCTCTAGCTAATAATCTGAAGAATAACACCTTGATACTGGTTAATCACTTAGATCATGGAGCAGCTATCTATAATGCATTAAAAGGCATGGAAGGTAAGGAGGTATACTACATTATCGGTGAGGTTGAGGTAGAAGTGAGGGAGCAAATCAAAGCTCGTATGGAGGAAGCTGATAATATCGTGTGTGTAGCCATTAGTAAGATCTTTTCAACAGGAGTCAATGTTAAGAATCTACATAATATCATATTTGCAATGGCGGGTAAGGCGTTTATACGAACAGTTCAGTCAATTGGTCGTGGATTACGCTTACACCCCACAAAGGATAAGTTAAGAATATATGATGTATATGATAACTTGAGATATTCCCTTTTACACGCTGATAAGCGCAAGCAAATATATAACAAGGAGAATATTGAATATACATCAAACATAATAGTTGAAAAAATGTAATCATATACTATCATTATATAATGGCTAGGAAGAAGAAAGATAGATCCAATGAAGTATACTACGTAGAGCCTAAAGTTTTCAAAGAATCTCTACAAAAATACTACGATTCGGATATTTTAACCGACGATCTTGCGGAGAATATAACAAAGATTGCAAATGGGCTTAGCTTTAAGTCGAACTTCATCAATTACTCTTATAAAGAGGATATGGTTGGAGATGCAATCGTAAAAATGTACGCTGCTCTATCTAAGAAGAAGTATAAATTTGAAAATAACTCTAATCCGTTCTCATACTTCACAACAATTGCATTTAATGCCTTTATTAATAGGATTAAGAAGGAAAAAAAACATCATGATACAATAACAAGGTATCGTGAGATGGCTTATGACGCTATGATGTCTGACCCTGAGAATGGTGGAGGTAATGTATATGTGAAGCCTGCTGAAGACGAGAATGATTACTACAATTAAGAGATCTAAGGTAGCTATATTCTCTGATCTACATTTAGGTATACATACTAACAGCGCTGAGTGGCATGCTCATGCGATGAAATGGGCGAAATGGTTTGTAGCTGACCTCAAAAAGCGGAAGATTAAAGATGTAATCTTCTGTGGTGATTGGCATCATAGTAGAAGTGAGATATCTGTTGATACATTGCAGATATCAGCGGATATAATGCACTTGTTTAGTGACTTTAACCTAATAGCTATTGTAGGTAATCATGATATATACTATAAGCACAGAACAGACATCAATTCGATGGCTGTATTTAAGAATTCGAAGAATGTCACTGTATTAAGCCGCGCTGAAACAGTAGAAGCGTTTGATAGAGTAATAACATTTTGTCCATGGAACACAGACATATCAAGTATACCTAAGAGTGATATAATCTTTGGCCATCTAGAGATGGAAACGTTTCAGATGAACACATATAAGACGTGTTCAGAGGGATACAAGATTAAAGACCTAACTGATAAGGGATCATTGATTATATCTGGTCACTTCCACACAAGACAGGAGAGATCGTTTAGGGATAAGACCATTCTATATGTTGGTAACCCTTTTCAGATGGACTTCGGTGATACAGGCAACACAAAAGGTTATTATTTACTTGATATAGAGAGTCTGAATTATGAATTTATCGAAAATGAAGTATCACCAACTTATCAGAAGCTATTACTTAGTGAATTGACGCGAGCTGGGTCGTTTACGAATACTATACGATCAATAGTTACTAATAATATAGTAAAGCTAAAGATTGATAAGAACATCACCCAAGGAGACACAGATATACTAGTAAGTAAGCTTGGATTACTACATCCAGCGGAGTTAACAGTCGATTATGACATTAACTTTGATATGTTACTAGATAGTGAGAAGGATAAAGAGGATTTTTCAGGGGTTGACATACCTCAAGCTATCAGAGAGTTTGTTAACTTGCTAGATATTGAGGATAAAGAGCCTGTAATTAATTATACTATTGATTTATATGAAAAGTGTAGAGTTTAAGACAATAAAAATAGCTAACTTCCTATCTGTTGGGGAGGAGATTGTTGAAATACCCTTTAAGAAAGGTCTACATGTGCTAACTGGTATTAATAGAGATAAGCCTGAGCGCCGTAATGCTATTGGTAAGAGTACAATAGCTGATGCGTTATACTTCGCTATATTTGGAGAAACATTGAGACCCATCAAGAAGGATCTTATTACAAACTATCTAACAGGTGGTGGAACGTGCGTAGAGCTACATTTCGATGTCATTGTTAATGACAATGCGGATAGCTATAGGATTGTGAGGACCCTCGACCCATCAAGAGTATATCTATATAAGAATGGAGAAGATATAACAAGAGATACGATTCAAAATACTAACAAGTACATATGCACAGTTCTGAATGCATCACCATCTGTGTTCCAGAATTGTGTTATAATGACGGTTAACAACGCTATACCATTTATGGCTAAGAGTAAGGTAGATAAGCGTAAGTTTATTGAGGATATCTTTGGTATGGAAGCGTTCAGCTTGATGCTTTCTAATATACGTAACGAGTTTAATGATATCAAGAAATCTTATGACATATGTCTCTCATCTAATGCAGAGATGCTCCGAGGTCTAAGCAGTCTTAAAGATCAACGCATAGTAATGCTTAAGTCTCGTAAAGATAGACTTAATAAGTATGAAGGTCGAAAGGCTGAGAATGAAAAGGAGTTAGATGTGCTTGAGCAGAAGGTTAAGGATTGTAACGTCGCTGACAAGACACCACTTCTAGAGGATATAGCTGAGTGTAAGAGACAAATCATCACGGATGATACTCAAATCCAACAACTCTTAACAGTTATTAGTGAGAAGAAGACTACTGCTAAACATAAGAAGACTCAGTATAATACTATTGGTACCGATGAAGAAACATGCCCTATATGTTTGCGGACAATGACTGAGCATGACTGCGATGCCGTTGCGGAGGGTAAGCTCATCATAAAGAATGAGATGATACTCTTAGTTGAGGATATAAAAGAGCTTAACGAGGACCTAAACTCAGCTAATAAATCAAAGAAATCGTCCCAACAGAGGGTTGATGACATCCGCGATGAAATTGATCATGTAGAGCGACAGATTAATGAGGAAGCCAATAACAAAGCCCGTATTGAGCAACTTAATAAATGGAAATCTGAACTAGCAGAGGATATGGTTACTGCTGCATCTAAGACTACAGAGTTTGATGCACTAATAATTGAGAGTGTTAAAAGATTAAAAGTATCAAACAAAGAGCTAGAGTCTCACAAAAAGAATATAGACAAGCTCAATGTTATCAAATATGTTGTATCAGAGGAGGGAGTGAAGTCATATATTGTAAACAAGTTGCTCAGCCTGCTTAACAATACACTGCTTCATTATCTGAGAGAATTAGATTCAAACTCTATATGTATGTTTAACGAGTACTTTGAAGAGGAGATACTAAATGAGAAGAATAAAGTGTGTTCATACTTCAACTTCTCTGGTGCTGAGCGAAAAGCTATTGACCTAGCATGCTTGTTTACATTTGCAGACATCAGAAGGTTACAGGGCAATGTTAAATATAACCTAACAATTTATGATGAACTATTTGATTCATCTTTTGACGAGAAGGGTATTGAGATTGTAACAGATATACTTGATAGGCGCGTTGAAGAGTTAGATGAATGCTCGATAGTAATATCTCACAGAAAAGAGTCTATCAAGGCAGTAACCGGTGATATAATTTTCCTCGCCAAGGAGAATGGCATCACGAGACGTGTTGATTATAATGAGGGAGAGAGTACATAATACATGCTAGGCCCTTCACCATTCACATCGCCCTTTGGTGTAAGTCCGTTTGGAACTCATCACAATAAACCTGAACCTACTGCACCAGAGCCTCAGAAAGAGGCCACCGCTGAGAGGTATGTAAACTTTGTAGCTGACTATAGTGGATGTGGGCATTGGCGAGTGTTATGGCCTGAGCTTATCATTAATAGCACAGGTGTAGGTTTGTCGCAGTCGACAACAGCTATGGTTGCTGATCCGAGATGGTATCAGGGAGTAAAGTGTGTAAAGGTCCAAAGGCAATGCTCAACTCCGCAGAAGGAGTTCGTTGAACATCTCAAGAAGATACAGAATGAGATGGGATTCAAGATCATATATGAGGTTGATGATGTTGTATTTAGAGAGGAGATCCCAGACTATAACAAGTTTAAACCAGCATTCGATAATGATGAAGTGCGTAGTAATTGTATTGATATCATTAACTTGTGTGATGAGGTAACAGTAACATGTCCATTCATGAGAGATCTGTATAGAGAGAAAACAGGCAAGCAGGAAATAACTGTTGTACCTAACTTCTTACCACAGTTTTGGATGGGTAATCTTTTCGACGGAAAACAGGTAGCTAGATCTCATGAGGTTAATAAGAGAAAGCCTCGTGTATTGTATACTGGATCAGGAGCTCACTATGATGTTGATAATAAGACAGGTGGTAAAGATGATCTATCCCATGTGAGAGATTATATCAGATCAACAGTTAACAAATATCAGTGGGTATTTGTCGGTGCTTTTCCACCTCAGCTTGTTGACCTAGTTCAGTCGCGTGAGATTGAATTCCACCCATGGCAGAATCTCCTTGAATACCCTGGTAAGATTGCTAGTTTGAACGTTCAGCTGATGATCGCTCCCTTAGAAGTGAACAATTTCAACAGAGCTAAGTCTGATATCAAATTCATTGAGGCATGTGCACTTGGAATACCATGTCTCTGCCAGGATATGTGCACATATAGCACTGCGCCATCAGATCTACGGTTTGGTACTAGCGAAGAACTTAGCGATAAGATAGACACGATTCTTGCTTGGAAAAACAGATCTAAATATTATGGTAATATCTCTAAGCTTAGAGCTATTGCTGATGATAGACTCTTAGAAGATCCGAGAAATATCGGAGCGTTTATTGAGACTTTACGGACACCATATGGTGATCCTTCTCGCAAACTACTTTCGAGATTTGAGTAACTTACCCAAGCTCCTTACTGTATGATAACCGCCTTTTTATCACCTCCAGCAGCAAAGTCTGGAACATCTTTTTCTGTAAAATTGATTTTTAATCTTTTAAGAACACTTTTGTAAGTCTTGTTTTTAGCATCACTATGAGATAACATTATAAATGGGCCATACTTACCTAACCACAATTCAATTGTATCTTTTAACCAAATCATGCCCCCCTTCACAGGGACTTTTCCAACAGGTGGATTTGATTGCTCTTGTTGTTTAATATTTGTAAAATCAGTATCAATTCTTTGTATAGCTAACTGGTATTTTGGTAATCCTAATTTATCCATTAAATTAGCAATTTGACCAGTTGCCTCAAAAACATACAATTCATAATCGCCATAAAAAGCTTCACCTCTCTTACTATAACCCATTTGCTCTAACATTTGCGTATCTGCTGAAGATATCGATGATACTCTCTCACCCTCTGTTGCAAGATTGTGCGTCTGGACTTTACCCAAGCTCCTTACAGTATCCATCTGCGACTCTTCGTCTTCTTCAACCTTCTTCTTCTTCTTCTTACCTTTTTTGGTTTTCTTAGCTGCCCCATCGCGAGTCAGAACACCACCAAAGATGGACTTCGGTACCCGAGCATCACCAGGTGCATATGAATCAGTCGAATCGATATTCTCATCTGGCTCGAACCCACCTGGGCTACCTCCAAGAGCAGATGCACTTGTAGCATCCTCAGTTAGTGTGACCAACTGCGACAAACTCTTAACTACGCCATTATGATCCTTCATATACCTGTTGATATTTAATGGAACTAGGCCATAATATGATTAATGTATAGAAATGTTGTATATGACAATAAGCGTGGATGCTGTCATTTGTTCACCTGGGATGAGGATGGTAATAGAATTCTGAGAGAGTGTACTCATGAGCCATATATCTACCTAGAAGATAATAAGGGGAAGCAGACATCCATCTATAAAACTAAGCTATCTAAGAAGACATTCAGAAATAACTATGATAGAGGTAGGTTTCTAAGAGACTCCAATATCAAGAGAGTGTTTGAGAATCTACCTCCAGCTCAGCAGTTCTTGTTGGATACATATTGGAAGGAAAATGAGTCTGTTGAGTTCTCTCAGTTCGATCTGAAGATATGCTTCTTTGATATTGAGACTTACTCACCAAATGGGATGCCCAATCCAGAAGATCCAGAGGATGCTATCAATGCCATTACACTTTGGGACAACTTATCGAAAGAGTACTACACTATTGGCACAAAGGAGATTACCAAACCACAAGATAATGTTACATATATAGCATGCAAGACTGAGAAAGAATTACTACAGACATTCATCAATTATATTAGCTCAGACTATCCTGATATCTTGTCTGGTTGGAACTCAGAGTTCTTCGATATGCCATACATCATTAATAGGATAGCTAAGGTGTGTGGTGAAGAAGCCATCCACGAGCTATCACCACTTGGTAGGGTACATTCTAGAATGATGCGTGGTAAGTTTGGACAAGAGCAACAAAGATTCTATATTGATGGTATCTCATGCTTGGACTACCTTGAAATCTATAGACGATTCTGTCTTAAGTTGAGAGAGTCATATAAACTTGATGCGATCGCTGAGCTTGAGCTTGGTGAGAATAAGATTGATATTGGAGCTGTTAATCTAGGAACGTTTTCAGATGAGAATTGGGATAAGTTCATTGAGTATAACGTTAAAGACGTTGCTCTTATGGTTCGACTAGAAGAGAAGCTTCAGTATGTTCAGCTATTGAGGATGTTGTCCTATATTGGTCTAACAACACTAGAGTCTGCGATGGGTACACTTAGTGTTGTTAATGGTACACTAGCTAATAGAGCGCGCGCTCGTGGTGAAATTATCTCTACATTCCAACGGTATGCAGATAATGGTAAGAACCCTGGTGCTTATGTATCTGAACCAAAGAGAGGCTTTAAGAAGAATATCGTATCGTTTGATGCTAACTCTCTATACCCAAATGTGATGATATCTCTGAATACATCACCAGAAACTAAAGTGGGTCGTATTGAGAAGACAGCTGAAGGTAACATCGCTGTGCATCATGTATCAGGTAAGATGTTTGAACTCACCCCAGCCAAGTTTGGTGAGTTTATTAAGGCTGAGCAATGTGCTGTATCTAAAGCTGGTATTCTATTCACACAAAAGGTTAAAGGTATCATTCCAGAGTTCTTAGAACACCTATATGCAAAGCGTGTTAGTGTTCAGAAGGATCTAAAGAAGGTCAAGCGCAAGATTAATAAACTTGAAAAGGAGTCAGGTAGTGAGGATGATCTTAAACAGCTTAAGATCGATGAGTTTAGATTGAATGCAATGCAGATGACGCAGAAGATCTTACTTAACTCGTGCTATGGTTATATGGGTAACAAGAGAGCTCCAATTGGTGATGATGATATCGCATCATCTGTTACACTGACAGGTCAAGCTGTTATTAAGGAAGCGGGTCAGATATTGAAGAACCATTTAAAAGATGAATATGGTGTAACTGATGAGAAGGTACTTGATGATAGCTGGGTATATAGTGATACTGATAGTTGCTACTTCTCTTTGGAGTGTATTGAGGATCAGGTGCCGTTAATGGATAGAAAGAACATATCAGATGTATTCTATAAAGCTGTTGATAAGCTAGAAGCATCACTAAATGAGAATATCACAACATGGGCACACAAGTCTCTAAGGACTAATGATAGTAAGTTCGTATTCAAGCGAGAAGTAATTGCAGATAAGGGATTATTCCTTCAGAAGAAGCGGTATGTGCTGCATATCTTAGATAATGAAGGTATTAAGGAGAGTAAGTTTAAGTATACGGGTGTTGAGGTGGTGAGGACCACTATGCCTAATGCTATTAAACCATATGCGAAGAAGATTATTGAGACATTGATTACAACACAGTCAATGGCTAAGACAAATAAGCTGCTTAATGAGACATACGAGGTGTTTAAGACACTTGCGCCAGCTGACTTTGCATTTGTTATGGGTGTTAAAGGTTATAGTAAGTATGCACCAGACTGTAACGAGTTTAATACAGTCAAAGGCATGCCTATACATGTTAAATCTGCATACTTCTATAACAAGATAATTGATAAGCTTGGCATTAGCAACTTGTATGAAGATGTATCCACAGGAGACAAGTGTAGATACATGTATGTTGAAACACCTAACAAGTATGGTATCTCAACTATTGGGTTTAAGCATGATTATCCAAAGGAATTTGCGGAGATCTTCAGGCCAGACTACGATAAGATGTTTGAAAAGATCCTATTTCAGTCGATCGAAAGGTTCTATGATAACGTTGGGTGGAAGATTCGTAAACCTAATGAGAATGTAAGAGTTGAATTATTCGATTTGTTTAATAATTAATGACATGGCAGAACCAAGCTACCTAGACAATCCTCAGTTTGATGACACACCAAGAGAATCACCACCATATAAGCGTGGTAAATCTAAAGGTGTTAGTACAATGGGGAATATTATTAAAGATGTACTAACAGGCGCTGATAATGGCTCTGGTGAGATCGTCTCAGGTGAAGTTGAAGCAATTCGCAGAGCCGTCCTAACACTCCGTGATGCTTTGATATACTCCTCAACCAAACAAGGCGCTCTATCTGATGCAGCTAAAGTTGCTTTAGAAAAAGCAAAAAGTATAGTTGAATATGTCAAAATCTAATATA
>TARA_R110002051_G_scaffold407_6_pt1 | contig 15155 bp, 23 predicted proteins | sample TARA_R110002051 | Tara Oceans TARA_R110002051 (sample SAMEA4397023) | marine metagenome | biome: Polar Biome; feature: [MES] marine water layer (ENVO:01000295) within the mesopelagic zone...; material: water (ENVO:00002006), including particulate matter (ENVO:01000060) such as......
CGAGCTAATTACGTGGGATGCTAGTGGTAATCCTGTAGCGGTAGGGGCTGGAACTTCTGGACATTTCTTAAAATCACAAGGGGCTGGCTCTGTCCCAGTATTTGCAGAAGTAGCAACCGCGTCTTTTACTCGACTTACTGAACAAGCAACAACCTCAGGCACGACTAAAGATTTCACAATCCCATCCGGTGCAACGGAAGTTGTTTTGGTTTGGGAAAACGGATCGACGACAGGCACAATCAATCCCATGCTCGTCCAGCTTGGCGATGCGGGTGGCGTTGAAACGAGTTCATACTCCGGCGCAATGGGACAGGTAGACGGATCAACTGCAAGTAACAGCAGTTCAACGTCAGGATTAGTCCTTTGCTATATGTCTAATACTATTGTTGTGACGGCAGTGATGCATATAAGGCTATATGATCCCGCAACGTACCAGTGGATTTCAACAGCCTTGGCCTCACATAATGTTGCTGGTGGACGAACTACTTTCGCTACAAGCATTAAGGCTTTATCCGCTGAACTAACAACCGTCAGACTTATGAACGGCACGTTTGATGCTGGTTCTGTAAACGTATGGCATAATGCATAGGAGTAAATCATGGAAAAGTATATAGCAGTAGTAACGGTTGTTAATAAATCTGTTACAAAATATCAGGATTATACAAGTGAGAGTGATGCCAATGCTCATGTTTCTACGCATGGTGGTTTCGTTGCTGAAAAGCCGGGGGATCAATCCCAGTACTGGATAGCTCAAGATAATAAACTGACTTACGATACATCTACGTCTAATGCAGATTCAGTGGAAGGAAAAAAACTAAACTTACGTTCTTTACGTTCTCCATTAATTATTGAAGCAGATCATAAAATAAATACACTAGAAGACGCTAACAGTGATGCTTCTGCATGGAAGACTTATCGCCAGAAGTTAAGAGATATAACTAAAGATGATGATCTTGATAACCCAACATGGCCTACGAAGCCTAGTTAATTAAGGAGTAAAAAACATGCCCTTCCTAGGAGTACAACCCTCAAAAGGTTTAGTCGGTACGGCTGGTATCGATGCAGATGCAGTTACGTTAGCAAAACTTGCTGCTGGGACTGATGGAAATATTATCAGCTATGATGCTTCTGGCGATCCTGTCGCTATATCTACTGGAGGAGCCGGCCACGTACTTACTAGTGCCGGGGCAGGAGCACAGCCATCTTTTAAAACTGGTGGGGGTGCGACAAATACAGATACATCTAATACAGGATCAGTAACTCTTGATTTTACCACTTATCAAAATCATATCTTGACGTTTACAGGCAATGTCACTCTTGCTAATCCTAGTACAGAGAGTATAGGTCTCGTAGGTATTATTGTAATCATTCAAGATGGTACAGGATCAAGAACGCTCTCTTTAGGGACGGATTATGAAACGGCTGGAGGGGCTGGTATAACCATCTCTACTGGTGCAAATGCTGTTGATGTCATCCCATACTTTGTTAAAGCATCTGGGTCTATTCAGTTAGGCGCACCACAGTTGGCGTTTGCATAATGTTTGGTAACTTTTGGTGGGCAAATTCTGGTGCTACTTATCGATACTTTCGACTCACCACCACCGCTGTTGACGGTGGAGATAGAACAGCTATTGGTGAACTTCAAATTCTTACAGAAGATGGCACTGCTTATCCTACATCAAATATGAGCAGTAACTCTGCTCCTTCGCCATTGGTTGCCAGTGCTTCTACAGAGGCTAGTGGATCAGAGGCAGCTTGGTATGCCTTTGATGGCACAGAAGGAGGATCAAATGGCTGGATGACTTCATCTGGCAATACTACTGGTTGGATAAAAATTGACTTAGGATCTGGTAACGGCATTGAATTTGATTCAGCAAAAATAACTTCAATAGCGACTGCCGTTGGCCCTGTTAATCGAAGCCCAAAAGATTTTGTTATTGAGGGTTCAAATGACGATAGTGCGTGGACTAATGTACTAACTGTTTCTGGCTCAACTGGGTGGGTTGCAAATCAAATGAGGAGTTTTAGTTCTGCTTCGGCTGTCGCTTATCGCTTTTTACGTATCAATGTTACAGCTAATAACGGAAGCACAGGTCGCTCTATTTTTGAGTTAGAGTATCTGGTTGATTCAACAGCACACCCCACTTCAAACATGACAGGAGCATCTGCTCCAAGTCCTCTCGTAGCCTCTGCCAGTTCTGATGATGGAACTCAGGCTGCGTGGTATGCCTTTGATGGTACAGTCTCTGGCCCATCTCGCTGGTCAACATCAGACGGAGTATCTTTTCCAATCTGGCTACAGATAGATCTGGGAGATGGAAATGAAATAATTCCAACTGGATTAAAATTATATAATCATAATGCTGCTCAACAAATGCCAAAAACCTTTACCATTCTTGGTTCTAACACAGGAGATTTTAGTGGTGAGCAAGCTACTCTTGCAACCTTAAATGAGGTTATTTTTGATACTGATCCACAAACAGAAACGGTAACTTTTTAGTAAGGAGGAAAAATATGAGTTCTATTTTCAAAGTTGGTAGTCAAGCAATAAAAATCGGAAAAGGCTGGGTTTCTGCTGAAGGGATTCAACACCCTAGTACTTGGGGATTATGGTCATCCGAAGAGAAAAAAACTGCTGGCATCTCCGAAATTGTTTTGCAAGAACTTCCTGATTCACGATTGTATAACGCTACCCATGAAGATGATGGGAGTGTGAACTCAACGGCAAAGAATTTGGCTGACACAACGAAAGATGGGAAAACAGTTTTAGGTGTTAAATCTGAATTAAAAGCAGTTGTGCAACAGCAACAATATCAAATGTTAGAAAAAACTGATTGGGCAATTATTCGCAAAGCTGACAAAGGTACGGCAATCCCTTCTAATATCCAGACGTATCGTGATGCTATTCGTAGCAAAGCAACTGAAATGGAAACGGCAATTGATGACGCTGGCAATATTGGTGCGATAGAAGATTTGTTTTTTAATACAATTTTAGATGCTGATGGTAATGCTACATCAAGTGGCATTCTATATAAATGGCCTGAGTTAGCATAATGACAAACAGATGGCTAATAAGATTTAATATGACAATAGACATATCCATTATGTGTGGATTACTTTGGGTGATGTTAAAAACATGGTCATAGCAGAAGCCCTAGTAGGAATACAACTGGTAAAAGCCAGTGTCTCAGGTATTAAATCGGTAATTAATACTTGCCAAGATATTTCTGAATTGTCTCATCATATAGACAATGTGTTTAGTGGACAAGAACACGTAGATAAAAAGATAGCTGCTAAAAAGAAACCACAGGGCAAGTGGAGTAACTTTATAGGCTCAAGATTACGTACTGATGATGAAGGAGATGGGACTAGTATCCAAGAGATTGCAGCAGAAGTCATAGAAAAAAAGACTATAGCCAAAGAAATGAGGAGTATGTCCCTACTACTCAATACTAGATTTGGTGTAGATACGTGGTCTACTATAATGAAGACTCGTATGGAAAGATTAAAACAACGAGAAGAACGACTAAAGAAGCAAAAAGAAATAGCTAAAGAGAAAGCTTGGGAAGATAAACGTAAATGGAAGAAGATAGGTGAGGAGTCTGGTAAGGCTGCTATTATCTTAGGACTTGTTATAGGTATGTATTTTTATATTAGTTATGCTTGCAAAGGGTGCATCTAAATGGAGTTAGGTAGCCGAGAAGCCATCCAGTTTATATTTGTTATTGCTACCCTTGCTGGATCTTTTCAAATGATTAAGTCTAATCTGGGAAGAGTTATGAAAGACTTGGAACAGATAAAGAAAGAACTGGAGGATATAAACTCTAGAATAGATAGTGTAGAATCAGAGAGTGCTGTTATACACCATCAAGTAAAAGTACTAGGTAGTATCCTATCCCCTGATAATCTAGAGAGGCACAGCAGGGAGTTACAGGACTTACAAGCTCGTACTGTTATTAATACCAGAGACATTCAGTTAATAAACAAAATGCATAATGGTTCACACCCCCAAATGAAAGGATAAATATGCTAACATTATTGTCATCACTGCTTGGCTTTGGCACCTCGTTTGTGCCTAAGATCCTTGACTTCTTTCAAGATAAGCAGGATAAAAAGCATGAGCTAATGCTTATGGATAAACAGCTTGAACAGCAGTTTAAGCTAGGTGAGTTAGGTTTACGTAAGTCTCACATAGAAGCAGATACTGAAGAGTTTAAGGCAGTCCACAGGCATGATACCGCTACCACGAAACAATCTGCAAAATGGGCTGCTACATACTCTGCTACCGTAAGACCCACTATAACTTATCTCTTTATGTTATTATTTATAACAGTAGAGATTAGTGCCTACATAACACTATTAGATAAAGGACTAGCAGCTACAGACGCCTTAAACATTGTATGGGATCAGGATATTACAAGCCTGTTTGCAGCTATACTGTCATTCTGGTTTGGTGGGAGAGAGATACGAAGAAGAGAAGGCAGGGCGTGAGAGTTAATCAAGAAGCTATAGATATAATAAAACACTTTGAAGGGTACTCTTCTGTTGTGTATGAAGACCCAATAGGTATACCAACAATAGGCTATGGATCAATATGGGATAAGGAAGGCAACCGTCTGACGATGGAACATAGACCTATTACCGAGCCGGAGGCTGAATACTTGCTAGTGCGAGAACTCCGGCATGTTGAGAAGGCTGTTACCAATTTAATATATGCCCCCTTGACTTCCAATCAGTTTAGTGCAATAGGGTCACTTACTTACAACATTGGTAGCAGCCGACTCAAATCTTCAACTCTCCGAGCTAAGATAAATAGACAAGATTATGATGGAGCCAGTGCTGAGTTTCCTAAATGGAGAAGGGCTGGCGGTAGAATACTAAAAGGTCTTGTTAGAAGAAGAATAGCAGAACAAGCTCTTTATGAAGTGTGATTTTGTAAAAATAACCCTCTAGGATGCGTCAGGAGAGCCTCTAAGCACCCTCTCTAGGGTAAAGTACCTAAAAAAGCTACAACCTCTCTATGGGCTTTAAATGAGCCTACAGAGAGGTTTCTTTGTATTTACATCCTATGACGCCTATTCCACATCTTATTCCATAGCCAGCTAGAAAAACGCCCTAATTTCTTTGAAAACCATATCATAAACCTAGATCTCCAAAATCTGGTGGAGTTATCCACCTTATTACTTGGTGCTGTATCTAGCCCATTAAAAAAAGATTCCCAAACCCACATCATATTACCCCCTAGCCATTTTAATACGCTGATTATCTCTCTCATAAAGCCTTGCCATTTTCTTGCTGCAATCTGCTGCCACTTCAAGAGTATTAACTTCCTTAATTGAATTTGATCTGAGATCCAATCCATAGTTATCGCCCATAAGAGCATGATGGTCAACTTCATGTTGTTCTACCTCATCATTCGTTAAAAATATTCTAAACTGTCTATGGGCCAATGGCGTCATAGATGCACATAAAGCTTTTATAAAACTATCGACTTCATCTGCTTTATTAAGCTTCTTTACTGTACCCAACTTAGCTTTTGGGTCACACATTCCGTTCTTGTACACGAATACTTTCATGGTCACCATACTCCTTCATTATATACTTGTTTAAATCAGTTATAGACTCGTCTATCCACCTAGCAGTGTCCACTACTCCCTGTAGATCACTCCACGAAGGGAAGGTTTCACTTAAAGCTTTTTTTAAGTCTTCTATGGGAACTCCTTTCTGCTCTATAATAATATTACCTTTTCTATCTAATAGAATAGATAGTGATGATAGTAATGCTTCACTAGACTCCACAACTCCCTCCTCTTCCTGTAATATCACAAATATCTGATGTCTCTACTGCTTCTTCAAACTCTTTACCTAAAGCATTTTCAGCATCTTTATACGATACAGATACAAGAGGCTGTCCACCCCTACTCCCATCAGGGTAGCACGTAAAACCTCTCAGTCTGTGTGCGTAATCTGCTAGTAGCCTAGTAAAGCTCTCTACCTTATCCGTATTATTATGCTCTGACCCCCATCTAGGAAGGTTAATTGTTGAACTAATACTCATATCAACATAGTCTTGAATATCAGCTTGAAACCTAATCCTCTGTTCTGGATGCATAGCCAAGTCAAAAGCACTTTCTATAGTATCAGGATCTACACCATGAATATCATGCATTTCTTTTGATACGCTGTCAACTACGTATTGATAGTGCCACCTCTTACCCTTTAAGTAGCGTCTTTTATAAGCTGACGCAAACATAGGCTCAATTCCCGTAGTAGTTCCTGCGAGGATCCCAATGCTTCCTGTTGGTGCAATGGCTCTGTTGGCAACAGGTCTGCTAATTGAGAATGTATCAGCATAATTCTGGCTTGTATGCTTCGATACGTTTTTATAGATTTCAAGCCATCTGTGTAATTCGGTCGTAACTTCATATCTCTCTCCTTTTTTTACTAGCCATTCATGTAATCCCATTAAGCCTAAACCCAAGCGTCTATTCTGCTCCCTAACTTCATAGACTTTTCTATAGGGTAGTTTTGCAACAAGGGTTCCACACAAGAGGAACGTGGTCGATAGTTCCACGATGTCCTTGAACTCTGCCAATGAATCAATTCTGCCGAGATTGATTGAGCCAAGGTTGCATACATCAGAGTCACTTGCACTGGATACCTCTGTACAAGCGTTCCTAAGTGTCTCTTCCTCTTTGTCCCAGAAATTAAAACTAAATCCGGGTTCCCCTGTTGATAAGGCTTGTCTGACATTCTTCTTAAAGGTTTCACCAACATCTCCTGTTCTCCAATAGTCTTCTATCCATTTTGTGTCATAGTTCACAGATATATTAGTATAGTCCATAGGAGTAGGGAAATTAAAGTCTGCTTCTTTTAGATCACCTAATGTCTTATCTGTACCTGCTACTGGCATATTGTACCAGTTTTTCATCTCTAAAAATCTAGGTATGTCATCATGCCAACAATTAAGAGATGCGTATATAGCACTACGCCTACTACCACCTTGCATAACACCCCTACCTAAATCATTAGTCATTTGCATCTTAGGTAACGGCCCAGATGCGATACCACCTGTGCTGTGTAGTAGACTACCATTAGGACGGTATATGGAATAGTCAACGCCAATACCGCCACCAGACGATAAGCAGAGTTCTGCCTTCTTCGATAGTTCAGCCCAATCTTCCCTAGTGTCTTCCTCTGCCTTGAGAAGAAAACAGTTGTTGAAGAACTTATGTGGTCTTCCTGCATAGTATAAATATCTACCTCCCGGTATAAATTTCAAATCTTGCATATAAGATATTAATTGATCTTTCTTGTCCTTACTAACCTTATCTTTCATAACGTCTTCTACAAGAGTTTTACAAAGTTCACTCCACGTTTCACACCCTTCATGGGCGTATTTCTGTAAGAATATATCTTCACTAAATTTACTTCTGAACATAGGGTTTTGATTACTTTTCCACATTAATAGTCTCCTGTAATTTGTTACTGTACCATACTGATTTTGCTAAGTCTTCTACTGGGGCGTGTTTGTAACTATACCGCCATAAGTATTTTATAGCATTACCTTTTAAATACCCTTTAAACTCCACATCACTCATAGATGCTTCTATAGCTTGAATACATTCTACACCTTTTCTATTGTAATGTAAAGGATTATTTACAGGATCATTCTTTGGTACTTTCTCTTTCTCTAGTCTTTTTAATCTTTCTAATTCTTTTATTTGATCTAACCTCATAATACATAAACTCCTACTACTATTGCGTATGTTACATAAAAACCTACTATAATAATCCCTTCCCAATTACCCATATTCTTTTCTCAATCTATCTAAGCTATACCAATGTGGTTCATACTTACCATTACAAACTTCTTCTTTGACTAATATACCTCTCCAATAATTATCATTAGAAGGGCCAGCAAAGTCATGGTGGTTGTCAAAGTAACAGCCTACAACTGATGCTTGTACCCCCCTCTCTTCGTGGAAGTCTCTTGAGTGTACATGCCCCACTGTATAAGAACAGTGTTCTTGTTTAATAATAGTTCTGGCTAGATTAACAGAAGCTAAAGGTTTACCCATTATAGGTGAAGGACAAGCATGATTGTACTTAATTCCATCAACTGTTATTGCGTATAAGAACTCTGATACTTCATCATTCCACCTCTTTTCTTCTAGATCATCTATACAAAACGTACCTGTCATTACTCCAGCCGATGATACCGCTTTGTTAATCCTATCCTCGTGATTACCTCTTGTCTTAATCCTATGAGGCATTTTCTTTTTATTCCTCTTAAAAGGATGCCATAACTTTTCCATTGCATCTTGGTAACATTCGATGTCATCTAAGTAGCTACGAGTATCGTATCCTCGCTTACCTTTATCCCAGAAGCATAGGGACTCCATATCAGCACTATCGCCAATGTCTATAACTACATCAGGCTTTAAGTCAAATATAAACTTACCTAACCACTCAAATCTATCATTATTATGGCTTGGCATAGAATGGCTATCTGGTATTACTAAATGTCTTTTGGTCATTATGCTGTTCCTTTCGTTTTCATATGAAGCAAATTATCATCTTCAGCCTCTTCAACGCCTATGTGATCTAGCCACCTTGTAAACACATCTATACACTGGTTTGCTGTAATAGTATTTACATTTTCTGGATCCCCAATGACAGTCATATGCAACTTACCATCATCACTAGAAAAGGCAATGTAAGCATCATTGTAGTCTTCTATTAAATGTTTATACTTCTTGTTTATCAATGTCTTCTTCCTTATGTTTAAAGTAACTTGTAAAGAACTCCTCTGCTTCCAGTATAACTAATGGCTTTCTCCTATTCATCTTAATAAAAGCTAATGGTGGGCTACTAGAATGATTCCTAGCCTGATCTATTATGTTGTATATCCCAGAAAACTTCTCTTGGTTTTTACATTCAATAGAGTAGGGGAAATATTTTCTAGCTCTACCCACTAGCTTAACATCAGCACCCGACTCCCCCATGATAGCTGTTGTTACAGTATCTTCTAAGTCTTCTGGATCACAGCAAGTTTGCAGGTAGGCTAATAATCTATCCCTGACCCAATCCTGTAACCGCCTTCCCTTGGCTTTTGCAGATGATGTTCTCATTTAGGCTCCCCTACATACCATTTAGATGAAGCCCCTCTAGGATTTTTACGAAACACTATTTCGTTGCCCCAGCAAGAGGTTTTAAAGTTACAGTACCTACAGTTTAAGGCTATAGTATAGTTACCAGTTATTTTATTCCTAAACTTTTCTTTTACCTTTTCAAACTGTCTCTTAAAAGGCACATCATCAACAAGTGCTTTTATGTTCTTGTTTGCTTTACCTATTGCAGAGCGTTTATACGCATCACTAGCAGGAGCTTTACATACAGCTATGTCTCCTGTTTCTTTATTGTATGCTATCCAACCACCAAAGGGTAAGTCTTTAGCAGAGCTATATAGGTAGCCTTGTGCAATATAACCAAATGCATCATCCTCTGCTATTTTAGCAAACCCATCAGACCTAGAAAACTTATTCTTAAAAGCATGTTGGGATGCAGATTTAATATCATACACTTTCCCATCAATGATAACATCTAATGTACCTTTTATTGTTGTGCTTCCTGTTGTATGGGATACCCCTTCTTGAAAGCTTTCTATGTTAACTTTAGCAGCCTCCATAACTGCCATAACTAAAGCTTCTATCATATCTCCATATGTAAATTTTAGCTTTAAGGATGGTTTTAAAGGTTCTGGTTTAGCACCTTCTTTTTCCATTTGCTGTTGGCATAAAGGTCTACCAATAGCTGACATTCTAAGTGTAAACTCACGCTTTTTTCCATTAAATTGTTTACGTAAAGCATCTTTACAACGCTCTCCAAACCTCTCAACTACATCTTCATCCATAGAAGAATCACCTTCTAATGAATCTAAAAGATATTGCTCTATCTGCTTTTGTAATTCCATCATACTCTCCAAAAAAGTGGGGTGATGGATGTTGCCAACACCCCTAGTTTAGACTACACTACGCAGAAAATGGAAGCTCTTCTTGCTCTTCTATAAGCACTGCCTCTTCATCAGCAGGTATAGGAGCAACATAACCATCATCTTGTTTTTCAAACTCTTCTGATAACCCCCTGTCTACTAGCTTAACTATCTGAACATCTTTAAGTATAGGACGAGACCCCTTATTCCCACCTACATCATAATCAAACTTTTTATATGACACATTAACAATAGAGTCATTACCAATACTACTGCTTATACTATTATTAATAATATTCTTTTGAGTATCAAAAATTCTAGGCTTATGTAATGGCCTACCATCTGTTGTTTTCTCATACGTGTAAATAGGCATATAAGGAGCAGGGTGGTATTTATCTTTATCTTTAACATGAAACCCTTCTTTCTTCATTGCTCCTAACGTCTTGGCATCTTCTAAAAGTATATTAATAGAATACTTTTTTCTATCTCCAAATGGATTTTCTGCAACGTCTAGTTTTGCAAAGTAAGCTTTACCTGTTATAATAGCCATGTCTAATTACCTTTCAATGGTTAATACTTAATTTTGTTATTATAGCACATTAACAATAGCGTGTCAACTGTTATTTTCTATATGTGAGCCTCCTGTTTTTATTACGTCCATATCTAACCAATTCTTACCACACTTAACTTCTACTTCTAAAGGTACATTTAAGTCATAGTTAAATCTCCTTTTTAACTCTGGTATAACACCCAACATAGCTTCTACTTTTAAATCAGTAACAAGCGTTTCTTCGCCCGGATAAGCATCTGTAACGATACTATCATGTACCTCATTAATAATCAAGGACTTTAATTTATGTTTCTTATATAAATTATCTAATAATACTGTAGCTAAAGGTACAATGTCAGCAGTAGCAAAACCTTGTACTGGGTAGTTTTTTATTTTAGTTGCTCCATAAACCCCTCCCCATTCACTTTTGTGCGCCCAAGGCATTTTGTATAATCTTCCTGTTGGTAATTGTATTTTTTTGTACCTATCAGCTTTATCTAAAAGTGTATTATGCCATTCTTTTATGTTACTATACCGATTTAAAAACTCTTTATAATAAACTTGTTCTGCTTTTGTACCTGTCGTACCTCCATACAAAGGCTTAAAAGTATGTGTTTTAGCATCTTGTCTTGAGGTTAATTGCCCTGCTCTTGTTAAGATGTCAGCAGTTCTTTGATGAACATCTACCCCATCAATTATATCTTGTATAGCAGTATCGTCTTTTGCTAAAGCAGATGCTATTCTAAATTCTAGCTGGGCATAATCTGCTTCTACTATTCTACCCTCCCCCCATCTACTAACAACGACCTGTCTAATTGGAAAAGTTCCTCCTCGTGGCTGATTATGGAAATTCGGATTACGGCTTGATAACCTTCCTGTTGCTGTAACGCATTGCATAAATTGAGTATGTAGGACTCCATCTCTTCCGACATTTTCTTTGATTCCCTTGATAAAAGAGGACAGATAATGGGAGATGGCGTTAAATCGCACCATTGACGAGAGGAATATTTTGGCATCACCTTCTGCATCCTTTGCTAATTCAATTAATTTATTCTTATTGCATTTGTATCCATGAGCAGCTAAATCATCTACATTCCTAGGTAACTGCTTAAATCCTGCAATGTTATTTAAATCTTCATATTGTATACCTACACCATTACAATATAAACATTTCCTTTTTACCTTACTAAGCACACCTGATTGTAACTTTTTACACTTCATACCAGAACCATTACACGACATACATTGATAAGCTTTGGTTTTATATTGTATATTAGCGTATTCTTTTATATTACTATTAAAGATAAACTTAGACATTTTAATAGGTCTTTTAGCCTTTCTAACCCCATCAATCATTTCAGTTCCAAGATTAAATACCTCTGCCCATTTCTTTTTAACTTTAGGTTTCCTAGAAAATATAAGCATACTTAAATCGTCATTTGAAGATAGTGAAAATGGTGTATCTCCTAAAGCAATTTCAGCTAACCCATTTAATTTTTCTTTCAGCGTATTATATTCTTTTTTATAATCACTTTCTAAAGCGTCTAGCGCATCTATGTCTATAGTAATACCGTTCCTTTCTACTTGTATTAGTACACTACAAAATTCATTCATAAGAGTTGTTATTTTTCGCATCATTTTCCCAATTCTAACTGTTGTGCTTTGTACAATTTCCAAGTAATGCTTACATCATTTTTCCCATAATCTTCAACAACATCCCAAGGCATATCCTCAAAGCCAGTGCCTTGTGATAAAAATTGTGATGTAACATCTTGTTTGATAGGTAGTCCCCTTCTCTCACAACATGCAGATAAATTTAACTTGGTATTGCGAACCCCACCACCTTTTAGGTATTCATATATCATAGTGTCATATATGTCACCATCATAAGTAAACCCACACTCTAGTATCCAAGATAAATCAAACTTTATATTGTGACCTATTAACAGGGTAGTCTCTTCTAGTACTGCTTGTAGTATAGTTTTAGCTTGTGGTGTAGCCTCTTGTTGTGAGTGTTTAAAGCATAGGTAATGCTCAGTCATCTCCCCACCTATGCCAACACTAACCATATAGTTTTCTGGTATGTAGGGACTAGGGCTACCATCACGTATAGTTGTTTCTATATCAATAACAGTTTGCATCATCACCTCCTGCTACCCATTGGTTTGTTACAGGATTAAAGGTAACTGGCACCATACCATGCCACCCATTAATCTTATTCTTACTAACAGTAACATATCTTATCTGGTGTCTAGGATCACTAGCATCATCTTTAAGAAAGTCATTCTTACCTATACCTATAATGATGTCAGCTTCTCCTGCTTTGCCTGTCTTACTACCATCTAACATATCATAAGTAATACGGTTTTGTCCATCAGCATCCATTGATGCTTGAGATACATTTATTACGAGACAATCTCTAGTCTTAGCTAGTTCTCTAGTACGAGTGTATAACTCTCTTAGCCTTTCGTGGTTAGGACTATTTTTGTTATTAGTTAGTGTTAATTTGTCAACTTGGTCTAATACAAATACATCCGGTGGGTTATCCTTTGATCGAGCTATAATGGTATCTATTTCCATAGTACCTATAGATCTAACAATAAGATTTTTGTAGGCATCTTCCCACTCTTTAGGTGTATGTTCTTTTTGTATTGCAGAAGCAACATCACTATCTGATTCTCCAGTGACTGCTCTACGTATATTAAGCATTATCTTTCTACCGGGTTCTTCATTGGCATAGTACTCCACGGTGATACCGTTTTTGATATACCCTGCAACCATATGTGCAATGAAGCTAGACTTACCTATCTCTGGCCTACCAAAGACTACAGCTAAGTTACCCTTAGACATACCCCCTATATGATGCTGTAGGGATTCTATACTAAAAGGATATCTATTAGATGCCTGATAAAATTCTTTTAAGTCAGCATTAGTTGCACCTATAATCTCACTATCATTCTGATCTTCTACTGGTAGCTCTGATAGTATAGATATAACCTCTTCATGTGAGTCTGCACTAGTTTCTATGGACTGAGCAAGCTTGTTCATTGCCCTCATACGCTGGGCTTTTCTTGCCATTTGAAATATAAAAGTCCTTGCTATGTCTACAGTTACAGGATCACTAACCTCTATCTTGTCAATAATATCAGTCAGTAATGCCTTCTTAGCCGTGGTAGATACTTTCTTATTAAACATGTGGGTCTTTACTACCCCCATATCTATATTTGTATCAAACTCACTATGTAACTCTTGTATAGCAGACATAACATCCTCTAACTCTTCAGAAAATATATCAGGGTTAAGGTATTGCACACACCCTTCATATACATCTTTATTAGTCAAGGAATTTAATAGTCTTAATTCCATCAATTAAATCCTTTACTTCATGTGGTTTAAAATACTTTAAATCATCTGGCGTAAGTACTGCTTGCACGTTCATAAATGGCGATAGTCTTCGGGCCATCTGCAATCCTTTAGAATGTGCATCAGGATCAAGGGCTATAATACAATTTTTAAACTGCATTATATCACGCATATCTGTGTCTGATAATTGTGTACCCATTAACCCCATAGCAGAATACGTATAGCTAACAGTTATTGCACTAGGTATATCTTCTGTAACAACAACTGTATTCTTACATTTACGGTACAAGAATGACATACTACTGTTACCATACCTATACCACTTCATAGGGTTTTTACCAATAGCCCTACCTACTGCATCAACAACCTTACCCCCTCTCTCAATAAGAAACACAGAACGATTTTGTTTAGGGTCATATCGTAGCTTTATATACCCCCATTTAAATAAGTCAAGTGCATTAACCTTATCAAAGTAATTGTAAGCAAACTCATTAGAATATACACTTGTAAAATAACTTGGCACTTCAAAGGGTGAAGAGGGCACAGAAGTTATTTTAAAGGATGATAGTATACCCTTTAGTGACCTCTGCACCTCGCCACGCCCCCTCACCTTACAAGATGCCTTAAAGCATATCCAAGCAATGTCACTCATAGTTTTATTAACAGAGAATGAACCTTTACCCCCACACATAGGGCAATCCCCCCTGTAACTATCGTCATTGCCTAGAATAGCTTTTACATCTTTAGTTGTTAGCATAATCAGTATCCATCCAGTTAACCACATCTTGATGTGATAACCCTAGGTTTCTAAGTTGCTCATAACATACAGTAGAGTCAATAGCCCCTATAGATAAGTCATGCAGAGTACTTTCTACCTCTGAGAACCAGTAGTCTTTCATCCTTCCCATAACTAATCCCTTTCCCATTGTGTTATAAAAACTCTTGCCTCTTCTGCATCATAATGAGATGCATCTCTCAACATGTCGGTGAAAACATACCTCCTTAATTCGTGAGCAGTCATACTATCCACGTAGTTGTCAACAGCCCTCTCCAAATCAGTCGTTGCCATACTCTTTCTCCTTACATTGGTAGGATTACAGCGAATACCAAGGCTAATGCCGATATAAACGCAAGCATCCATTTAAAACTAGTAGGTAATTTTTGCATTGTCTTCTAATTCTCTCCATATATCAGATGTTAAAGTGTTAGAAACTTCAGTATTTCTTGTACGCATTATATTATGAACAT
>TARA_R110002051_G_scaffold14460_3_pt1 | contig 15151 bp, 21 predicted proteins | sample TARA_R110002051 | Tara Oceans TARA_R110002051 (sample SAMEA4397023) | marine metagenome | biome: Polar Biome; feature: [MES] marine water layer (ENVO:01000295) within the mesopelagic zone...; material: water (ENVO:00002006), including particulate matter (ENVO:01000060) such as......
TTTCAGAACCGATACAGAAAGCCGAGACGCCGCCCGCTGCTAAACATAAATACGCGTAATGAAGTATAAACCTGCGATAGCGCCACTGCGACGGGCCGCTATAGGTTACAGCACCATCAACAATTGCAAAATCGCCCACCGCAGCAGTTCCCATGAACGCGTCAACTTCGGCCTCGGCCACAGTGGTTCCGTCAGGTGATCCCGCCACAAGCGGTGCGAGCGACGAGGTAATACGCCCGCGCCACGGCAGTTTTGGCTGGCCGGAAACTCCGGTCCAAGGGTCAATCAAAGCGTTGTCAGGCATTTGCTCCATCAAAATGAACGGATAGAATACTGGATCAATGCCACGATCGCGCATGTCCACAATGGCCTCGATGACCGCGCTATCGGTCGGCGTGCCACCATAAACAGGACGCTCGTCCAACATTGGCACAATGCCCGCGGTCGCGCGCGCCTGCCCTGACACAACCCACGGCATCACATCACCGTCCGTCTCGGTTTGCTCGACCTTCGGGGTAACGTCACAGTCACCACAGCGAAGATCAGAGCCAAACCAGGACACCACCAACATCGACGATTTGCAATTTGGCAACTCACCTTCAAGGCTGTCCAGCGAGGACGAAAAATCGGTAACCCCGGAGGGTGAATTCGTATTGATTGAAACCTGCTCACCGTATTCCGGAGACAGATGCACCGCAGATGTCGCCAGAGAATATTCGCCGGTCCCGGGGATCAACGCGACGCCGCGCACGGTGCGTGCCATGTCAGCGCGCGCATTGGGTGTTCCCGGCTCGGACGGGTGCATCACCTCGAATGTCAACTGTGGGACGCGATTGCCAAAGCGAGCAAGATCCAAGTCCTCAAGCACAACGTAAGCAGTTCCGCGATACGCAGGTACATTATTTGAGCCCTCCACTGCTACAATCTTGGGGTCAGGAGCTTGGGTCTGAGTGCCGCGATAGAGGCGCATGTTCAGATCAGAGGTCGAAATTTCGATACCATCCGCCCAAATGCGACCCACGTGGGTGATCTCCCCTTCACACAGCGCAATAGCCATACTGACCGAATAGCTATACTCAATAGTCGTTGGTTGCGGGCCCGCTCCCTTGCCGCCTCCGCCGGACTTGGCCTGATATTCTTTGAACCGTGTGGCCCAAATAATTTGACCACCAACCCGCATGCGCCCATAAACTTGCGCGAGGGCTGCACCTTCGCTCGCACCGGTCAACCGGAACCGGTCAACGCGCCCTGTCTCCACGGCGTCACTGCCGGCTCCCAGCAGCCTCTGGTCGATCATTCGGCCAATCGTCGCACCTGCCGCGCGGCCAATCGTGGCCATTGAGAGCCCTAGAACAGTGCCTCCGACAGAACCGCCAATCGCCATGCCTGCCGCTGAGAGAACAAGAGTTGCCATAAGTTTACTTCCTTATCGAAAAACGAATTTAGCGACGATGCGCTTGCGCCACGGCTCTGAAAGCGGGCTCTCGACAACGCCGTGGCCTGTGTAGGCGTGGATAAAGGTAGGGTCGGTGCCAAGCCGCGCGACAACGCCCAAATGCTTCGCAACGGCGCCACGTCTCATACGAAACAAAATGACGTCACCAGAACACAGGTCATCTCTTGTGACGGGCTGAAAATGTCGATGAGCTGCGGCCCATAACACCTCTTGCCCCTGTGGCTCTGACCAGTCAGCAGTATAGCGCGGGATATCTTCGGGCTCTGATCCATACAACGCACGCCAGATACCTCTTACAAGCCCCAAACAGTCGGTCCCAGCACCACGTTTCGAGGCTTGATGCACATAGGGTGTGCCTAGCCATGAGCGGGCAATTTCGACAACCTGTTCGCCCTTCATCGGGTTAAACTTCCGCCGGCGTCATCGTCCCCCGACCTAGGTACACTCATCAGCCAGTCATCACCTGGAATGTCCGGAAAGCCTTGAAAATTCAACATATTGTCAAATTTTTCGCGACAAGTCTGCGCCCGTTTATCGCACCCAGCGACAATACGCACAGTATCGCCAATCCCGACGGCTGCGGGGATAGGACGCCACAATGTTAAAACGCGTCTGGCCGCCTCCATCTCATCGCGCTTGATCGCTGCTTGCAGCCCTTCCGCGGCACCTGACATGAATGTTATAAACCCACCCTCAAACCAGCGGTCCGTATATCCGGCAGCCAAAATCATCGTCAAAACCTGGCCGTCCTCGACCGCAACCAGCTAAGCATCTGCGCTAAAATCGCTATCCGCGAGGTTCACCTTGCAGCCACCATCGCCCAGCACAGCACTACAAGTTTTTAAATATGCGCGGCCCTGAGGTTGATTGAGCATTTCGGTCAAACCGCGCAACTCAGTGCGATAAACGCCCTGTTCACGAGTAATTTCACCAATCGTGCCAATAAACCGAATTTCACGATGCGCGACGTTATCCCAGCGCACCAGCCATGTGGTGACTTCGGCATCGTCATAGCGACCCGCCTCGATATCGGCGTCCGTGACCGAGGAGGCACTTAACACACCCAAAGCTTCAGTATTATTGACCGAAAGACCCGTCGTGCTTGCCAGCGCTTTGGCTGATAGGCCACTGTCAGGACGAAAGGTGATATCGTTGAAGGCCAGCGGGCGATCATGATCAGTAAACCCGAATGTAACTCCATCGTTGCGGACTATCGACCAGCACTGGCAAACATGGGTCGCGCCAATCGCCAAATGGGCGTTAAGCTGTGCAACAGTCATAAGCGAACCTCGATAATCGGCACATTTGGCGCATCACCGGCGCGAAAACTAGAAACAGAGGTCTGGATCGTATCTGTGTCAAAACGCACAGGCACATCAAATTCATAACCAGCCCGGACTTCTGCACCCAAATCTGGCGGGTGCGCAAAGATGATTTCGCCGGTCGTGACATCTACGTCATAATCGATCGATTCCTGCAACTCATCACCGCCAATGGCAACACGCACAGTACCCGCAATTGGTTTGGCAATCGGGCGCACATACGAGTAGGCACCCGAAGTATATGTCTTGGTCAATGGAATCACGTTGGTGACCTCGTCGCCAATCGCAATCAGTTGATCCAGTGACGTAGGCACCGACAAAGGAGCGCAGGACTTGTAGTCGCCCCAATCCTTCCAGCGGAAACTGTGCAGTTGGCCCTCTCGCCTCAAAAAATGCAACAATCGTCGCTACATCGTCAAGCGAGCGCAGACCTATACCGGCATCATATCGCCTGCGCGAATGGGCCCAAGGCGTGTTGCGTTCTTCAAAACCATTAGACAGTGTTACTATCTCGGTGCGCCGTTCTGGTCCCCCGACCGAACCAAAGCTCAAGTTAGCGGGGAACTGGATTTCATGAAATGCCATGTGTGACCTCCGATCAGCGATTACGTTGGCCACGGCCCATGGCACGGGCCATTTGGGTGGCAATTTGCCCCTGACTGCGCTGGAAACCCTGCACATCGGGGGTCGAGATATTCATTGTGACATTTACCGTTCCGCCGCCGTGGGCCCGCACACCCAAGCTGCCATCGGCTCCGCGCGACAAAGGCATAATCGCCTCAGGCCCTGCCTCCCCCATCAAGCCAGTGCCACCGCGCATCGGGAACATCGTGGGGCCACTTAAGACCCCGCCCTTTGCAAATGGCGTTACCCTTCCCTGAGAAAACGAGGCACCATTCTCAAAAGGCATCATCCCAGACACCGCAGCATTCACCCCGTTCGCCAAAAGCCCGCCAAATTGCTGCATCACCGGATTAATTGCCGCAGAATACGCTGTATCGACCATCGCCGTTGCGACAACCCCCAAGGCATCCGTCAACTTCAACCCGTCAAAGACCAATCCATCAAACGCGCGGCGTAATCCACCGGAAAAGCCGCGCTCCAGATTGCCCAGATCCCGGGTTGTCTCACCCAGCGTGCCTTGAATATCGCGCAACTGATTATCAAATGCCGCCGTCATCGCGGTTGCATCACCAAGTGTACGCTCTAGCGCATTCACCTCGCTGTCCAGCGCATCAATTTGGTCTAGTCCACTCATTTCAACCTCCAATGGTATCGGGATAGGCGCGTTCCAGCTCGGCAAGCCGGTCGCGCGCCATCGGCATCAACTTCTCTTCCAAGCCCAGCATCACCTGCAACTCCGCAGGGGTCAGCGCCCAAAAATCGATGGGGCGCAACCTAAGCCCATGCAGACCTGCTCGCATTAAGTTAGCCCAGTCCATCCCTAGCTTGGCGGCGAAAAAGCGCGGACCAGCAATGTTGCTGCTGCCTGCGCCGCACCCACCGCCCCGCCTTCGATATCCGCCCGTAGTAGCGACGCCGAGGATCCCTCCCAGCCGCCGCCGCGCAAACCTGCCACGACCAACGCCATGACGTCGCGGCTGGAAAATTTTCCAATCTCAAATCGCTCAACAAGCTCGACCAGATTTTCGGCACCCATCGTGGCCTCCATTTCCGCCAGTGCTCCCAACGTCAACTTGCAACGATGCGGCACGCCGTCCACACACACCGTGACCTCACCTGCCAGCGGGTTCACCATTACAGGGCCGCCGTGAACACAAGCTCACCTGCAGACGCAAGCGAAAGCTCATAGGTCGCCTCGCCATTGTGCGAGCCGGCATATTCGATCGATGTGATCTGGAACGGGCCCTCCATCGTGCCAAAATCAGGCACTATCACTTGGAAGTCCGGCGTTTCCCCGTCTAAAAATAGCTGGCGCGCACGCTCATCAGTATTTGCATCCTTAAATACACCTGAGCCGGAAATCGCCGCAGTTTTCACACCCGCACCCGACAACAACTCGCGCCAGCCTCCCGTGCTTTCAAGCGACGTCACATCCACCGTTTCCGCATTCAGACTTATACGTGTTGCGCGCAAACCTGCGGCCGTTTCAAACAGGCCATCACCCGTCATGTCAATTTTGACCAACAGGTCTTTACCGTTTTGGGCTACCATTGCCACTACTCCTTAGATTGAAAAAGACTCACACGTCCGTGACGCGGACACGAAAAATTAGATTGATCTGGCGGATATCGCCTGTGCCGACCCGGGCAGCCGTGGCCTTGAAAAAGTTCAACGACACGACAGCCCCGCGACTTAAGGCCAGATCTGCATCAACCAAAGCATCCGACACCGCCGCAGCAGCTGTCTTGGCCTGGGCAAATCCCGCCACATCCGTGACCACAGAAACCGTAATCTCATGAAGCGCACCCGCACCCGTCTTGTCTGATTGGTCTTTGACAAGTTCGGGGCCCAGCGTCACATAGAGCGACGGTAATGTGCCCGCTGGCAGCGCGTCATATACGTTACTCCCTACAACCACTGACAGCCATGGATCATTGAAAAGTTGTTGAAAAACAGCTTCTTGCAGCGCGGCAGAAACACCATAACTCATGTGACAGCCTCCTCTTCCGCATAGCAGGTCAGATACCGCTCGCCAGCAACCGATTGCGTAACCGCACTGATAGCATAAATGCGACCCCGCCCGCGAAACCTCTGACCGGCTTTCGGTCTTGCATCTGACGACACAGGTGCAGCACGAATAGTGATACGAGAGGCTACACGGCTCAAAGACACCGTGGCGCCCGAAGTCTCGCGACCATTTCCGGGCTTAATCTCGGCCCAATGCACGCCCATCTCGACCCAGTTCTGGCTATACCCACCAGATCCATCGGGCGTCATTGCAAGCGTCTCCAGCTTCAGATTTCGGTTCAGCTTGGGGCGGCTCATAAGTGGCCCCCCGAAAACAAACGAATGTTGCGGTAGCCCTCGATCAGCGCGGACACGCCAAACGGCATTTGCCGCCCTGACATTGCGCTTTCATGGCGGTATTCGTAAAAATGCGCCGCTAGCATCAAAACTGCTTGCGCCAGATCAGCAGGCAAGTCGGACCAATCCAGGCCGTAACCCGCGCTCATATAAATGCGTACAGCTCCGCCTTGCGGCACCGATGGCAGAGCACTGCCAAACGCCTCCATGTGCGGGCGATGGGCGTCCTCGATCAAACGGTAACTTGCGGTGTCGACCTGAACTTCCGATCCGCTACGGTCTAGCAGGTTAACGCCAATAATCGTGCGCACAGGAGCCAGTGGCAAAGCCTGAGCGCGTCCATCTCGCCAAGCCGTCAGGGTCAAACTAAATGTTCGTTCAATCGTAATTTTACCCGTCCGGGCCTCTATTGCGGCCAGTGCAGCACGTAAAAATCCTTCTAGAACAATATCTTGCATTCCGTCGTCCGAGAAACCCGAACCCATGCGCATATGGTCTTTGAATGTGGTGACCGGCAGAGCCTGCTGCGGCACGGTGGTCTCTTCGACTAACATCATGGAACACTCCAGAAATAAGTGTGTTGGGGCCAATTCGGCCAAAAGTCCGGACGCACAGATTACGCATTGCTCGATCGGAATGGGAGCAGCTAGACAATACGCAACCAGATCGCGCGCCCGGGAGAGACGCCGCCTCATAAATAGACGACGTCCATTCGGACCAGCTTAGCTGATCGCGAATTTCAATAGCTTGATCGCACCAAAGTCACTGACGGCACCGCCGACGCGCTTGGTGGCATAGAACAAGACATGCGGCTTGGCAGAGAATGGATCGCGCAACACGCGCAAGTCAGGACGCTCGGCTACGGTATAACCCGCACCAAAATCACCAAAGGCAATCGCCGTAGCGTCAGAGACCACATCAGGCATATCTTCAGCAATCAAAACCGCATAACCCATCAGTCGCGCAGGCTCGCCCGCTGCCAAACCGTCCGACCATAAGAAACGGCCATCATTATCCTTAAGCTTACGGATCGTGCCCGCCGTCTTGGAATTCATCACAAACGTTGCATTCGCGCGGTGTTCCGCACCAAGGCTATAGACCAGGTCCACAATCGGATCACCGTCAGCAATCGCACCATCTACACCGGTCACCACATAGCCAAGGTTGCCCCAAACCCACACATCATTGTCGACCGTTGGATACGTCAATAGGCCCTTCGGCTTATCGATGCCGTCGCCATTTACAAAAGCAGAGGCCTCTGAACGGGCAAACTTGTCGGCGATCCGACCAGCCAGCCAGCCCTCAATGTCAAACGCACTATCATCCAGCAAACGCTGCGAGGCTTTTGGTAAGGCAGACAGCTCGTGCAATGGAATCGTAATACGATCAATCTGCGGTGTACCCGTCTCGGCCATAGCAGAGGCTTCAGTGGCCCAACCTGCACCCATTTCGGTCTGATCAACCAACACATCAAACGATGTGGCGTCAACATTCACGACATTGGCAATTGCACGGATCGAGGCCGTCGAGCTTAGCGTGCTTTTGATCGTATCCGCCGTCTGCGGGTCGACCAAATATCCGCCATCCGCCGCCACAGAGGTGCCCAGCGCCTTGCCTTCCATCTCAAGGCCGCGCAAACCATCATCATCGCCAGAGCGAAGATAGGCAGCAAACGCTTTCTGATGCGGGGCATCTTCGTGCGCAGAAGCAGCAAGCACTGGGCGTGCGGAGGTCATAGTCTTTCGATCCAGCTTGTTCATCCGGTCATCCTGTTTTTGAAGTTTGGCATTCACGCCGTGGGAAAAATCATTGAAATCGCTCATAAAACCGGAAATCGCGGTTTTAAGTTCATCGGCCGGAGACACATCTTCCCCGACCCGAGCCTTTGTCTCAGGTTTGCTCATCAATCGGTCCTCTTGATGGTTTGTTTGGCCGGCAGTTAATCCGGCGCCATTTGGCGGCGCGCATTCGTGAACGCGGCAGCCATCTCACGCAATGTTGCGGCAACTGGGTCATCACCCTTGGCGCCAACACGCGCATCCGGAAGCATCGGGAAGGTCACAAGCGACACCTCCCAAAGTTCCAACTCTGACAAAAGCCTGCCGCCCTTGTCATTCTTGCGAGACTTGATAGTGCGGTATCCAATCGACAACCCGTCGATCGCACCTGCTCCGATCAGGGTGGCGGCCTCTCGACCACGTGCAACATCCGTTAAAATTCGGCCCTTCACCCACAACCCTTTGGCATCCTCGCGCACTTCGTCCCAAACCCCAATCGGCTGTGCCGGATCGTGTTGCCAAAGCATCTTGATCGACGCTTTTTTCGCTGCCGCTTTACGCAATGAGACCGCATAAGCACCTGTCTCAACGGTATCACCACCCTGATCGGCCTTGCCAAACAGCGATGCATAACCCTCGATCGTCGACCCGTCGGTTACTACAAGGTCTCCACCCAACTGACAGTATTTCATTTCTAAAGGCATATTTTTCCCTCGATTCATTGCGCCGCAAGGGCTTTGACAATTTCGAAAACAAGCAGGCCAAAGACACCGCAAACAATTAGCCCAATCTGCCACTCTAAACGGGACACCATGAACTCAATCTTGCCCAACCGCATATCAAGCTGGGCGAACCAAAAATCGGATACCGGTGGCGGAGTCTGCACGCGGCTCTTCGGCGGCAAATCGACTATTTTACCCGTCATCGCCAACCTCCAACACAGGCAAGCCCAATAAATTGCGCTTTTCTGCAACGGTCAAAAACGCGGCCTCCGATACCCGACGCCACTGCGCCTCGCGCTCTGCGCTCAAGGCCGGAATCTGGTCCAGATCAGGGCGCAGCGTAATTGGTTCACCGGTAAAATCCGACAACCAATCGGAAATCGCCCCCAGCACACGGGCCGCCAGCGGCAACACCGTCAAGCGGTAAAACGCGCGGTTCGCCTCCTGATAATTCGCATAGGTCGCATCGCCCGGCAGCCCCAGCAACATCGGCGGCACCCCGAACGCAATCGATATCTCCCGCGCCGCAGCCTCCTTGGTCTTCTGGAACTCCATGTCAGATGGCGAGAACCCCATCGGCTTCCAATCCAACCCGCCTTCCAACAACATTGGCCTACCCGCGTTGCGCGCGCGCTGATGCTGGCTCTCCATCTCCGACAACAGTCGGTCATATTGATCGGCACTCAACGACGACTGGCCATCGGCACCTTTGTATATAATTGCGCCACTGGGGCGGGCGGCGTTATCCAACAGCGCCTTGGACCACCTTGATGCCGCATTATGTACATCAATTGCGCTGGCCGAGGCCTGTAAAGGGGAAAACCCGTAGTGGTCGTCTTGCGGATGGAAACTCTTAATATGACAAATCTTGCTGTCATTCTCTGCCACCGCAAAGCGGTGCTTGCGGCCATTTACCCGGTATTCATACGCCACAGGCCATCCGTCGGCGCCCGGAACAACATTCATTCGGTCAGACCGAAGCACGTGTAGCTCCAAAGGCAAACCTGCGTCGCCAACGGCCTCCAGATACCCGTTGCCCGTCAACAGCAACTGACCATAAAGCGCCTCGAGTACCTCTGCGCGGCCCTGACCCGCATTCGGACGCGCCAGTAGCGATTGAATTGGGTGCATCTCATAGCGACGCTCCTGATCCTGCAACACAAACGGTAACGCAGCGGCAGCCTCTGCAATAATCTTGACCGCACGAAACCCGATTGGATTGCCGGTAAACCCAGTGCGGGTCAATGAAACTACATCGCGTGGGCTCCATGCTACACGGCCTGCACTGGACCATGCAACTGTATGGCCCGTGGCCGAAGCCTTCGCCTGTTCAGGGGCAGCGCCGGCTGTCTGTGTCTTCGGGCGGTTCAGAAACTCAAACATCAAAAACTCCTTGATCTCACAACCCCAACTGGTTGCCGCTGATCCTTGAAAGCAGTTTTACGGGATAGGTCTTACGAAGCTGGAAGTACTGCGCACGGTAGGGTGCGCAACGCCCCCCATGCCGCTAAAGGTGTCTCATACGAGGAGCGCGATATGACTTCGCCGGAGAAATCATCAAATCATAGATAGCCCACACAAGCGCATCGACACGATCTGGAGAGCCCTTACCGTCATAGCCAGCCGTCGTCATCTGACACATCTGGTCCTCCAACACCGACAATCCTCGCAAATGACGCACGCGCCCTTGCTCATACAACGCCGCCACAGGTTCTGCGCGCAGCGCCTTACCCTTCGTGGCGTGCACTGCACGAAACGAAACTAATGGCTCCTCTTGCCGCAAAATGGTCTCCACCATTTCGCCACCCTGATTAACCTCGGCTACCAAACGGTCGGCATCGTGCCTGTTCATTGCCGCGATCGCCGCCTTGGCCCAAGCATTCGGAGATGCAGCACTCACCGTTGCATCTTCCACTACATAAACGCACCACTCCTGCGGCGGACCCTCCATCACAACACCCGCAACAATAATCCCGCAATCATCCGAGTTTTTGCGACCCGTCACCGGCGGATCAATCGCAACCACCACGCGGTCAAGTTTCGGCAACATCTGGACCTGCGCTGTCGCCAAGGTAGCATAAGACCATAGTGCCCCCCTGCACATCCGTTAGCAATTTGCCCTCAAGCTCTTGGCGGCCCAATCTGGTCCCGCCATACCGCGCCTCGACTTCGACCAAGAACTCGGGAGCAAGGTTCGCGCGATTAGCATGAGTGGGCGCATGTGTGGTCACAGTCGACCCCCGCGCCAACAACTTGCGCAAAGCCGCTGTATTACGCGGGGTCGTGGTTACCCATGATTGCGGATCATCACCTAGGCGCAAGGCAAACTGCACCATATCCCACGTCTCTTCGGCCAAACGCCACTTGGCAAACTCGTCGACCCAAACTGCATCAAATTGCGGACCTCGCAACCCTTCCGGATCTTGCGCGGAAAATAGTTGGGCCGTTGCTCCATTGGGCCACTCCAACAACTTACGGCTAGCCACCCATTTTGGCCTGCGGTCCCCCGGGGTGACTGCCAGAATTCCGCTGTCACCAAAGACCATCACCTCGCGGGCCTGTTCGAATGTCTCGGCAATTAAACCGACACGGCGCTTCTGGCCGTACGATAGCGGGGTGGGACCTTCAACTTGCGACCGCACCCATTCGGCCCCTGCTCGGGTTTTACCTGCCCCTCTTCCACCCAAGATCACCCATGAACGCCATTCGCCGCACGGTGGTAATTGATGCGGCATGGCCCAAAACTCGAACAAGTACGGCAATACCTTCACACCTTCACCACCTAAATCAGAAAGGAATTCAGCCTGCGTCGAGTGCGGCGCGGATGCGATCAAGCTTGCGCCCGATATCATCGCGGATGTCGTCAAAATTGGTGTTGTCTTCCAAGGTTGCGCCTGCAAATTTTTCATAAAATACCTCTTGGGCTTTATTTAAAGAAACATGAGCTGACTGCAGCTCTGACAGTTTAAAATTGAAGTCCTTGGGAGGACAGCCCTTTGATGTGCCAAATTGCGCCATCATCTCATCCAATGTATCGCAAATACTGGTAAATAATCTGTCGATGCGCACGACCCTATCGGCCGCTGACATGTTTGTCTTGGGGTAAACGTCTGGTGTTATTGTCATGTAATAATCAACCTGTATGGAATATCCGATAAGGTCGAAAGATAACAAAGCGGCGCATAAATTCGCGGCTCCATTCTCTCCTAGTGCACAAAAAACATAGTTGAAAAATTGGCAAAAGTCAAAGTTATCGGGACAGCCGAAAGACCGCCCCGTTTACCATTAAGTAACGCCGTGCGATTTAGCCGCCGTCAGCGTTCGCGCGTTCCGCTTCAATTTTACGCCAGATTTCAACATTGCGATTATGCTCTGCCAAAGTCACAGCAAAGGCGTGCCCACCGGTCCCGTCAGCCACGAAAAAGATGAAATCCGTGCTATCAGGATTAAGTGCCGCTTCAATGCTCTCACGCCCCGGATTGGCGATCGGCGTCGGTGTCAAAGCTGGAATAACGTAAGTATTCCATGGGGTTTCGCGGCGAAGTTCGCTTTGACGCAACCCACGACCTAAAACGCCAACCCCTTCCGTAATCCCGTAAATAACCGCAGGATCCGTCTGCAATCTCATGCCCTGGTTCAAACGGTTCACGAAGACACTTGCAACTTGCCGGCGCTCCGTCGGCACCCCTGTTTCCTTCTCGATCAAGCTGGCCAAAATCAACGCCTCTTGAGGTGTTTTAAGCGGCAGCCCATCTGCACGGTTCGCCCATGCGTCAGCCAAAATTCGGGACTGAGCTGACGCCATGCGCTCCAAAATGGACGACACGGTCGCGCCCTTCTTGACCTCATAACTATCAGGCGCAAGTGATCCTTCCGCCGGCACAGTCGTGGTATCAACATCCAGCAAGGCAATACGAGATAGCACATCAACAACTTGCCAGCTCGTAACGCCCTCTGCGACAGCCACGCGAAACTGTGTATCGGGCTTCTCAATTATGGCGGTATAGGCGTCAGGGGTTTCGTCAACGGACGGATCAAACTTAGCGATCTCCGCAAAACGATCGGTTACCGGATCCAGTTCTCGCACAAGCACGTCACCCTCCGTCACGCCAATGCGGTAAACCACTTCTGTTCCACAAGTGTTCTGACCACCACGGGTCACAATATCCACAATTTGCTCCATCGACGCATTCTCGGGGACGCGAAAACTGCCCGCCTTAAGCAGATTGGTCTTTTCGGCGTAATCCGCGCCAATACGCATCATTGCCGCAGACGACACCGCTCCCTGATCGACCAAATTTGCGCTGACTTTTCGCATTGTCGCACCACGTTCAACTTGCAGACAAATCGCTTGTTTCAACGGCCCGGGCGCTACATATTTCTTTGCCGCAAAACTGACGCCACCGGCCAAAAGAAACAGCCCTACGATAAAAAACGTCAATGCATTTGACGCGATATGACGCCACATTAGTCAACCTTCCCGAATAGAACGCTGGCATTGGTGCCACCGAAGCCAAACGAATTGGAAAGTGCGATATCAATCTTGCGCTCACGCTTCGCGTTCGGGGCCAAATCGATCCTCGTCTCAACAGCCACATTGTCCAAATTAATTGTCGGTGGAGCCACTTGATCACGAATAGCCAGAATCGAGAAAATTGCCTCAATCGCGCCCGCAGCCCCCAAAAGATGTCCCGTCGCAGATTTGGTTGACGACATCGTCACCTTACCTGCCGCATCGCCCATCATGCGCTCAACCGCGCCCAATTCAATTGTATCGGCCATCGTCGACGTGCCATGTGCATTGATATAGTCGATATCTGCGGGCGTTTTGCCCGCATCCGACAGCGCCATGCGCATCGACCGCTCTCCACCTTCACCATTCTCGGATGGAGCCGTGATGTGGTAGGCATCGCCCGACAGGCCATAGCCCAAGACTTCCGCGTATATCTTGGCGCCGCGGGCCTTGGCGTGTTCATATTCCTCCAGCACAACAATGCCGGCTCCCTCGCCCATCACAAACCCGTCTCGGTCCTCGTCGTATGGGCGCGACGCTTTCTTCGGATCATCCGACCGCTTGGTAGACAATGCCTTACAGGCGTTAAAGCCTGCAATCCCAATCTCGCAAATTGCTGCTTCCGCGCCGCCTGCAACCATCACATCGGCGTTGCCATACTTGATCAACCGCGTGGCATCACCAATCGCGTGGGCCCCAGTAGAGCAGGCCGTCACAACCGAATGGTTAGGGCCTTTAAAGCCATATTTGATCCCGACCTGACCAGAAATAAGGTTTATCAATGCGCCTGGAATAAAGAATGGCGACACACGGCGTGGGCCTTTTTCCTTGATCATAACCGCAGTTTCCGCGATGGATTTCAACCCGCCAATACCCGACCCGATTAACACGCCTGTGCGATATAAATCCTCGTCATCCGTAGGCATCCACCCCGAATCCTCAACCGCCTGCTGAGCCGCCGCCACACCAAACAAGATAAAATCATCGACCTTCCGTTGGTCTTTGGTCGCCATATAACTATCAGCGTTAAACGTACCATCCGTGCCGTCACCTCGAGGCACCTCACACGCGTAATCCGTGGCGAGCCCGCTCGCGTCGAAACTCGTGATTGTGCCCGCACCTGATTGCCCATCCAAAATGCGCTTCCAGGTCTCTTCCACACCATCAGCCAACGGTGTCACCAATCCTAGTCCTGTTACGACCACTCGACGCATATCATGCCCTCACTTGTTTGCGGCTTTCGCGCCTTTAGTACCCCAGCACAAAGCATCGGGGCAAGGGCAACCGTCCCATTGTCTGCGCCCAATTCACCTGCGCTTTACCGAACATTAAGCAAAGAGACTATAAATTGAAACGGTAATGGAGACCACTCATGCGTATCTTGATCACTCTCCTTTTTATCGCGCTACCTTTGCAGGCTCGCGCCGAATTCAATTGCTCCGTTATTGAAGCACTCGAGCGCATTCAATACGCACAACTACGTCTATCAGCTACACGGACAATCGATGCAAATAGCGATGATGCTAAACTGATCATCAGTGAAGTAGGACGGCTTGATACCTCGACGGTCCGCTTTGCTACAGCCGGGATTCTCGCAGCGTCTGATGTGGCGCGTTTGACCGCATTCGTTGCAATGTCAGAATCTTTGCGACAGACACTGATTACTCGGCAAACCAACAAAACCCTCGCGATATTTCAAGACCCATTGTTCGATCGAAATATATCGAATGCAAAACGTATTCTGCCAATGTTTAACTGCAACCCTCTAACCCGCGAGCAGGGCCAAGATGGTCTCGAGCAAGTGTCCTCAACACTGGGCGAGAGCACATCTGGCAGGAAAATTTCGATCACTGAAATAGGATTTTGGCTCGTCGGAATGATTGCCGCAGGCGGGTTCGGATTTCTGATCTATTCAGCAATCTCAAAAACTCAAGAGCGGCAAAAGCGGCGCGCGAAACGTTACCTCGTGAATATTCCAACCCGCGTTCAGGTCGGCGAGGTCGTGCAAGTTGGCACGATTCTCGACATCAGTGGCAAGGGTGCGAAAATACAAACAGGGAAATTTGAAACTGACACACAAAACGTGCAACTCGACGTTTGGCTTGAAGATTCATGGCGTCGAGGACGGATTACTTGGTCGAACGCCCATTATATCGGGGTTCAATTTAACCACACAATTCCACATGCGCGGATTATCGCACTTAGTAAAATCGAACGCAAATCAATCCTAAAAACAAAAACGGCGCCCGTCTAGGCGCCGTCTTCAATCATCAATAATGCCAGATTACTGTGCTTCGCTGATAAATTTCACGGCGTCACCAAAAGATTGGATCGTCTCGGCCGCATCATCAGGGATCTCGATCCCGAACTCT
>TARA_R110002051_G_scaffold56046_4_pt1 | contig 15144 bp, 13 predicted proteins | sample TARA_R110002051 | Tara Oceans TARA_R110002051 (sample SAMEA4397023) | marine metagenome | biome: Polar Biome; feature: [MES] marine water layer (ENVO:01000295) within the mesopelagic zone...; material: water (ENVO:00002006), including particulate matter (ENVO:01000060) such as......
TAGAAGAAGAGCAAAAGGAAGAAAGAAATTAACCGTTTCCTCTGAACCAAGACATAAAAAATAATGATTTCATAGTTTTTAAAATATTTAGGTGTTACTTTTCTGAAAGTAGCACCTTTTTTTTGACCAATTCCCAAAATACTCATATTAAAAATGCCAAAAAGAAAAGATTTAAACTCAGTTTTATTAATAGGATCAGGACCAATAGTAATAGGTCAAGCGTGTGAATTTGATTATGCCGGTAGTCAATCATTACGATCTTTGCGTGAAGATGGTATAGAAACCATACTTATTAATAGTAACCCAGCAACGATAATGACAGATCCATCAATGGCGGATCATGTTTATTTAAAACCTTTAACTACAAAATCAATTGTAGAGATTCTAAAGGCTCACCCTCAAATTGATGCTGTATTGCCTACTATGGGTGGTCAAACAGCTCTAAATCTATGTATTGAAGCTGATAAGAAAGGAATTTGGGAAGATTTCGGGGTAGAGTTAATAGGGGTAGATATTGATGCCATTAACATTACTGAAGACAGAGAGCAATTTAGAGAGTTAATGCTAAAGATTGGTGTTGGGATGGCGCCACAAGCAACAGCTACGTCTTTCTTAAAAGGTAAAGAAATAGCACAAGAATTTGGCTTTCCGTTGGTAATACGAGCGTCATATACCTTAGGTGGTGCAGGAGCTTCTATAGTCTATAAGCCAGAAGATTTTGACGAATTGTTAAGTTACGGCCTGGAAATTTCTCCTATACATGAGGTAATGATAGATAAAGCCTTAATGGGCTGGAAAGAATATGAGTTAGAATTACTTCGTGATAAAAACGACAATGTTGTTATAATCTGTACCATTGAAAATATGGATCCAATGGGAATCCATACTGGGGATTCTATAACCGTTGCACCGGCAATGACATTATCTGATAAAACGTTTCAGAAAATGCGAGATATGGCAATTTTGATGATGCGCAGCATTGGTGATTTTGAAGGAGGATGTAATGTGCAGTTTGCGGTAAGTCCAGATGAGAAAGAGGATATTATAGCTATTGAGATAAACCCAAGAGTATCTAGATCTTCTGCGTTAGCATCGAAAGCCACTGGTTATCCTATTGCTAAAATTGCAACTAAGTTGGCTATAGGTTATTCGCTAGATGAGTTAGATAATCAAATTACAAAATCAACATCGGCTTTGTTTGAGCCAACCTTAGATTATGTAATTGTAAAAATACCACGTTGGAACTTCGATAAATTTGAAGGATCGGACCGAACCTTAGGTTTGCAAATGAAATCCGTTGGAGAAGTAATGGGTATAGGGCGTTCTTTTCAAGAGGCATTACATAAGGCTACCCAATCATTGGAAATTAAGCGTAATGGTTTAGGAGCTGACGGTAAAGGGTATAAAAACTATGAGCAGATAATTAGTAAGTTAACAATACCTAGTTGGGACCGTGTTTTTGTAATCTATGATGCTATACAAATGGGTATTCCATTAAGTAGAATTCATGAAATTACTAAAATAGATATGTGGTTTCTAAAGCAATATGAGGAGTTACATTTCTTAGAAAAAGAAATTTCGAAGTATACCATTGCTACTTTAACTAAAGATTTGCTTTTAGAGGCAAAACAGAAAGGATTTGCAGATAGGCAAATAGCTCATATGTTAGACTGCTATGAAAGTGAAGTTTATAATAAGCGTACGGAGCTAAATGTAAATCGAGTTTACAAGTTGGTAGATACCTGTGCGGCTGAGTTTAAAGCAATGACTCCTTATTATTATTCAACTTTTGAAGCTGAAATAGAAAAACCAGACGGAACTCGATATGTTGAAAACGATAGCGCAGTAACTGATAGGAAAAAGATTGTTGTACTAGGTTCAGGGCCTAACCGAATTGGTCAAGGAATTGAGTTTGATTATTGTTGTGTGCATGGTGTACTAGCTGCAGCGGAATGTGGGTATGAGACTATAATGATCAATTGTAATCCTGAAACTGTTTCAACAGATTTTGATACTGCTGATAAACTTTATTTTGAACCCGTATTCTGGGAACACATATATGATATTATTCGTCATGAAAAACCAGAAGGAGTAATTGTTCAACTTGGAGGTCAAACAGCACTTAAATTAGCAGAAAAACTATCTAAGTATGGCATTAAAATAATAGGTACAAGTTTTGAAGCTTTAGATCTTGCAGAAGACAGAGGGAACTTTTCTAAACTATTACAGGATAACAATATCCCTTTCCCACAATTTGGAGTTGCAGAAACAGCTGAAGAAGCATTGGCGCTATCAGATGAGTTAGACTTTCCGTTATTAGTTAGGCCATCTTATGTACTAGGAGGCCAAGGAATGAAAATTGTAATTAATAAGGCTGAGTTAGAAGAGCATGTTGTAGATCTTCTTCGTAAAATTCCGAATAATAAACTATTATTGGATCATTACCTTGATGGTGCAATTGAAGCAGAAGCTGATGCTATTTGTGATGGCGAAGATGTATACATTATTGGAATTATGGAACATATAGAACCTTGTGGTATACACTCTGGAGATTCTAATGCCACTTTACCGCCATTTAATTTAGGTGAATTGGTAATGCAACAAATTAAAGATCATACTAAGAAAATTGCTTTGGCATTAAATACAGTTGGTCTTATTAATATACAGTTTGCAATTAAAGATGAAGTAGTTTACATTATTGAAGCAAACCCAAGAGCTTCACGTACAGTGCCTTTTATTGCAAAAGCTTATAAAGAGCCCTATGTTAATTATGCAACTAAAGTAATGTTGGGAGAAAAGAAAGTGAAAGATTTTAAATTTAATCCTCAACTTGAAGGATTTGCAATTAAACAACCCGTATTCTCTTTCAATAAATTCCCTAATGTAAATAAGAACCTAGGGCCTGAAATGAAAAGCACAGGTGAAAGTATTTTATTTATTGATAGTTTAAAAGATGATGAATTTTACAATCTTTATGCAAGACGTAAAATGTATTTGAGTAAATAAGTCTTATTTTTAGACTTCAACTATATACAGAGGGGAAACTAGATTATAAATTTAATTTCCCTTCTGCATATAATCTTCTAATTTCTTTTTTATCAAATTTACCAACACTTGTTTTTGGTACTTGATTTATAGTTACATAATAATCTGGAATTTGATAATTAGCAAAATCTTTAGAAAGTAGTTCTTTCAGTTCTTTATTGGAAACAGGTTTGTTTATATCTGATAAAACAATAGTTGCTAATGGCCTTTCTGCCCACTTCTTATCAGGAATAGCAATTACTGCCGCTTCTTTAATATTAGGGTGTGCCATTAATGCAGATTCTAAGGCAACGCTAGAAATCCATTCACCTCCACTTTTTATTAAGTCTTTAGTTCGGTCTGTAATTTCCATGTAACCATCAGTGTCAATAGTGCTTACATCTCCTGTTCTAAACCAACCATCATCAGTAAAATTATCTCTGTTGTTTGTTTTAAAATAAGATTTTATAACCCAAGCACCTTTTACTTGCAACTCACCCATAGTTTTACCATCGCGCGGTGCTGTTTTTCCATTATCTCCAACGACTCTCATTTCTATTCCAGGGAATTCAATTCCTTGTTTGGCTCTTATTTTAAGTTGTTCTTTTGGGTTAAGATTTTTATGTTTCTTTTGTAGTCTACTAGCGGTACCAAGGGGGGATGTTTCTGTCATTCCCCACGCTTGTACTCCTTTAATTCCAAAATCCTTTTCAAAATTTTCAATTAAACTAACAGTTAAAGCAGAACCACCTACTAAATATTCTTTTAATGCTAGTTTCTTTTTTGGCGGGTTCTTTTTCATTTCTTCATATACTCCCATCCATATAGAAGGTACACCGTTTGCTTTATTAACCTTTTCAAACTCCAATATTCTTATAATTGCCTCAGGCTGTAGGTGAAGAGAAGGCATGACCATATCTGAGCCAGTTAAAAGACACATATATGGAAAACCCCATGCCATAACATGAAATTGAGGAACTATAAGTAGAATAGTGTCGTTATTACTATAATTCCCTGCATTTGGTGATAAAATGGTCATTGCATGTAAATAGGTGGATCTATGGGAATATAAAACACCCTTGGGCATACCTGTTGTGCCACTTGTGTAACACATGCCACATGCATCATTTTCATTCAGTTTAGGCCATTCAATAGTGTCCAGTTGATCTTCAATTAATTTTTCATAATAAATTGTATTTAATAAGGATGTAGTAAAACCATTAGGTGCGTTTATGATAATATATTTTTCAACCGTTTCTAATTTTGGAGCAATTTTTTCTAGAAGCGGAACCAAGGTTGCATCCACAAAAATTACTTTATCTTCAGAATGATTGATGATAAACTCAGTCTGTTGAGAAGACAAACGAATATTTATAGTATGGCAAATAGCACCAATTCCCGGTATGCCATAGTATAGTTCCACGTGTTGATAATGGTTCCAAGCAAAAGTACCAACCATATCACCTTTTGTAATTCCTAACTTATTCTTGAGCGCGTTTGCCAATTGGCAGCAGCGCTTTTCAAGCTCACCATAGGTGTATTCATGTCTTTTTCCGTTGGGTAAATGAGAAATTAGTTTCTTATCTGGAAAGGCGCTTTTAGCATAATTTAATATAGTGTTTGTAGTTAGCGGGTAATCCATTATTAATCCGTTCATTAAAGAGTATTTAAGTTGAAAAAATGCATGACCCTTAAATTTAGTGAAATAATATAGAGATTTAAATAAAAATTATGCTGTAGAAAAAAGAAGATATAATGATAGTTAAGCAGTAGAAATTAAATATTATTTATAATAATGAAAATTTATGACGAATACATATAGTTTCGTCTTATTACTGAATAACACGCATTGAGAGTTTAAACTAATTAAACCAAACTGCGTATTTTTTTCTTCTTAATTCGATAGCCAACTTTTCTTCCATTTTTAATGCCTCGGCTCTAGTTTTTATAGGGTCTATGTGATTGAATAAGCTACCTCTTAAATACAAACCGTATTTCTGTACAATTTTAGATGATAAATTATGTCCTTTTTTACTTAAAGTGCCATTTTTGTGTTGTACAAAACGTTCTTTTGGTGTTTTGCTAGTCATACCCACATATAGGCATTCCAAAACACCGTTAAATTGGGGGTTTGCCTCTCTAAATTTTCTATTTTCTGTAAATATCTTTTTGGATAATTCAATGACGTAAATAGAATACATGTTAAAAATATGAATTATGGACTTTAGTTACTGTGGTAGGGATAATGAAGAATTTAGAAAAATTACTCTATTACTTCAATTCCATCTGTTGTAAAAGAAAAAGCCTGTGCACCTAGTCCCCCGACCATAACCGCTTGAAACAAAGGATTTAATTGTTTTTTTGAGTACCAATCAATAAGGAAATTTGCACCACTACCTCCCGAGGTATCTTGCTGTTCAATAACATAATCAATAGACTCCATTGGTTTAAGATAAACAGGGGAATCTATATAATTTCTTACCAAATCTCCTTCAGTGTTGTAATAATCTATTTTGCTGACAAACAAGCTGTCTTTTATACTTGTATTTCTAATGCTTAAAGTAGCTGTTAGTAATATTCTTGTATCTCTGTTCTGATTATAAATATCAGAATAAATAGGTACATAAACTTGTCTTATAAGTGAATCTGGTATAATAGTATTTGTCCTCCGGTCTAACAGATGTTCATCAAGCACTTCAATCGTAGTTTCTTCATTAGAAACTTCTTTACATGATGTTACTGACGTTAGTATGAACGAAAGACAAATACAACTTAGAATAATTTTTATATTTTTCAATTATTATTTTTTTATTTTTCCCATTCCGTATGGAATATACCATCGCGGTCTAATCTTTCATAAGTGTGCGAGCCAAAATAGTCACGTTGCGCTTGTATTAAATTCAAAGGCAGTTTGCTAGAAGTATACGCATCAAAATAGGTAAGTGAATTTGATAAGCCAGGTAATGGAATTCCGTTTAACGCTCCAAAAGCAATTAGTTCCCTTGCTGCACTTACAGTTTCCTTTATTTTATTTACAAAATTTGACGATAACAAAAGGTTAGGCAGGGTAGGTTCAGTCTTAAATGCCTCAGTAATATCAGCTAATAGACCTGCACGAATAATACAACCTGCTCTCCATATTTTGGCAATTACAGAAATATCCAAATCATAACCATATTCTTTAGAGGCATCTGCCAATTGGTGCAAACCTTGGGCGTACGTAATAATAAAAGAGAAATAAAGTGCCTTTTCTGAAAGTTCTTCTAGTTTCTTTTTATCCATGTGAGCAACAGTAGGCCTATCGTAAAGAGCATCTGCTTTTATTCTTTCATCTTTTAAAGCAGAAATTTCACGCATGCTAACAGCAACATCTATAGATGGTACTGGTATACCCAAGTCCATTGCATTTTGGCTAGTCCATTTTCCAGTTCCTTTTTGTTTGGCTTTGTCTAATATTTGATCTACCAAACGCCCTTTTGCCAATTGGTCTTCTTGTTCAAAAATTTCAGAAGTTATTTCAACTAAAAACGATTGTAGTCTACCAGAGTTCCATTTAGAGAAAGTGGAGTGCAAATCATCATTACTATAATCTCCTCCCTTTTTAAGGACATCATATATTTCAGAGGTTAGTTGCATTAAGCCATATTCTATGCCATTATGAACCATTTTTACATAGTTACCTGCAGATTTAGGACCTAAATAAGCAACACAAGGTTCACCTTTGTATTTAGCAGAAACCGCTTCAAAAATTGGTTTTATATGCTCATAAGCTGATTTTGAACCACCAGGCATAATACTTGGACCTCTTCGAGCACCTTTTGCACCGCCAGAAACACCAGCACCAAAAAAGTTAATAGCTCTGTTTTGTAATTCAGACTCCCTTCTGTCCGTGTCCGTGTAGAAAGAATTTCCACCATCAATAATAATATCTCCTTTGTCAATATGAGGAAGTAAAGATTCTATTACGGAATCTACTATTTTACCGGCTGGTACTAAAAGCATTATTTTTCGAGGTTGTTTTAAATTTTTTACAAACGTTTTAATGTTGCTAGAAGCATTTACTTTGTCTAAATCTCCACCAAGATTTTTCAATGAACTTACTTTTTCCTCATCTAAATCATATCCAAATGCAGTAAAGCCATTATCTGCTACATTAAGAATAAAATTTTGTCCCATAACACCGAGACCAATCAAACCAAAATCATACATAAATTCAAAGTTTTAAAATTAGAATACATTAATGTCTCACTTTATTTTTAATTATTTTTGTGGACCTATGACAAATCAAAAATAATTTAAATTAATGACTTAATTTCTAAATTCTATTGTAAAGAATGAGAGTAATGGCTTTCTTTTTAAGATATTTGAGGAATAAAGAATAGAAGGGGTTTATGAAGAAAACAGAAAATCAAATGCTCATTATTTTTGGGGCATCTGGAGATTTAACAGCAAGAAAGTTAATACCTGCAATATTCAATTTATATAAAGGGGGCGATTTACCAGACAATTTCGTTGTATTAGGAGTTAGTAGAAGCGATTTTGGTGATTTAAACTTTAGAAATAAGGTTGTGTTAGAGAGCCCTTATTTAGAAGATGAACGAAAGGAGTACGACAAAGATTATATTCAAAAATTTGCAGACAAGCTATTTTATGAAGATTTAGGATCGGACTATGATACTTCTTATGAACGTTTAGAGAAGCGCATATCCGATTTAGACCAAAAATATGGTACTAATGGCAATCATATTTTTTATTTATCGACTCCACCAAGTTTATATGAGCCAATAGCTAAGAATTTATCTGACCAAGGATTAAATGAGGAATCAACTGGTTGGCGAAGAATTATAGTAGAAAAACCATTTGGTTATAGTTTAGATTCCGCGAAAGAATTAAATAGTGGTTTACATAATTATTTTAAAGAAAATCAGATATTCCGAATAGATCATTATCTAGGTAAAGAAACGGTTCAGAATTTACTGGTTACACGTTTTGCCAATAGTATTTTTGAGCCACTTTGGAATAGAAATTATATACACCATGTCGAAATTACTAATGCCGAAAGTGTTGGGGTAGAAAAGCGAGGCGGTTATTACGATAAATCTGGTGCTTTACGCGATATGTTTCAAAGTCATTTATTACAGATAGTAGCCTTAATTGTAATGGAACCGCCATTGAGTGCAGATGCAGAGGAGATTAGAAATGAAAAGCTAAAAGCATTAAAGTCTTTAAAGATAATGACTGATGAAAAAACGCTTTACGATAATACCATAAGAGCACAATATGTGTCTTCTAAAATAGATGGTAAAGAAGTAAAGGGCTATCGTGAGGAGGAAGGGGTTGATGAAAATTCGACAACAGAAACATTTGCTGCAATTAAATTTTTTGTAGATAATTGGCGTTGGGCAGATGTTCCATTTTATGTTAGAACAGCAAAGCGTATGCCAACAAAGGTAACTGAGGTTGTTATACACTTTAAAACTCCTCACCATCAAATTTTCAAAGAATCTGGTATAAGCAATAAGGATAATAAATTGGTTATCCGCATTCAACCAGATGAAGGTATCTTAATAAAATTTGGTGTTAAAGTTCCTGGCCAAGGTTTTGAAGTAGAACGCGCCAATATGGATTTCTACTATTCTAGCTTAACGGAAACCCATGTTATGGATGCTTACGAAAGATTACTACTGGATGCAATGCAGGGCGATGCCACATTATATGCACGTGCCGATGAAGTAGAGGCAGCTTGGGCTTTTGTGGATCCAATTTTAGATTATTGGAAAAATGGCAAAGATGTTAAAATGTACGGATATTCTGCAGGAGTGTGGGGTCCGGAAAATGCGAACGATTTAATTGATGGTGTTGGCGAATGGCGTAACCCTAGTGAAAACTTGGCAGACGACCCAGGATTCTGTGTTATCTGTTAATCAATTAATTAAGGTTATTCAATTTATAGTTTATAATGGAAGTAAAAGTATTTCAAAATAAAATTAAAGTAGCTGAGGAATTTTCAAAGTTTTTAATTGAAAAATCAACTAATCAGAAAATCTTTCATATTGCCTTATCAGGAGGAAGTACGCCTAAAATTGTGTTTGATGTTTTAGCAGAAGAATTTACTGATGCTATAGACTGGAATGCTATTCATTTATATTGGGGTGATGAACGATGTGTTGATCCAAAAGATGAACAAAGCAATTATAGGATGACAGTGGAACACTTAATTTCTAAAGTTGCTATACCAGAAGAAAACATACACCGTATTAAAGGAGAAAATGACCCAAAATCTGAAGCTAAACGATATAGCGAAGTTTTAGAAACTGAATTACCAAAAGAACTAGGATTACCACAGTTTGATATGGTTATTTTAGGTATGGGAGATGATGGTCATACGGCATCAATATTCCCACATGAAATTAATTTGTGGCTTTCACCAGATAATTGTGAAGTAGCAATTCATCCAGAATCTGGTCAAAAACGAGTTTCATTGACTGGTAGAATTATTAATAATGCAAAAACAGTTGTCTTCTTAGTAACAGGAGATAGTAAAGCGGAAAAAGTTAGAATTATTTTAAACAGGGAAGAAGGATATTTAAAATACCCTGCTAGCCATGTTTCTCCTAAGACAAAAGACTTGCTATGGTTTTTAGATGCTTCGGCAGCAGAACAGCTTACTTTAAATCAATCTTAATATTTTCGTTTTCTAATTCTTTAATGTAATCTTTAGAAACAAAGGTTTTAGATTCAAATTTAGTATCCCTTTGTTGAGCTTCTAATTTTCTGTATTTACTACGTGCAAATCTACGAACACCTTGGTCATCAGAAACTATTAAGCCAGGTATTTGTGCGTTTTTGCCATCTTTACCTTTTGCCACCATAGTAAAATATGATGAATTACAGTGTTTTTTGGTACCTGAAGTAATATTTTCAGATTCTACACGAACACCAACAACCATAGAGGTACGGCCCGTGTAATTTATACTTGCTTTTAAAGTTACTAATTCACCTACCTCAATAGGGTTTAAGAAGTTTACGCGGTTAACAGAAGCTGTAACGCAATATTGTTGAGAATGTTTAGAAGCGCAAGCAAATGCTATTTGGTCCATTAGACTTAAAATATGACCTCCATGTACTTTTCCTCCAAAATTAGAATGGGAGGGAAGCATTAACTCGGTTATTGATACTCTTGATTCTCTTACACTTTTAAACTTTTCCATAAACTTGTTGCTTCTTTCTTAATTTCTAAAATGAGGTGATTTTTCAGCCTGCACATTGGTGATAAAATATTTAGTGTCACCCAACCAAAAGAATGTAGTGTAACGTTCTACATAATTGACTTTTACATACTGCCCTTGATATTCCTGAAGTTTATCAATGACCTCTTGGTCTTTATCTAAAACAGAAAATGAGAAAATTTGAGCACCAGAAATACCTTGGCTTATTTCGCCTTCCCAAGTTTTTACGAGAACTCCTTTATGGCTAATTTTTATCAGTTCTCCAGAACGAACCCCTTCACTAAATGTTACAAAGTAAATAAAGGCATAATAAATTGCTCCAATAGCAATAAAGCCAACAACAATTAAGGATAGAATTTTTTTCATTTGTTTTCTAATATAGTTATTTTGGTACTTATAGTTCTAATTTAGGCTCCTCTTCAAAATCATCATCCTCAATTGCCCTATTTAATAGCGATTCTGGAATTGATTTTTTTGCCTTTGCACCCATTTTTTTTAGTTTTTCAATGCTATTTATAATATTACCACGACCGTCAACTAATTTGTTCATTGCACTGCGGTATTCTCCTTTAGCTTCGTCTAATTTTTTGCCTACCTTCATTAAATCGTTTACAAAACCTTCAAATTTATCATAAAGTGCACCAGCTTGTCGTGCAATTTCAATAGCATTTCGTTGTTGTTTCTCATTATTCCACATGCTATCAATCGTACGCAAGGTAGCAAGAAGTGTTGAAGGAGTGACAATAATAATATTTTGCTCAAAAGCTTTATTATATAAAGAACTATCTTGATTTATAGCAATTGCAAAAGCAGGTTCAATAGGAACGAACATCAGTACAAAATCTGGACTCTCCATTTCATATAGATCCTCATATTTCTTGGCAGATAATTGATCTACGTGCCTTCTAAGGGAGTTGATATGGTCTTTTAAAAACTTCTCTCTAAGTTCATCTTCAGCATTTACATAACGTTCGTAATCGGTCAAGGAAACTTTAGAATCCACCACCATTTTCTTGCCGTCTGGTAGGTTTATGATAACATCTGGTAACACTCGGCTACCATTTTCACGTGAAAAACTTTGCTGAACTGTGTATTCTCGGTCTTTCTCTAAACCTGATTTTTCTAACACACGTTCAAGTACCAATTCACCCCAATTACCTTGCATTTTACTATCACCTTTTAATGCCTTGGTTAAGTTCTCTGCTTCTTGAGTAATTTTAATGTTTTGAGTTTGTAGATTTAGTAACTGTTCTTTTAAAGCAGAATGTATACTGATGTTTTCTTTTTGACTTTCTTCAACCTTCTTTTCAAAAAGGAGTATTTTTTCATTTAATGGAGTAAGAATGTTTTTAATGTTCTTCTCATTGCGTTCCGTGAATTTTAAACTCTTTTCTTCCAGTATTTTATTGGCAAGATTCTCAAATTCCTTAGTAAATTTCTCTTGAAGCTTTTCTACTTCTTCTTTCTGTTCTCTATTCTTAAGCTGCAAATTTTCTAAATCTGCTTGATAGCGTACAATTTGATTGCCTAACCGTTCTTTATCTGACCTTAGTTCGAGCTTATGATTCTCGCTTTCTTTTAATCTATCCTGAAAAACAGAAAGGTTATTGAGCATTTGCTGCTCTCGTTCCTCTAAAGTACTTTGACGAGATTTTGTTTTTAGAAGCTGAATATAGTTACCTAAAAAATATCCGATGGCAAGACAAAGGATTCCAATGATGAAGTAAATATAAATTTCGTTCATTAGTACATTAAAGTAATCTGGTAAAGATACTTGTTTGGGTAGTAAAGTTTAAATGAGTAGGTCTGTTTTTAATTAACATACCTAATTGAATTTCTGATAAATGTTAAACTTTCTATTTCTTTATCTTAAATGAGCCCGTGATTGAATCAAAAGAAATGGTATCAGTAGGGAAGAGGGAATCAAATTTTTTGTTTACTATTAATTTACATGGTTCATTAAATGCATTCTCCTTTCCGTCTAAAATCAGCATCTTATCGCATAATTGAATAGCGAGTTCAATTTCATGACTGGTAAATAATATTACTTTATTTGTTTCACGGGCAATAGATTTTAAAAGTTTTAAAATCTGAACTTTGTGGTACAAATCTAAGTGAGTAGTCGGTTCATCTAATAGAATAACATCGGTATCTTGAATAAATGCTCTGGCAATAAGAACGCGTTGTAACTGCCCGTCACTGAGTTGAAAGCATTTTTTATTTAAGAAAGGCTCCAATTCTAATAGCGTAATACTTTTATCAATAATCGCCTTATCTTTTTCAGCTAGTTTACCAAGCCAATTAGTGTATGGTTGTCTGCCCAAAGCCAATAGCTCATAAACAGAAAGATTTTTAGAAGCAATAGGTTCTGTAAGAACTACACTTATTTTAGTTGCTATTTGTATTTCTTTATAAGCAGATAGCTCTTTTCCTTCAATTTCTATAGAACCAGAAATTTTTGGTTGAAAATTACCTAAGGTGCGTAACAATGTAGATTTTCCTATTCCGTTGATACCAACAACGGCAGCAAGTTCACCTTTGTTTAATTCAAAAGAAATGTTAGAAACAATAACTTTGTCATCATAACCAACGGTTAATTGATTAATAGAAAGTGTGCTATGTGATGGGCTAGTAGTGATGACGTCAGTATAAAATTAGAATATCATTTTTCTTTTACGAATCAATAACCAAATTACTACCGGGGCTCCAAAAATACTAGCAATAGCATTAATTGGTAAAACACTTACCGTTCCGGGTAGTTGTGCAATGGTGTCACATAGCAACATTAAAATGGCGCCACAGCAAAGTACGGCGGGTATTTGAATTTTATGATCTGTTGTGTGAAATATTTGTTTGGTAATGTGCGGTACTGCTAACCCCACAAAGGCAATAGGTCCGGCAAAGGCAGTAATGGATCCTGCAAGTAAGCCTGTGGCTACTATAATCACGTAACGCGATTTTTGTAAACCTATTCCTAGACTCTTGGCATAATTTTCACCAAGTAAAAAAGCATTCAATGGCTTAATGGATATAATGCTGAGAAAAATTCCTATTAGCGTGCATAACGCAACTATAAGTAATTGCACCCATGATAAATTACCGAGGCTACCAAAAGACCAAAAAATATACTGCTGTAACTTTTCAGCTTTTGAGAAATAAGAAAGTACGCTAACGATAGCGGCAGTAATACTACCAAACATGAGCCCTATAATAAGTAGTGCCATGGTATCTTTCACTTTTGCTGCGACTACAAGCACCAATGATAATACTAAAAAACTACCAAGACTAGAGGCAATAGCTAGTGAAATATCATTAAAGGTAGAAAATGTAAATGCACCAGAAATTAGCGATGTCCCCATAATTAATAGCGCAGCTCCTAAACTTGCGCCAGAGCTTATACCTAAGACATAGGGTCCCGCTAAAGGGTTTCTGAATAGCGTTTGCATAAGCAGTCCGCTTAGCGATAATCCGCCACCGACCAAGATAGCTGTTATTGCTTTTGGTAGTCTATATTCCCAAATGATATAATAAGAAGAATCTTCAGTAACCGTTCCAAATAATGCTTGTAATGTTTTTAGAAACGAAATGCTTACAGAGCCTAAACAAATATTAATAATAAAGCATAGAAGCAATACCACCAGTAAGGTTATAAAATGAAAACTATATGTAGATTGTTTTGACAATTAAAGCAATGGTTTAAAAAAGTAAGGTGCATAGTTAGGTAATAATCCAGGGTGTAAAATATGGATTAAATCTTTTAACACAAGGTCAGGTCTTTGTGGACCTAATTCATAATACAAGGTACCGCCCGTTTCACCTTTTGTATTCGCCGTGGTAAATATTTTTCTGTTCTTAAAGGCATCGAACTGTGCATAATGCTGACTTGATGCTTCCATTTCTTGGTAACTAGCCAATTGGGCTGGTCCGATCCAGTATTCGGCATTTTGCCCAACATCAAGAACGCTCTCCCAACTTAAGGAAAGACTACCGTTTTCATCGGTAGAACTCCACAGGTAATTTGCGTGGGCATCCTTTATAAAATTCGCCGCCCAGCTTTTTCCTCCAGGTAAATACCAAACATCATTAAACATAGCACCACTTAGAACAGTAGGTTTGCTATCTGCCATAGAAGCTAGAGTTTTAGCTTCTAGATAAGCCGTTTCAATTTCATTAAAAATGGCATCGGCTTCTTTAGTTTTATTAAAAAAAGGAGCAAAGAATTTAATCCATTCCGCTTTTCCTAAGGGTGTTTCTTCTACCCAATCGCCATTGTAAATCACGGGAATATTAGCGCGTTGTAGGGTTTCATAAGTGCTGTTACCATCATTGATTGCAAAACCAAAAATAAGGTCTGGTTGCAAGGCTAAAACTGCTTCGGTATTTATACTTTCGTTGACCCCTAAGTCTTTAATTTTATTGGCATCAATTAATTTTCTAGCAGCAAAAGAAGAAATGTACTTAGTGTCAGGAAAGCCAATAAGTTGGTTTAAAACTCCCAATTCTTCTAAAGCGGGAATATGAGTAGTTGAGGTTACTATAATATTTTCGACAGGAATTGAAATTATGGCATTATATTCATTTTTGTTTAAGGAGACGCTAGCTTGTATTTCTTTAGGAACCAAAGCATAAGTGTGTGTAGTTTCAGCATTTGCCCAAGGTTTTAAGACCTTTATGATAGTAATACCGTTGCTTTGGTTTTCAATTAAAAAACCGTTGGCGTATTGTATTGAAGTATTGCTGAGATTGGCTTTGTTGGATATTTTTTCTTTTTTATCCTGCTTACATGCACATAATAAAAGAAGGTAGCTAATAAAAAGTAAGCGTTTAAACATAGTGGTAGTTCGTATATTTTTCAAAAGTAGTATTATAAAAGTTTACTTAGAAAGATTAA
>TARA_R110002051_G_scaffold290769_1_pt1 | contig 15141 bp, 12 predicted proteins | sample TARA_R110002051 | Tara Oceans TARA_R110002051 (sample SAMEA4397023) | marine metagenome | biome: Polar Biome; feature: [MES] marine water layer (ENVO:01000295) within the mesopelagic zone...; material: water (ENVO:00002006), including particulate matter (ENVO:01000060) such...
ACCGACATGGTTGAGGCAATATCTTGTTTATCGGCAATTTTTTGAAAATAGGTTTTCATTGCAATTGCCATGGCGAAAAGCAGGTGATCGATTACATATAAACCCGCAGCAATATTGGCATCGCTGACATAAGCGTAGCTGCTGAAAATAAGCACTAAGCCAAGGTATTCAATAATTAACGCATTACGTTCCCCTATGCGACCAATAAAGCGGCCAATCTTTGGGGCAAACAATAAATTCACTAGGTAATTAATCAGAAACAAGGCGGTGATTTCAGACACCGAATAGCCAAATTTCTCAACCATCATAAAGCCGGCGAACACCATAAAAATTTGTCTGCGTGCACCAGAAAAAAACGTCAGTAAATAATACAGCCAGTAGCGTTTTCGCATGATTAGATGCTTGTGCTGAATGGAGCCAATGGCAAAACGTGGAAAGTATACCGCCATCATAAACACCATGAGCAAGCCACAACCACCAATGATGCTGTATATCCAGATATAGTCAAGTTTAAGCCAACTCATGATCAGCCAAATTGATCCGTAACCGACGAGCGCCGCAGCGGATCGCCATGCTAACGCTTTTCCCATAAATCCCGGGGCATCGGCTTTATCAACCCACTGTAATGTCAGTGATTGATTGATGGTTTCAAAATAATGAAAGCCTATCGACATCAATACCGTTGTTAAATACAGACCAATCACGTCGGGAAACCAGCCGGTAATGCCTACGCCAATACACAACAAGGCCAAAGATGATAATGCAAAGGTTTGTTCTTTGATCATCAGTAATACAAATACCGCGGTAAAGGCTAAAAATCCTGGTATTTCTCTTAGGCTCTGCAATAAGCCAATTTCGGCGCCGGTGAATGCGGCGCGTTCAATCACAAAATTATTGAGTAATGCCTGCCAAACTGCGAATACCATCGACATAACAAAGGTCATCCACAGCAGGAGGTGTTGTGGGTTTGTTCGTTGGATCGAAATGGGGGCAGCATGTGTAAGTGATGTGTCTGACATGGTTGAAACTCTTATCCCTAAGTTTATCCATCTATAGTGACATAAAATAGTTTTCTAAGTGAACTGTATTTTGCCTGCCGTATGGGGTTATCAGTCCATGATTCATTTGCCATGATAAATCTGACACAAGCTTGGTTATTTGGGGTTTTCTGGTCGATGATTTTCTGCGAAGTACTTCACATTGCATTGAGGCAGTGCATATTAGGTGAATTGCTTATCATGATGACGTGATCTGTTTCATGTAAATTCTGTCATCGGTGGTCTAAGATACTGTATTACTTTAAATGATTTCTATAAGAGGTCAGCATGAGTCAGATTTTACTGATCCATTCTAGTGTGCATGGTTACACTCAACAAATATGTGAGTATTTACAACGTCAACTCGCTAGCCAAGATCAGCAGGTGACGGTAGCCCCTTTGGACGACGCTCCCGATTTAGCCTTGTTTGATAAAGTGTATATTGGTGCCAGTATTCGTCATGGCAAACATCGTCCGGCGTTGTACCAATTTATTGAAACCCATCGAGCGGAATTAGAAAGTAAACCCAGTGGTTTTTTTTCAGTGAGTTTAGTGGCGCGTAAACCCCACAAAAATACGCCGCAAACCAACAATTATATGCAACAGTTTTTAAGTCAAAGTGCATGGCAACCTAAGCTGCTGCAGGTATTTGGTGGTAATTTAGATTACCAAGGTTACAACGCATTAGATCGAAATATTATTCGCTTTATAATGTGGCTAACCAAAGGTCCTACCGACCCCAACACTAAGGTAGAATTTACTGATTGGCAAAAAGTGGATCAATTCGCGCAGCAGATCATTAAGGAATAATGGATGAAGCGAGCGACAAGGCTATCGCAATTATTCGATTCTATCGCGACTAAACTGCATGTGATAACCGGCGGATTAAGCGTATTACTTATTGCTACTAGTCCTTGGATATTAATCGGGCGTCGTTTAGCCCCTAATAGCAGCGGGTGGAATCACTGGCATGTTTATGGCGGCCTGTGTTGTGCTTTATTAGCGGTGGCGCTGAGCTTTCATGTTTGTCGTCAGGGTCAATGGCGGCAGTTTTTTCCTTGGCTTGTTGGCGAATGGCGTCAGTGCTGGCAAGACATAAGCGGTTTGGCTCAAGGCCAGTTGCCTCATTCTGGTGGCAAAGGCTTATTGAGCGTGATTGCTGGCATAGGTTTATTATTATTGTTGTTGGTGTCTGTGACGGGTGTTGGCTGGTGGTTGACCCAAGGTGGTGAGTACGCCCTGAGTTTACGTTATTATCACAGTTTGTTTGCCGACTGCTTTGTGGCGGTATTACTGCTGCATGCATTACTTGGACTACTGCATTTACGTGACTTTTTTGATTAGGTTTTCAGGCTGAGTTTGAGATTGTGAGTTTAGTGAGTAAATAAAATGGCTATCAATTGATAGCCATTTTTACTGCAAGTGTTAGGGCTAATCTGTATTTCTACTAAGGATTAGCAGTAAACTTTTATTTCGATAGAGCTAAAAAATTCATTAATTCAATAATTTGGTCTAAGCTATTCATCTCATTCATATTAATAGCGTATTTATCATTAACGATAAAGGTGGGGACGCTATTCACTTTATATAGTGCTTGTTGCTGGCGCCACAAGGCTAATTGTTTCTCGGTATTACTGCTGTCGGCGATGTTGTCATAGGTTGCGGCATCGATGCCAAATTGGCTGAAGACTTTTTGAATGTCTTCACGGCTATTGATTTGTGATTGATGCTGGTGACCTTGAGCATTGTGATCATGGCCATTAGCACCTGCATCGCCTTGAATAGCGCTAAACATTGCATGGTTAAGTTTGTCTGCTTGACCAACCTGATGAATAACAGCCAGTGAACGCATTACTTCAGTGCCTAAGTCACTGTTCATAAAGTCTACATGCTTAGTGTCAAAGCTGATATGTTTATCTAATCCCGCTTTAATTTCAGGAAGATACTGAGTTTCCATGTTGAAGCAGTTATGGCAGTAAAATGAAAAAAACTCAGTAATTTTAGGTGAGCTGGTCACCATGTTATTCGATATTTGAGTGTAATGTTTACCGGCAATAAACGGTGTGGCGAGTGTGCTAAATGAGGCTGTTATTAGCATCAGTGTAATGGCAAAATATTTAATCATGTAAACCTCAAATCAATGTGGATGGCAAGTCATCGCGAGCAATAGACTTATCTGCTTTAGTTAAATAGGGTAAGTTTTTAAGCTGAATTATGACTTAAATCATCACTTAAAAAGGCGCTAATTTCGTGACCGATGCGTGCTTTATGAGGTTAACTGCGGATATTGAAGTGAGCCAATTGAATCATGTGGCGAGATGATGTGATGAAGTGGCAATAAAAGATGTGTTTCTGCTGCAGGGATTATTCCGCTCTGTTGATGTTATTGAGTGCTGTAAGCGTTGGCGATTAACAGTCAATGCGCCGCTCAACATGTCAATGTGGACTCGTTATACACAGTACTATGAGTGATAGGGACAGATACTATGAATGATAGGGACAGATACTATGAATGATAGGGACAAATACTGTCGACGTTGTCGTTATGCTAATGGTTTATACAAAGGTGCAGTTAAGCCATTAGCTGGTAATTATGTTTGCAGACTAGAGTGACTCTTTTAGAGTTTGCCATGCTTCGCACACTTCACGGAAACGTTCAGCATTGCCTTGATCGCGGTCTGGATGCCATTTAAGCGCCAGCTTACGCCATTGTTTACGGATGTCTCTATCGGTAGCAGTTTCATCCAGTTCAAACACTTTTAAGGCTTGGCCCACATGCATTAACTTGATATTAACGCCAATATACTCTTTATAAGTTGACCAGAACGACTCGAGCATTTCTCGCACTACGTTAACGCTGGCATCGTAATTAGCCCAGTCGAGATAGTAATCGCGTAATGCACCATCGCGAATATGTTGGACATCTGCACTGGCCGGAATAATCCTAAATATTTGGATTTCCATTGCCTTAACTTGTAACCACTGTTTGGGCATTAATATATCTTGTAATTCATACAAGGCATTCATCAATAAAAAGTTACGTTTAAAAAGATCTTTCTCCGGTAACGGATCAAGGTTATGCATTAGCCCTTTGGCTTGCAACTCGCTGGCTAAATGATGCACTTTCCAACTTTGATTAGTTGACTGCAATAAACTCAGCACAGGCCATATAAGCGGATTATCACTTTTATTTGCATTGATTTGATTGCTTTTGTTTGTATCGTCCCATTCAGGAGCATGGGCCGAGTGTAAGGTTTTATTGAGTAACATGGTGGTGTATTCATCCTGAATTGGCGATAAATTCTACTTATCATGAAACCACACTATGCCATAGCCGTTGTTAATCACAAGTAGATTTATACTCGCAGAGATGTCGATTTGAGCCTGCATATGCAGCTTTATTTGGCGATCTGGACCTCGACCTGAATGTAATGCTTAAGTGCTTGGTAATCTGGCGCCGAGCAAATGATTCAATCAAGCGAGGATGGACAGCATCAGCTGGCTGATTACAGGGGATTGCGATTTCATTAAGCGGTTAAATTTTTTATTTACCTTGATCAATTAATTACTATTCTTACAGGCAAGAAAGCTTTATTTGGTATAAAATTCCCCGCAATAAAATAATCGGGGGCTTAACCAATGACAGATAAACACTTTATTAGTGCGCAACAACTACTGGAAGATTCATTTAGACTCGCTGCACAAGTGTATGACAGTGGCTTTCGACCACAGTTTATTGTGGGTATTTGGCGCGGTGGTGCTCCAATCGGTATTGCAGTACAAGAATATTTCGATTTTAAGAAAGTTGAAACTGACCACATCGCGGTGAGAACCTCTTCTTATTATGGCATTGGAACCGATAAGCAAGATAAAAATATTAAAGTACATGGTCTGCATTATATTATCGAAAATGCTAACGCCAGTGATGGTTTGTTGATTGTTGATGACGTCTTTGACTCAGGGCGCAGCATTGATGCGCTTATTGGTAAGTTAAGAAAGTTTATGCGCTTGAACATGCCAACGGATATCCGTATTGCCTGCCCTTACTACAAACCGAAAAATACCAAAGTGGACCTAAAACCAGAATATTTCATTCATTCATCTGAAGATTGGTTAGTATTCCCGCATGAAGTGTCTGGTTTAAACCCACAAGAAATTGCTGAAGGCAAAGCTGACTTTAAGAACATCCAAGAGCTGTTTTTATAAGCGTAATGCTGCACAGCTTATCGCGGTTATTAGCAACGAATTTACTTAGAACTTTGGGTAAAGTTTGCTAAAATACAAGCACTATGCGAGTGCGCCAACATACTTATGTCAATGCGATAATATTAGTATGTTGGCGCACTTTTTTATCCGAATTGATGCGAAATTTAGTTAACATTATGGTTTCTGTAGAATTGTTCACCCCAGAGGCTCCTGTAAAGCGCCAGTTAGAACTCTTAGCCCCCGCTAAAAATGCCGATTATGGCATTGAAGCTATTCGTCATGGTGCTGATGCGGTTTATATTGGTGGCCCAGCGTTTGGTGCCCGTCACAATGCTGGCAACAGTATTGAAGACATTGCTCGCTTAGCAGAATTTGCTCATCGTTATCATGCCCAGGTGTTTGTGGCCTTAAACACTATTTTAATGGATGACGAACTTGATAAAGCCCAAAAGCTAATTTGGCAGCTTTATGAAGCGGGCGTCGATGCCTTGATTGTGCAAGACATGGGGGTGTTACAATTTGATCTTCCGCCTATAGCGTTACATGCCAGCACCCAAACCGATAACCGCAGCCCAGAAAAAACGGTATTTTTTGAGCAAGTTGGTTTTTCTCAGGTGGTGTTAGCCCGCGAGCTGAATATTCCCCAAATTCGTGATATCGCAGCCAGCACAAAAATGAAGTTAGAGTTCTTTATTCATGGCGCTCTGTGCGTCAGCTACAGTGGTTTATGTAATTTAAGTCACGCTTACTCTAATCGCAGTGCTAATCGCGGTGAATGTTCACAAATGTGTCGATTACCCTGTAATTTGACCACGCGTGAAGGCGAGGTCTTAGCCGAAAATAAGCACTTATTGTCATTAAAAGATAATAATCAAACGGATAATTTAGAGGCGTTAATTGATGCGGGTATTAGCTCGTTTAAAATTGAAGGCCGTTTAAAAGACATTACTTACCTTAAGAATGTTACCGCACATTATCGCCAGCAGCTTGATGCGATTATTGCCAAGCGTGCCGATCTAGAATCAATTTCTCATGGTCGTTGCGAATTTAATTTCACTCCCGATCCTGATAAAAGCTTTAACCGCGGTAAAACCGATTATTTTGTTAATGAACGGACCGAGGCGATTGAGCATTTTAGTTCGCCTAAGTTTATTGGTGAAAAAGTGGGCCGAATTACTCATGTCGGTAAAGACTTTATTAAAATCGATACCAGTGAAAGTGGTAAAGACATTCACTTTAACAATGGTGATGGTCTGTGTTTCTTTGTTGAGCATTATGAAACTCAGCGTTTGTCTGACGATAAACTCTCTGGTGTACGCATCAACCGCGCTGAGGGCAACACTTTATATTTAACTGAAGTGCCCAAAGATCTTAAAATTGGGGTGATGATGTTCCGAAACTTTGATCATAAGTTCGAAGCTATCCTCAACAAAGATTCAGCTAGCCGTAAAATTGCTGTCGATATGCAATTCTTTGATACTGATGACGGCGTAGGCTTAACGATTACCGATGTGCATAATATTAGTGCCACCGTCACTTTAGTGTGCGACAAAGCTCCTGCTAATGATCAGGCTAAAACCGCTGAAAATTTGAAAAAACAACTTAGTAAACTTGGCAGTAGCGACTTTGTGCTGAATAAGATTAATTTGCTGACACAAACCATGTGGTTTTTACCTGCCTCTGTGGTCAATGAGTTACGCCGCGATGCTGTAAGTGCATTAATGGCGGCAAGGGTTGCCAGTTACCAACGACCTGAGCGTTGGGTGCATGATAAAACGGCGCGTTTTCCACAAAAAGCATTGAGCTTTTTATCCAATGTGGCCAACGAAAAAGCCAAATCGTTTTATCATCAACATGGGGTGATTCAAATTGAAGACACCTATGAAAAAAATAATGTGTTACATGATGCGCCGTTAATGGTGACCAAACATTGTCTCCGCTACAGCTTTAATTTATGCCCGAAAGAAGTTGAAGGTATTAAAGCTGATCCGATGTTTTTAGATGTTGGCAAAGATAAATTGAAGTTAGTATTCGACTGCCATAAATGCGAAATGATGATTGTTGGCTCCAACCAATTAGTCAAACAATAATGGTGTAGCAGCAATATTTTATTCATCATTGCTTTTCCAGTGGCAATATTCTCCTTGTCACTGGATAAGTTTTTTGAATAAGCTGAAAAAACAGCCATTAAATAGCTGCCCAAACTCGTGCGTTTCGAGTACACTGCGCGGCTGAAATTTCACGGGTTTAAGCCTGTGATACCTTAAGTTAGGAAAGAATAGATTATGAGCGATAGCAAAAAGTATGCTTTACGTGTTATTCAAATTGAAAACACGTGGAAAACTGAAATTACTCGTCGTATGACAGCGACTAAAACCATAGTATCAAAAAGCCAAGATGGTTTTGCCACAGAAGCTGAAGCCATTGCATGGGGCGAGCAATCACTGCAAGGTTTTTTAGCTAAGCAAGCTGATCGTAACAAGCGTAAAACTGAGAAACACCTTAAAGCTAAAAGCGTAGCCGCGGCCATTGCTGCTGAATCAGCTATCGACGAAGAAGAACTTTTCGACGCTGAAGATGATGCTGAAGATGACGAAACGTTTAATTAATATGTTATCCAAGATGTAAATGTTATAGATAAGTTTCAATTTTTGTATGTTCAGGATAGGATATGCTCAATTAGAATGGTTTCGATCAACTTATCTTTATCTTGACCAAATAAGGATTCATTTGGATGAACAAGATTGCTGCAATTATTGGCTGCTCGGGGTGCATAGGGATATTGTTCCTGTTCCCGAGTAGTGCATCTGCTACCTCTCAAATCCCCATGACATTTGGTGAAGTTGGTCATTCATCAGCTACTGCTGTGATGTCTGATGATGTTCAGCAACTGACAAAGCTGTCTGCGAAGTTTGGTTTTTTACCACCATTGGATTGGAAGCTTGCCTTTAATGAAAAACGTGGTGATATGACCATGGCTGAGTTTGTTCCTAGTGATGAGTCGTTAAATAATTGGTCTCGTTTAGTCTGTATGCAAGGCTTTAAGGGCTTAGCCGATGACGTTGAACCAGAACAATTTTTAAATTCAATGGCTGACACTTATCGACAACATTGCCAAGGGCAGGTTATTTATCAACAGCTCGGCAGTTCTAAGGTGGATGGCCTCGAGGCTGTGCATGGTTTATTAGGTTGTACCAGTATGCCTAATATTCATAGCGCTTCAGCTGTGATTGAAACGTCTTTTATATCCCCTTTACAAGGTGAAATGGGCTATTTTACGGTAATAAGTGACGACGATGATGTCTATCTTATTCATAAATCTATTCGTACCGACATATTTACTCCTGATACCGCACCTATCACTATCGATAATTATCGTCAGTTCATGACCCAGCCCTAATCATTTTTTCTCGGTGTTGAACATTAACCCGAAGATGTCATTTACACTTATTTGTATCCAATTTTCAACTTTACATATTGATGTTTACGAATGTAAATGTGTGCTCACCAGTTCGCTTAGCCTTTAAGACCATCGCAATCTATGAGTTTATTTATCATTAAGTTGAATTATCTGTGAGATTACCTTTTGTAAGTATGAAGTACACCTTAGGATCCGTTATAATCGCCGCGTTATTATTTTGCTGCACAAACGGTTACGTTTAGCACGCAGTGACTTAATACAAGCTTGTCATAACCAAAGACATATTTTTTAATGTTGAGCTGAGCCTCATGTTATTTTAATCGCTCACCTAAAGGCTAAGTCAGCGTTGAGGTGAGTGAGTCAATCTTTATGGTGCTTGCCGTGGGTCAATATCCCACAGCAGGATAATCGGGAAACCAGTGCAAGTCTGGTACTGCCCCCGCAACGGTGATTGGTGAGAGTCAGGTGCGCAACTCGATTGCGTTAATCATCTAGACTCGCGTGTGCTATGCCATTGAGGTCTTAGCACCACAGCCTTAGTCCGGAGACCGGCCTTAAAGGTGATTTCGATGATTTCGGTGGGCAGATCTCGAAATGTAATATAATACCGCTTGTTGGCATACCCTAAGAATTGATCTGTAGATTTGCCAACAGTCGTCATCTATATTGCGGCACTTTTGCCCCATTTTTCCTTTCAGGAGTTAAAGGTAAATGGGTACTAAACCAACAAAAATTGCATTGCTATTAAGTGCATTCTTCAGTGTAGTCAATGTGAATGCTATGGCAGCAGACTCAGCGGCTTCATCTTCTTCATCTTCAGCAATCAGCATGGATGAAACCCTAGTGGTTATTGGTCGTAATGCTGCTAAGCCATTAAATATTGCTGCCAACGTCAATGTGATTGATGCTGCTGACATTCAAATGAGCGGCGCGACTAACTTAACCGATTTATTACGTGGACAATCTGGTATTCAGGTGTCGGATAATAATTCGGGAACAGTATTTTCTATGCGCGGATTTTCAGCTTCGCAAGCGGCGAATAACACCCTGATTTTAGTCGATGGACGCAGACTGAATAACATTGATATTGCAGCACCGAGTATTGAATCTATTCCAATTAACTTAATTGAGCGAGTTGAGATTCTATCTGGTAGTGCAGGTGTGTTATATGGCGATCAAGCTGTTGGCGGCGTTATCAATATTATTACTAAAGCACCAACAGAAACCAGTGGTGGCATACAAATCAGCGGTGGCAGTTTTGACACTTATGAAGCTAAAGGTGATATTTCGGGTGCTATCAATGATGCATGGCGTTACTTTTTAGCGGCGAGTTATAACAAAAGTGATAATTACCGCGACAATAACGACAATGACACCAGTTCTATTTTAGGTCGCATTCAGTATCAAACTGACGTAGAAGACTTTTTTGTCGAAGTTAATTATTTTGATAATGATCGTCAAGTACCAGGTGCACTGACCTTAGCGCAATATGAAGCCAATCCTCGTCAAGTGGCTCCTTTTTCTGAGGGTGAATTCACTCATGAAATGACCACCGCATTACGCAGTGGCTATCAGTACCAGTTAAATAATATTTGGGCATTGAGTGCCGATTTAACCTATTCTGACACGTTAATCACCAGTCTGTTATATGGCAGTGAAGGGCGAATTGAGCGTGACTTATTAAGCTTTTCGCCTAAAGCGACCGCCAATTATCACTTAGATCATGGCGACTTGAATTTGGTCACCGGCATTGATGTGAGTACAGGTGAAGCAGATTTTGATACGGCTTCTATTCAACGCAATAATAAACAGACTCAACGTAGTGCTTATGTTCAAGCATCAGTGCCTATTACCAAGACATTATCTTATGTAGTAGGTGGCCGTTACTCGGAAGTGACTGACGATTTGTATGATCAGTTACTTTATCCAAACCGTATTGAAATTGATAATGACGCCCATGCACTTGAGTTTGGTGTTAATTATCGTCCGAGCAGCGAACATCGTTTTTATGTTCGTGCTAATGATAACTTCCGCTTTGCCAAAGTCGATGAACAAGCTTATACACCGTTGACAACTCAGGGGTTAGATCCACAAACGGGTCGCTCTTATGAAGCGGGTTGGGATTATACCACTACCACTCAAACATTGAAGATCAATGCTTATCAACTTGAATTAGAAGATGAGATTGTTTACGAAGGTGGTCGAACTGATGGGCCTTATGGTGGCGGTGCTAACGTTAACGCTGATAAATCGCGTCGTTTTGGTATAAGCACGGCTTATGATGTGCAGCTTTCAACGAATTGGTTATTAGGTGCGTCGTACGACTATATTGATGCAGAATTCACTCAAGGCGAGAACGACGGTAAAGCATTATCTTGGGTGGCCAAGCACTCTGGTAAAGCTTATATGAGTTACGACATATCTGCTCATTGGCAAGCGTTTGTTGAAGGTGTTTACACTGGCGAGCGTTACATGGAAGGCGACAACAGCAATACTGGCGATAAGTTAGACAGTTATGTATTAACCAACCTTGCGTTGAATTACAGCTATGTAGGGTGGAATGCCAGTTTACGTGTTGATAATTTACTTGATGAAGACTATGTCGGCACAGGGTATTACTCTGCTTATGGCAGTGGCTATTATTCAGGTACTGGTCGTTCAATTAGACTTACAGCGGGTTATCGTTTCTAGATAATTTTGTTGATCAAGTCTTAGTCACGACAGTCAGTAAATTATTACTTATGAAAGCCAGTAAACTATCGCTGGCTTTCGTTTTAATATACCGTTAAATTGATTAATAGTGTGTTAATTTTAAAAAAGGTAATCGATAGATATGACGAGTCTTGAGCAACAAGTTTTTACTCAAGTTAAAGCTATTATTAGCAATGAAGAGCAAGTCATTGGTCGTCGTGGCATATTAATTCCATTAAAAAAAGCCCTGATTAACGAAGCTGATATTAGAATCGTAATCGATATAGTCTCTGCTGATCCGGCATTGGCTGCACACTTGTTATTGCGCAGTAATAGCGCCCATTCAGCTGGAATGATATCGACTAAAAGTCGCAGTGTTAAAGATTGCTTAATTCGTTTAGGCCAAGTGAATATCTATCGATATGCATTTTCATTTTATCTTAAAGAACGCCTTGATGAACTTTCTGAACCTTACAAAAAATTGGTTCAAGGTTATTGGGCCTTAAATGAAACGATTGCGGATGATTGTTTAGAACAGTTACGTGAACAGATTGAAACCGGTGATAACATCAACATTGATGCGGATGAAATGCAAACCTTAGCATTATTTAGTGTTTTTGGTCAGGTGATTGTATTAACAGCTTTTGCCTATTTAAATGCAGAGCTGTCTCGCCCCGTGTCACTAAAAGTATTAAAATCACTGATTGATAACCAGCAACAACAATTATCCCTTGATGCATTTGATGCATTAGGATTGGATGACGATTTACGCGAAGAGTTTTTAATTGCCCATAACTTACGCCAAACACAAAACCCTGATTCACCAGGACTTGTGCTTCGACGCGTGTTATCTAAAAGAGGTTTATTAATCAACCCGCTGTAAATTTATACCTTCACTTGCTACCAGCTCGAGCCACTGTTGGATTAAATTTGCATTAGTGGCATCGCGGCGATACGCGCCAAACAATGGACGTTTTAGTCCTTCTGCGCCTAATTTTACCGCCGTAAGACTCAGCCCCTGACTTTCTCGGATAGACCAAGTTGGTAGGGTAGCTACGCCGTCATTACAGGCAACTCGCTGCAATAACATTGAGGTCAAGTCGCATTGTTTTTGCTCACCAGGTTCAATACCCGCTGGCTCTAAAAAGTGTTTGTATATGTCTAAACGCGCTAAAGGCACTGGGTAACTGATTAAAGTTTGCTTTGCCAATTGAGCTGGTGTTACAAAGGCTTGTGTCGCCAATGCGTGATCACTGGCAACGACTAACTTTACTTCAAAATCAAATAGATGTTGATAAGCTACGCTATGTCCAGGCACTGGGTCAGAGGTGAGCACTATATCTAAACTCCCCGTTTCCAGTGCATTGAGTGAATCAAATAAATGACGACTTGAAATATCAATTTGAGCTGCTGGCGCATATTGTTTAAATTGTTCAATAACCGGCATTAACCAACGAAAACAACTGTGGCATTCAATGCCGAGCTTAAGTTGGTGGCTTTCACCCTCTAAACCGCGCTTAAGATCAGATTCGGTTGCAATCACTTTCGGTAAGATTTCTTCCGCTAAATTCAGCAGACGTGAACCTTCGTGAGTAAACGTTAACGGTTTACTTTTACGAACAAAAATAGTTGAGTTAATCCGTGTTTCTAACTCTTTTATTTGATGAGAAAGCGCCGACTGGGTTACAAATCGTTTTTTAGCTGCACCCGCTAAACTGCCACTTTCCTTTAACGCCATCAAGGTGCGAAGGTGTCTAAGCTCTATCATTTTCTCTCCACATGAATCTTGCTCAACTAGCCGATGAAATCAATTCGATTGCTTGACAGCAGAGTAGCACAATAAACTTCTAGACGTCCAGACGCCTATGCGGGTTTTTCTGCATAAATGGCTATAAATTTTGCTTCAACGAAAAGGAAAGCAGCATGAAAATTTCAAGTTTAGGATTTCCCAGCATTGGACGTCAGCGTGAATTGAAGTTTGCACTTGAGCGTTATTGGCGCGCAGAAATCTCATTATTTGAACTGAAACAGGTCGCCAGTGAATTAAAAAAAACGCATTGGCAGTGGCAAGCAGATGCCGGCGTTGAATTAGTTCCAGTAGGCGACTTTGCTTATTACGACCAAGTATTAACCCTAAGTGCCACCTTAAATGTGATCCCAGATCGCCACCGAGCTACTCAAGCCGATGGCAGCCAAGCGCCTATCGATATAGACACCTTATTTCGCGTAGCTCGTGGCCGATCGCAAACTGGCCAACATGCTTGTGCGGCAGAAATGACTAAGTTTTTTAACACTAACTATCATTATCAAGTGCCTGAACTTAGTGCAGATCAAAGCTTCGAGATTGCCTTTGAACAGTTGTTTGATGACGTCAGTGAAGCGCAGCAACTCGGTCATCAAGTAAAACCGGTATTGCTTGGCCCAGTGACGTATTTGTATTTATCGAAAAGCCTGACTGAGTTTAACAAGCTATCGTTATTACCGCAGCTACTGACGGTTTATCAGCAGATTTTGCAACGTTTTGCTGACCAAGGTGTGAGTTGGGTACAACTTGATGAGCCAGTATTAGCCGCAGACTTAACCGAGGAGTGGCAGCAAGCCATTCGCCACAGTTATCAATTTTTAGCGCAACAAAAACCGGCATCATTGAAGATATTACTTGCCAGTTATTATGGCTCTATTGGCCATCATCAAGCATTGGTGAGTGCATTACCGGTTGATGGTTTGCATCTTGATTTAGTCACAGCACCACAACAAGTTGAGGCGTTTATCAAAGCGCTCGGCAGCCAACAAATTTTATCGGTTGGAGTGATTAATGGTCGCAACGTGTGGGCTGGCGATGTTGATGTTATTGCTGATCAGCTGGCAGAATTAGCGACCACGTTGGGCGATCGTTTGTGGATTGCACCTTCTTGTTCATTGTTACATTGTCCGGTTGATGTTGACGTCGAGACCCAATTGATCAGTCCGTTACAGGGACAATTAGCATTTGCCAAACAGAAACTGTTTGAACTTAGTGACATTCAGCAGCTAATTAACGATCAAGATTCACAAAGCAGCCAAGTGATTATTGATCGTTGCCAGCAAAGGCGTTTAGCCACAGCTGCTGCAGCTAATCAAGAGGTTGTTCAACGTGTGTTACAGCTTACTGCGAGTGATTTTGAACGTCATAGCCCTTTTGCTCGGCGTATTATTACTCAGCAACAGAAGCTAGCACTGCCATTACTTCCCACAACCACCATAGGCTCATTTCCGCAAACGCCTGCGATTCGTGGTTTACGCAAACGCTGGCGTAAAGGCGAAATCAATGACACTGATTACCGATTACAGCTTGAGCAAGTCACTCAGGACACCATTTGTCGTCAACTTAAACTCGGTATTGACGTATTAGTGCACGGTGAAGCTGAACGAAATGACATGGTGGAGTATTTTGGTGAACAGCTCGACGGTGTTGGCTTTACTCAATTTGGTTGGGTGCAAAGTTATGGCTCTCGTTGTGTAAAACCACCGCTAATTTATGGTGATGTATCACGTCCTAAGCCGATGACGGTTGATTGGGCTACCTATGCGCAAAGTTTAACCGACAAGCCTGTCAAAGGCATGCTAACAGGCCCAGTGACCATATTGCATTGGTCGTTTGCTCGAGAAGATATCCCTCGTCAAGATATTGCCAATCAACTTGCGTTAGCGGTGCGCGATGAAGTGATCGATTTAGAAAAAGCCGGCATTGGTATTATTCAAATTGACGAGCCAGCATTTCGTGAAGGTTTACCGATTAAACAGAGC
>TARA_R110002051_G_scaffold62144_2_pt1 | contig 15134 bp, 10 predicted proteins | sample TARA_R110002051 | Tara Oceans TARA_R110002051 (sample SAMEA4397023) | marine metagenome | biome: Polar Biome; feature: [MES] marine water layer (ENVO:01000295) within the mesopelagic zone...; material: water (ENVO:00002006), including particulate matter (ENVO:01000060) such as......
CTCAACCGACTCGTTTCGGGCGTTGTGCTCGTCTTTGTCGTCGCGACACTGACGTTCTTGCTCATGAGTCTCTCCGGCGGAAACCCCGCCCGCAACATCCTCGGAGAAGGAGCGACAGAAGAGCAGGTAGCCGCGAAGGCCGCCGAGCTCGGCCTCAATCTGCCCATTCTTGAGCGGTACTGGAACTGGCTTACGAGCGCGATCACAGGGGACTTCGGCTCCTCCTGGTTCACCAACGAACCCGTCATGTCGTCTCTGGCTAACAAGTTCCCGGTGACACTCTCTATCGTTGTCGTTGCAATTCTCGTCACGGCCGTTATCGCGACTGTCTTGGGAGTCACCGCCGCAGTGCGTCGCGGCTGGATTGACCGCTTTGTGCAGGTCTTCGCCGTTATTGGATTCGCCCTTCCCAACTTTTGGGTCGCACTCGTGCTCGTCACTGTTTTTGCGGTCACGCTGCGCATTCTGCCGGCGACCGGCTTCACCCCCTTCGCTACCGATCCGAGCAAATGGGCACTCGGGCTCGTCCTTCCCGTTGCAGCTCTCGTGACAGGAACAATCGCCTCTACAGCGCAACAAGTGCGCGGGGCAACTATCGACATCTTGGAACGTGACTTTGTGCGCACCCTTCGATCGCGTGGGATCAGCAAGCAGTCATTGCTCTTCAAACATGTACTTCGCAACGCAGCAAGCCCGGCACTCACCGTGCTCTCTCTGCAATTTGTTGGGTTGCTTGGTGGCGCCGTGATTATCGAAAAAGTCTTCGCGCTACCGGGCATTGGCAGCCTTGCGGTCAACGCCACTACTCAAGGTGACCTGCCGCAGATTCTTGGCCTTGTCGTCGTCATGGTCGTGCTCGTAGTCATCGTCAACCTCTTGATTGATCTCGCCACCGGATGGCTCAACCCGAAAGCACGTGTCGCATGAGTGAGCAAGCTGTATCAACGCCAGCCCTTCCCGGCGCGCCCCGTGGGGGCCTGCTTCGCCGGATCATCAGCGACAAAATGGCGCTCACGTCGATCATCGTCTTTGTGCTCGTCGTTCTCTCGGCTGTGCTCGCTCCACTACTGACGTCATGGGATCCGTTGCGTGCCGAGCTCGATGACGTTCTCGCACCTCCCTTCGGCGCGCATCTTCTCGGTGCAGACGGCTCGGGCCGCGACGTGTTGGCCCGGCTTCTTTATGGCGGACGAATGAGCTTGCTCGGTGCCCTTATCGCCTTGGCCGTTGCCCTCATCGTCGGTATTCCCACTGGCCTTATCGCCGGCTACTACCAAAAGTGGTTCGATTCGATCTCGAGCTGGTCAGCCAACTTGATCATGTCGATGCCAGGTCTGATCATCGTGCTCGCCGTGATCTCGATCATCGGCCCGCGCATGCTTTCCGTGATGGCAGTCTTCGGAGTGCTACTTTCGCCCGGAGTCTTCCGCCTCACCCGCAACGGTGTGCAGTCGGTGCGCAAAGAGCTGTACATCGATGCAGCGAAAGTGTCGGGTGTCGGAGACATCAGCATCATCGCTCGGCACGTGCTTGGCGTTGTGAAAGCACCTCTCGTCATCCAGGCCGCGATGATGGCCGGAATCGCCATCGTTCTACAGGCGGGACTCGAGTTCTTGGGTGTGGGTGACTCGTCGACGACCAGTTGGGGTCAGATGCTCAACGAGGCATTCCTTAATATCTATGTTGCTCCGTTGATGCTCATCTGGCCAGGAGTAATGATCGGCATCACCGTGGGATCGCTCGCCCTCTTCGGTACCGCTCTTCGTGATGCTGTGCAGGGCACTCAAGCCCAACCGCGCACTCGCAAGTCGGGAAGCGAAGAAGTGCTTCCGGCCGCTATTGAGGTAGTCGAGAGAGCGCTACGCGATCAGAAGCGTCGCGGCACCCTCTTGAGCGTTGAAGGTCTTCGTGTGGGCTGCCCCCGCGCTGACGGAAACACCTCGATCGTCGTGGATGGCGTCGATCTCCACATCGACCGCGGTGAAGTGCACGGTGTTGTCGGGGAATCTGGCTCGGGAAAGAGTCAAACAGCGTTCTCGATTATGGGATTACTGCCGACAGGTGGCCGCGTTATCAGCGGGGCGATCCAGTTCGACGGTACAGAGTTCGATGCAGGCAGCGCGAAGTTCCTCACGTCGATTCGCGGAAATCGTATCGGCTACATCCCGCAAGAACCGATGAGCAACCTCGACCCGACATTCACGCTGGGGAGCCAGCTTGTCGAGCCAATGCGTCGCCACCTCTCGCTGTCGAAAGCAGCAGCGAAGACTCGTGCGCTCGAACTGCTCGACCGAGTTGGCATAGCCGATCCTCGCCGCACGTTCGATGCTTACCCCCACGAAGTGTCTGGCGGAATGGCGCAGCGAGTACTCATTGCCGGTGCAGTCTCGTGTGACCCTGAGTTGCTGATTGCGGATGAGCCCACGACAGCTCTTGACGTGACAGTGCAGGCAGAGGTGCTCGATCTGCTGCGCTCGCTACAGCAAGAACGCTCGATGGGCGTCATGCTCGTCACCCACAATTTCGGTGTTGTCGCCGACCTCTGCGATCGCGTCACGGTGATGCAGAACGGACGCGTGGTTGAACACGGAACCGTCGGGGAGATCTTTGACTCACCGCAGCATCCGTACACCCAGATGCTGCTCGACTCGACCCTCGAAGGCACGCCAGCGCGTGCCCCACTCGTAACGGAGGACGCACGATGACCGCGCCGCTGCTCACTATTTCGGATGTCGTCGTCGACTTTCCCCTGAAGGGGTTTCTCGCGAAGCCGTTCCGTGCGCTCAAGGGCGTATCGCTCGATATCGCGCCAGGAGAGACCGTGGGGCTCGTCGGCGAATCGGGATCGGGAAAGACGACGCTTGGTCGTGCCGTGCTCGGCCTGGCCCCCGTCACGGGAGGCACCATTGAGTTCGACGGGGCTGACATTACGCACCTGAATACTCGTGATCGTCGCGCGCTCAGCCGCGACATCCAAGTGGTTTTTCAGGACCCGTACTCGTCGCTGAACCCCGCGATGACGATCGGCCAAATTCTGGAAGAGCCGCTTCGCGTCGCTGGCGTGGGCAAGGCTGCAGCGCGAGACCGCATCCGCGAGTTGTTGACGCAAGTGAAGTTGCCCGAAGACGCAATTGACCGTTTGCCACGCAACTTCTCGGGCGGACAGCGTCAGCGAATTGCCATCGCTCGAGCTCTTGCACTGCGCCCCCGGCTGATCGTGTGCGACGAGCCGGTGAGCGCTCTCGACCTCTCCACTCAAGCGCGAGTGCTTGATCTCATGATTGGCATCCAAGAAGAAACGGGTGTCTCGTACCTTTTCGTGTCGCACGACTTGAGCGTGGTTCGCCACATCAGCCACCGCGTCGCTGTCATGTATCACGGCGAAATTGTGGAGTATGGCGACTGTGCTCAAGTGACCGAGTCACCCGTGCATCCCTACACTCGCAAGCTGCTCATGGCCGCTCCTGTACCTAACCCCACCGAACAGGCGGCTCGCCGCCACGAACGCGAGCGAGTGCTCGCACTGGATGACGCTTCATGACTGCAGTTCTGACCACCAGCGGTGTGGTTCGAGGTACGACCACGCTCACGAAGCGTGCTGACGTTGATGCCTTTCTTGGGGTGCCTTTTGCGGCAGCGCCCGTAGGCGCACGCCGTTTTATGGCACCGCAGCCGGTCGAACCGTGGGAGGGTGAGCTCGACGTTAAGCGTTACGCGCCTGCTGCTCCCCAAAACCCAGACCCGTTCATGGCGGCGGGAGGGTTCTGGCAGCCGCCGACCGACGAGGCCGAATGCTTGAATCTCAACATTTGGACCCCTCGCGCTGACGGTCGTGCCCGCCCCGTGCTCGTATGGATTCATGGTGGCGCCTATGTCAGCGGGTCAAATTCGAGCGGATACAACAACGGGTCGGAGCTTGCCGCTGCCCTCGATGTCGTGGTTGTGTCGATCAACTACCGGCTGGGTGCCCTCGGATTCCTTTACCTTGAGCACCTGCTCGGCGACACCTTTGCGATGGCATCGAGCGCCGCAATGCTCGATCAGATCGCAGCACTTGAGTGGGTGCGAGACAACGTTGCCGCTTTCGGTGGCGATCCGGCAAAAGTGACGCTATTTGGCGAGTCCGCCGGTGCGGCAGCGGTCGGAACCTTGCTCGGCACGCCGCGCGCGCAAGGCCTCTTCTCTCGAGCCATCATGCAAAGCGGCACCGCCGAGCGAGTTCGCTCGATCGACGAATCGGCTGCCGTAACGGCGCAATTCTTGAACGCTGCCGGGCTGCGAGAAGATGAGGCCGAAGCTCTCATCAGCATGCCGACGAGCGACATCTTGGCTGCCCAAAAAATTGTCATGGATGACTGGAGCGCTCGCACCATTGGGCTCGCGCTTCCCTTCCAACCTGCGATCGACGGTCACGTCATCGATCGCGTTCCGCTTGACGCAATCCGGGATGGGGTCGGAGGCGACGTTGACCTGCTTGTCGGAACCAACCTCAACGAAGCATCCTTCTTCACCATGATGCGCCCGGATACCCCCGGCGAGCAGCAGTCCAACCGCGAGAAGCTCGACAGCCTGTACAGCGAGCGCTTTGGTGACGACTCGGCCTCGGCATCCGTCCGGTATCAAGCGGCGCTCGCCGCTGAGCTTGGCCATGCGGCAGACGACGCCGCCGAGTTGGAGTCGTATCTTTCTGACACGCTCTACCGCCAACCTACCAATCGACTGCTTGCGGCTCGAGAGTCGGCGACAGCAGGCACCTACGCCTACCTGTTCACGTGGCCAAGCCCGTTGATGGGTGGGGCTCTCGGCTCATGCCACGCCCTCGACGTGCCGTTCGTGTTCCGGCAGCTTGATCGAATCGAGTCGGCGTCACTCGTCGGCGAGAATCCTCCCGTTGAACTTTCCGAGTGGATCTCGGGTGCCTGGGTGGAGTTCTCTCGCCGTGGCGCTCCCCAATCGCCTGCGCTGCCCGACTGGCCCCGCTACACCGCTGAAGACCGACGAACGATGATTCTCAACACCGAGGTTCATGTCGAGTCCGACCCGCGCGAGCCATTGCGCGCCTTCTGGCTGGAGGCAAATGGTGGAAAGTGAAAACTCGGGCGGTCCGCTGAGCGGCCTTACTGTCATTGATCTCACGCGAGCCCTTGCCGGCCCGCACGCGGGAATGATCTTGGGCGACCTCGGCGCTCGCGTCATCAAAGTTGAAGCTCCGGGAACAGGCGATGACACGCGCGGATGGGGGCCTCCCTTTGTCGGCGAAGGCGACGCGTCGGAGTCAACGTATTTCTTGAGCTGCAACCGAAACAAGGAATCAATCGCTCTCAACCTCAAAGACGGCGACGACCGCGCTGTGTTGACGCGGATGCTCGAAACTGCCGACGTCTTGCTAGAGAACTTTCGGCCAGGAACACTCGACCGGCTCGGTTTCGGTCCACGCCGGCTGAGTGAGATCAACCCGAAGCTGATCCCGGTCTCGATCTCGGGCTTCGGCCACGATGGTCCGGAAGGCACGCGAGCGGGGTACGACCAGATCGCTCAGGGCGAGGCTGGAATCATGTCGTTGACCGGCTCGGGCCCGAACGATCCGCAACGCGTTGGTGTGCCGATTGGCGACCTGCTGGCCGGTATTTACGCAGTCGTCGGTGTGCTTGCCGCGCTTGTTGAGCGGGGAGCATCCGGTGCCGTCAACACGGTGCGCACGTCGCTGCTGGCATCGCTCGTGGGCGTTCACGCGTTCGAAGGCACTCGCTGGACCGTTGCGAAGCAGGTTGGTGCCGCGGCAGGCAACCACCACCCCTCGATTGCGCCGTACGGTTTGTTTCGCTGCGGTGGCAACGGTGCTGTGCAGATCTCAGTGGGTTCCGAATCGTTGTGGCACAAGTTCTGTGCGGGGTTCGGTCTCGACGCGAACGACAGCCGCTTTGCCACGAACGCTGACCGCGTGAGCAACCGTGCAGAACTGTTGCCGATCATTGAGGACCGCTTTGCCCAGTTCGAAGCGGATGCCCTGCTCGCGCGTCTCGCGGAACTCGGAATTCCCGCCGGTCGGGTGCGCTCAATTGATGAGGTGTACGAGTGGGAGCAGACTCGCTCGCAGGGTCTACTCATTGATGTCGCGCACGAGAGCTTGGGCGAGATCACCCTTCCTGGGCCAACCGTTCGCTTCTTCGACGCTGCTGAAAACGAAAAGACTCGCACTTTCCACTCTGCGCCACCGCGGCTCAACCAGCACGGCGACAGCCTACGTCGAGAGTTTGCGGCGTGACTGCCCGTCCTGTTCGGCCGACAGCTCGAGAGTTGATCGCGACTGTGCTCGATGCCTACAGCTTTGTGGCGTGGAAACTTCCCGTTGAGCGGATAGAGGCATCCGGTGAATATGCGGCTGAGCTTGAGGCGGCCCGCACGAAGACCGGTCTCGAAGAATCGATTATTGCCGGAGAAGGCCGCGTAGGCGGGCATCGAGTAGCTGTCGTCGTCGGAGAGTTCGGTTTCTTAGGCGGGTCGATCGGTGTTGCTGCGGCGACGCTCATTACGGCGGCGGTCCGTCGCGCGACAGCAGAGAAACTGCCCCTGCTCGCGGCACCCGTTTCTGGCGGAACGCGCATGCAAGAGGGAACAGTTGCGTTCGTGCAGATGGTGACGATATCGGCGGCCGTCTCCGATCACCGCAGGGCGGGGCTTCCTTACCTCGTCTATCTTCGGCATCCCACAACAGGCGGTGTTTTTGCCTCGTGGGGTTCGCTCGGCCATGTCACGGTCGCCGAGCCTGGGGCGCTCATCGGTTTCTTGGGCCCACGCGTGTACACCGCCATTCACGGTGACGAATTTCCTCCGAACGTACAGACCGCCGAGAACCTTTTCGCGCACGGACTCGTGGATGCCGTGCTCACGCCCAACCATTTGAGCACTCTCGCGGCATCCGTCATTGAGGCGTGGTCATCGCGGTCTTCTAGTTCAGAATATGCCGAGCTCGCAGGCAGAGCCGCGCGCTCGGCGATTGCCCACGAGTCCAGCACCGCACCGGATACCGACGACTGGAACGTCGTCTGCCAGTCGCGGGTGCACAACCGGCCCGGGCTGCGCAGCGTGCTCATGAACGCAAGCCTGCGACCGGTGCCGTTGAGTGGCACGGGCCAGGGCGAATCCGATCCAACTCTGACGCTCGCGATCACTCGCTTTGGGGGACGTGGAGTCGTCGTACTCGGTCAAGACCGCCGCAGCCAGACGGGTGATGTTGCGCTCGGGCCCGAAGCGTTGCGTGTGGCCGGCCGCGGCATCCGCCTCGCTGAAGAGCTCAACCTGCCTCTCGTGACCGTCATCGATACGCCGGGCGCTGCTCTCTCGAAAGCCGCAGAAGAGGGCGGGCTTGCCGGTGAAATCGGGCGCTGTCTCGTCGCGCTGCTTGATACCCACGTGCCGACCGTTTCGGTGATCTTGGGGCAAGGCACCGGTGGTGCAGCTCTCGCCCTGCTGCCGGCCGACCACATTCTTGTCGCCGAGAATGGATGGCTCTCGCCGTTGCCGCCCGAGGGTGCGAGTGCCATCGTGCACCGTGACCCTTCGCGGGCTCCTGAGCTGGCGCGTCAGCAACGCATTGGCGCGGGGCATCTGCTCGCCGACGGAATCGTTGACGAGATTGTTCCGGAGGGCGCCGGGCTCGGCGTCGCGATGGCTGAGGCCATTACACGAGCCCTCGATTCTTTAGCCGAGCGCGACCCCGATGACCGGGTAGCTGCTCGTCGCTCGCGCTTCGCGTCCCTGACTCCGCACTTCACCACCACCGTTGAAAGGACATCATGATTACCCCAACAGACCCTCGACTAGCAGCCCTGCTCGAGACGCTCACTCTTGAGGAGAAGGTGCAGTTGCTCACGGGACGTGACTTCTGGACAACGTGGCCGATCGAGAAAATTGGCCTCCGCCGCATGCTGCTCTCCGATGGTCCCTCCGGTGTTCGCGGAGAGTTCTGGGACGAGCGCGACCCCTCCCTCAACCTTCCCTCGGCCACCGCGCTTTCGGCGAGCTGGGACACCGAGATTGCCACACGCTACGGCGCTGCTGCCGCGCACGAAGCTCGCCGCAAGGGCGTGGATGTTGTGCTCGGCCCGACCATCAACCTGCACCGTTCTCCACTGGGCGGGCGTCACTTCGAGGCGTTCAGCGAAGACCCCGTCTTGACCGCAGATCTGGCGGCAGCCTATGTGGATGGCCTGCAGAGCAATGGCGTCGCGGCCACCCCAAAGCACTACATTGCCAATGACTTCGAGACCGAGCGCTTCAGCGCCGATGTGCAGGTGAGCGAACGCGCTCTCCGCGAGCTTTACCTCTTGGCCTTTGAGAAAGCCATCACCGAGTCTCATGCCTGGGTGGTCATGAGTTCGTACAACTCGATCAATGGGGCGACCGCCACTGAGAACGAGTTACTAGAGACCCCCTTGAACTCCGAGTGGGGCTTCGATGGTGTTGTTGTCAGCGACTGGACGGGTGTTCGCTCTACAAACAGTGCCCGCTACTCTCAAGATTTGGCGATGCCTGGCCCGGTTGGCGCCTGGGGCGATGCTCTTGTTGCTGCTGTCAGCAACGGCGAAGTTGCAGTGGCAGACATCGATCGCAAGGTGCTTCGGCTTCTCACCCTCGCGGCGCGAGTGGGGGCCCTCGAGGGGTTCGAGTCTGAGACGATTCCGCTCGGCGACGGTGAAGACGGTGTCGCGTTCACGCGCCTGGCAGAGACCGAAGGAATGGTGCTCGTTCGCAACGATGGCATCCTCCCCGTCGCGGAAGCCCCGAAGCGTATTGCCGTCATCGGTCACAATGCGACGGTTGCCCGCACTATGGGCGGCGGTAGCGCGACAGTGATCCCCGAGAAGGTTGTCTCTCCCCTCGATGCGATTCGTGAAGCGTTCCCGAATTCTGACGTTACGTACAGCACCGGCGCTGTCGTTCAGAGCGGAGTCTCCGAGCTTCCTCTGACCGAACTACTGAACCCCGTGACAGGTACGCCGGGAGTGCGGGCCAGCTTCCTTGACGCCGATGGTGTGGAGCTCTTTGCTGAAGACCGCCGCTCGACCGCTCTTGTCTGGATCGGTTCCGAAGCTCCTGTCGAACAGTCAGCGTCAATCCGCTTGGCCACCACCTGGACACCGACGGAGTCGGGACGGGTGCAGTTGGGATTCGCCGCTGTCGGTCACGCGACCTTCACCATCAACGGCGAACTCTTCTCTGACGAGATCAGCCAAGCACAAGGGGATGACCTGGGTGCGGCGCTGCTGTCACCAGGGGTTGTCACGAACTCACTCGACGTCACCGCAGGCGAAACCCTCGATGTCGTCATCAACTACGTACGCATGCAGGCTCCCGGTTTCGGCGGTGCAGCAAGTTTCGCATTCGGAGTGGGCCCGGCGGATGGCCGTCCCGAAGAATTGCTGCAGGAGGCTGAAGCTGCCGCGGCCGCTGCCGACCTCGTCGTGCTCGTTGTCGGAACCAATTCGCAGGTCGAGTCGGAGGGCTTCGACCGCTCCGATCTGAACCTGCCTGGCCGTCAGGACGAGCTTGCCGAGCGCGTGCTTGCCGCAAACTCACGCACGATCACTGTCGTGAACTCGGGTGCTCCCGTGGTGTTGCCGTGGCAGCAGAAGTCAGCAGCGGTGTTGCTCTCGTGGTTCGGTGGCCAAGAGTTCGGCAACGCGCTCACGGATGTTCTCACGGGCATCCGCGAGCCCGGCGGTCGCTTGCCAGTGACCTGGCCGGCCGCGCAAGCAGACGTTCCTGTGATTGATGTCACCCCGCAGAATGGCGTTCTTCGCTATGACGAAGGCATCCACATCGGATACCGGGCATGGCTCAAGGCGAACGCAACGCCCGCGTTCCCCTTCGGCTTCGGTCTCGGTTACACGACGTGGACCGCGGGAGACTCTGCCGTCGAGCAGGATGCAGAGGGTAACGCGACCGCGATGGTGTCGTTGACGAACACGGGTGCTCGTGCTGGCAAGCAGATCGTTCAGGTCTATGCCTCCCGCGCTGATTCGGCGATCGACCGTCCTGTTCGCTGGCTCGTTGGCTTCGCGACAGTGCGTGCGGAGGCGGGTGACCAGGTGTCGGCGACGATCACGGTCGAGCGCCGCGCATTCGCCCACTGGGATGCCGGATGGCAGTACGAGGCGGGAACCTTCGCGCTGTCGCTCGGTTTCTCGGTCAACGACCTGTTCGCTGACCACACCGTGACTATCTAGTGCTTCGACGCCACATCTAGGCGTCGACACTGGTTCTGCGCAGCCGTGCTCATCCCGGCTGCGCAGAACTCGCGGGGCTTCGTCACGGCGCCAGTCCGCTTAGGCTGAGCCAATGGTGAACTCTTCGACATTTGCGCGTGCTGCAGCAGTGGGTGCGCTCGTGCTCTCAATCGCGGGATGCACCGCCGCCGCCCCCGCGGGGGACGCGCAACCCGACTCGCCCGCCGCCTCCGCCACCGCTGGGTCAGCTCCCTCGGCCTGGAGCCTTTTCGAGCCGGGAGCGATCGCCGACTACCAGTTAGGCGGAGCTTACGAGCCCGACGCGGCGGTGACGGTGGTCGTGCGCGACTCGGGCGAACAGCCGCTCGATGGGGCATATTCCATTTGCTACATCAACGGTTTCCAATCTCAGCCGGGCGAGCAGTGGCCGGCTGAGTTGCTCTTGCGCGACAGCGTAGGCGACGCGGTTATTGACCCGAACTGGCCGGATGAGACGCTGCTCGACATTCGTTCCGAGGGCAACCGTGTGGCTATCGCCGAGCAGCTGAGCCCCGCAATTGTGGGCTGCGCTGACAAGGGTTTCGAGGCTCTCGAGTTCGATAACCTCGACAGCTACTCGCGCTCCGAAGGGCTACTTGAGCGCGCGGACGCGATCGCGATGGCAACGCTGCTCGTGCAGGCCGGCCACGAGAATGGGCTCGCGGTAGCGCAGAAGAACTCTGCTGAGCTGCTTGGCCAGGCGGCATCCGCCATTGGCTTCGATTTTGTGATCGTCGAAGAGTGCGACCAGTTCGAGGAGTGCGCTGATTTCACCGATTTTTACGGTGACGCCGTGATCGATATCGAGTACACCGACGACTTGCGGCGACCCTTCGCCGACGTGTGCGCGGATGCTGCAACACCACGCATCACGATGCTGCGAGATCGCGATCTCACGCCGCCCGGCTCACCAGACTACGTCTACGAGCACTGCTGACGGAAGCCCCGCTAGTCGCTGACCCTCGGTCCGCGAATAAAGGCGAGCGGCAGCGTGAGCAACGAAATTGCAGCCGCGATTAGCAGTGCGGGCGGGAAAGCGAACGCTGTGGCGAGCGTGCCGATGAGCACTGAACCGAGGGCTGTTCCGAGGTCGAAGCCGATGTTCCAGACGGCGCTCGCTGTGCCGTATTGCTTGCGTTGCACGGCGGCGAGGGAAAGCACGAGGGTGAGGTTCTGCAGTCCACCGTAGGCAATGCCGACGAGCGTCATGCCGAGGAGGAACAGCAGAATTCCCGTGGAATCCGGATTCTGCACAGCGTGAGCGATCGCGAGGAGGCCGGCGACTGAGATGACGACGAGCGGCCACAGGAAGCGACCGGCACCATATCGATCGGAGAGGCCGCCGACACCCCAGCGGGTGATCGCGGCGCTCAGGGTGAGTAGGGCGAGCGCTCCAGCGGTCGCCGCGGGCGATGAGCTCATTTGTGGCGCGAAAGTGAGCAGTGCACCGCCGGCGAGAGTCACGCCGCTGAGCAGCATCATGGGGCGAAGAAGGGTGACAGCGAGCATCCGTCGCGGCGATCGGGCGCCCGATGGTGCTGCGACCGGCGTTGAACCGGTGGCGGGCAGCAACTCGCGCTCGGCAGCTTGGGCGCGAAGAATGCGGGCGAGTCGAGGGGCGGAGCTGATGCCCAAGAGGGGCAGCGCGCCGAGCGCAAAGACGGCCCAAAATCCGACGGTCTCCGCGAGCAGGGTTGCGGTAGGCGCGAGGAAGATCTGTGGGATCGCGATCGCGGCGCCGTAGATTCCGACAGCAGCACCGTGTTGGGCACGGTCAACAAGGTTCGCCACAACGGTCGAGCCGGTGACAGTCAGAATGCCGAAGCCGACACCGCGGACCGCGGAAATAGCGAGAATCCAGCCCAGTTGATCCGAAATGAGAAGCAGCAGTGGCGGAACTCCGAGAAGAGCGAGGCCCGCTGCGAGCACGCGGCCAGTCCCTAAGCGCTCCAGGAGTCGCGGAACAAAGGGCTGCGTCATGACGGTGACGAGCAACAACACGCCGTTGACGAAACCGGAGCCAGCCTCTGTGGCCCCGCCCTGGATTGCCCACAGCGGCGCGACAGGAATCAGCGCAATGAAACCTCCGAAACCGGCGGCCGTCAGCACCAACAGCGCGGGCATTCCTGGCGCGCGCCAGACGGGGGTCGGAGTATCGCGAGAGTTCTGAGTCACGATGCTCAACCCTATGCCCCGCCGGGTCCTGACCGACTCACGTCAGAATTGAGAACCCGGCAGGGCCAGAGAACTCGCGCGGCAACCCACCACAGCCTGCGGCGCGAGTGGTCTTACTTCGCGGCCGCCGACTTTTTCGGTGAGGCCTTGCTGGCTGCAGTCGTCTTCGCGGCAGCAGCCTTGCGCGGCGCAGCACGCTTGGCAGGCACCGCAGCGGCCGCACTCGGGGCAACGGCACGCGGAGCCAACCGCTGCAGCTGAGTCACGTGCTTCGGCTCAAGCTCGTCGATGCTCGTGACTTCGAGCAGCTTCATGGTGCGCACGATCTGTTCCGACAGAATTTGGATCGTGCGGTCAACACCCTCGCGACCTCCCGCCATAAGCCCGTAGAGGTAGGCGCGACCGATGAGAGTGAACTTGGCGCCGAGAGCCATCGAGGCAACGACATCCGCTCCGTTCATGATTCCCGTGTCGACCATCACTTCGACGTCGGTGCCAACTTCACGGGCGACTTCGGGCAAGAGGTGGAATGGGATGGGCGCGCGGTCGAGCTGGCGGCCACCGTGGTTAGAGAGCAGGATGCCGTCGACGCCAAGGTCGGCGAGACGCTTGGAGTCTTCAAGGTTCTGCACGCCCTTGATCACAATTTTGCCCGGCCACATGTCGCGGATGATCTTGAGGTCGTCGTAGTTGATTGACGGGTCCATCGCCGAGTCGAGCAATTCCCCGACGGTGCCGCCCGTGGTCGCGAGTGATGCAAACTCGAGCGGGGGAGTCGTGAGGAAGTCGAACCACCACCAGGGGCGCGGGATGGCGTTCAGGATGGTGCCTGCCGTCAGCTGTGGAGGGATGGAGAACCCATTGCGCTTGTCCCGCAGTCGCGCACCGGCAACCGGGGTGTCGACCGTGAACATCAGAGTGTCGTAGCCTGCGGCTGCCGCGCGCTCGACGAGGCCGTAGGAGATCTCGCGCTCGCGCATGACATACAGCTGGAACCAGTTGCGGCCGTTCGGATTGGCGGCTTTCACATCTTCAATGGATGTCGTGCCCAGCGTCGAGAGAGTGAACGGAATTCCTGCTGCCGCCGCTGCGCCCGCGCCAGCAATCTCGCCTTCGGTCTGCATGAGGCGAGTGAAGCCGGTTGGTGCGATGCCGAAGGGCATGGCCGAGGTGCCGCCGAGAATCTGGGTGGTGGTGTCGACGTCGGAGGCGTCGCGCAGGATCGATGGGTGGAACTCGATGTCCTCGAAGGCCTGGCGGGCTCGGCTCAGCGAGATTTCGCCTTCGGCCGAGCCATCCGTGTAGTCGTAGGCGGCTTTGGGGGTGCGTCGCTTGGCGATGTCTTTGAGGTCGTAAATCGTGAGGGCGCTATCGAGGCGGCGCTTCTTGCCGTTGAGTTCGGGTGCCTTGAACTTCATGAGCTTCGCGAGCTCTACGGGGTTCGGAAATTGACGCTTGACCATGGTTGCCTTTAGTTGTCGGTGTCGAGGTGGGTTAGGAGGCGATCGCGCGCCCCCAAGATGTGGTCGCGGGTGAGTTGCTCAGCGCTCGCGGCATCCCCGGCGGTGATGGCATCGAGGATGCCCTGGTGTTGTTCGGCCACCTCGTGGGCGGTGATGAGCTGGGCAGATTGAACCTGCCCGATGCATAGTTCGATTTCACCCATGAGCAGTTCGTGCAGGCGAGTGAGTCGTGAGCTGGGCTGACCGGCGACAAGCGCCCGGTGGAACTCGATGTCGTGATGCGCGAAATCATCGGTGGCGGTGAGGGCGCGGTGAGCGGCGAGCGCTTCTGCCGGAATCGCGCCGGCTTCGGCGAGTGCGGCCATCGCGGCAGCTTCGACGATGGACCGGGTGTCGAAGAGGTCGAGAACGTCGTCGTAGCTGAGTTCGGGAACGCGGGCGGCGCGGTGGGCTTCACGACGCAAGAGTCCATCGGCGACGAGTCGATCGATCGCGATTCGCGCGGTGGGGCGGGCGACTCCGAAACGGAGCGCGACAGCCGATTCGGTGATGGCGGAGCCTGGCGCATCTTTCTGCGAAATGATGTCGGCTCGAAGTTTGTGGGCGACAGTATCGGGCAGCACTGCGGCGTTCTCGATCATGCGGCTCCCTCGTCGTCGTGTGGATTGTCAAACAATCTAGCAGAATGTATGACAAAGCAGAATAGCGACCTGTTAGGTTGACCTGATATGTGTTTGTGCGCAACAAAGGAGATGGCATGACAAAGCAACTGGCGTGGGGAATTCTGGGCACGGGCTGGATCGCGGGGCTACAAACCAGCGACCTCATCGAACACGGCCACAACGTCGTCGCGGTCGGATCTCGCACCACAGAAGCGGCAGCTAAGTTCGCCGCAGAATACGGAATCCCGACCGTGCACGGCAGCTACGAAGAACTCGTTGCCGACCCCACCGTTGACGCCATCTATGTTGCGTCTCCCCATCCCTTCCACGAAGAGCACGCTCTGCTCGCGCTCAACGCCGGCAAGCATGTTCTCGTAGAAAAGGTGTTCACGATGAACGCGGCTCAGGCCGAGAACGTTGTCTCTCGGGCATCCGAACTGGGTCTTGTCGTTCTTGAAGCCATGTGGACGCGCTACCTGCCGCACATGGTGCGCATTCGTGAACTCATTAAGAGTGGTGCCCTCGGCACGATCCGCAGCGTGATCGCCGACCACAACCAGAACCTG
>TARA_R110002051_G_scaffold16894_2_pt1 | contig 15123 bp, 15 predicted proteins | sample TARA_R110002051 | Tara Oceans TARA_R110002051 (sample SAMEA4397023) | marine metagenome | biome: Polar Biome; feature: [MES] marine water layer (ENVO:01000295) within the mesopelagic zone...; material: water (ENVO:00002006), including particulate matter (ENVO:01000060) such as......
CGACTGAAAACTGCAACCGCGACTGCGACTGAAAACTGCGACTGAACACTGTGTCCCACTAAGGTCCATAAAAATTTTCTCGCAAAGACGCAGAGGCGCAAAGTTGAAACTGAATGTAACAATGCCTCTAACTGCAAACTGAAAACTGCGACTGCGACTGAAAACTGAATACTGCGACTGATAACTGAGCACTGAAAACTGCCATTTTAGCATAACCTCTAAACTTGGATAACTATTTGTTATATTTATTGTAACATGAAGCATCACGAACATTTTAAATTTTCAACAGGAGTAGTAGCTTACCCTGTGTTTTTTGTGCTATTAATTTGGCTAGTATTTTGGTTTGAAGTGCGTTTTGGTTTTAATTTTAGTAAGTATGGTATTTATCCGCAATCTGTAAAAGGGTTACGAGGCGTTATTTTAAGCCCTTTTATTCATGGCGATATTCAACACATTTACCATAATACCATTCCGTTGTTCGTTTTATCCATGGCTTTGTTTTATTTCTACCGACCTATCGCTTGGAAAGTTATCGTTTTTGGAATATTATTATCTGGGTTTTTAACATGGGGTATTGGCAGGCCTTCATACCACATTGGCGCAAGCGGACTTATTTATGTACTAGTAAGTTTTACTTTTTTTAAAGGTGTTTTTGCAAAACACTACCGTTTAATTGCGCTATCACTTTTAGTTGTTTTCCTTTACGGAAGTATGATATGGTATACATTACCCATTGAAGCAGGCATTTCTTGGGAAGGGCACATGGCTGGTTTAATAACAGGTTTATTGTTTGCCCTATTTTTTAGAAAACAAGTAGCAAAACCAAAAAAATATGTTTGGGAACAAGAAAACTATAATGAAGATGACGATCCGTTTTTGAAACATTTTGATGAAAATGGAAATTTTATAGAATCAATAGAACCTGAAGTAGAGCAGGAGCAACTCCATATAAATTATACTTACAAAGAAGAACAGAAAGATGAAAAATAAGGTGTATTAGATAAGTTTCAAGAATTAAAAACAAAATTTCAAATCCCAAAAAGCTAAATCCCAAAATTGATTGATCCTTTTTCGTTAATCCGTTGCCTGATCCTGATGGTTGCCGTGACTATAACTGAAAACCGCGACTGAAAACTGCTACCTTGAAATAGAAAAGGCACGAATTTTCACGGATGTTCAATACTGATAAAACTGCGACTGCGACTGAAAACCGCGACTGTGATTGCTACCTTGAAATAGAAAAGACACGAATTTCACGAATTTTCACGGATGTGTTACGACACTCAGATTGTTTAGTTATTTCGCAGAGGTTCACGGAGCCAGAAAGAGATACACGGAGTTTTGCTGAAAACTGCAACTGCGACTGAAAACTGCCTACTGAATTCGTTGTCTTACAACTTCATACAAAAAGGCGCCACAAGCCACTGAAACATTTAAGGATTCAATATCACCGAGTAATGGCAATTTAGCTTTAGCATCTACTACTTTTAAAATAGATGGATTAATACCGCGTCCCTCAGAGCCCATAATAATAGCACAAGGCTCAGTAAACGAAACATCGTATAACAAATGGTCTGTCTTTTCAGTTGCGGCAATGACTTTTATATCAGAAGCCTGCATATAAAACACAGCATCTTTAATATGGTCTACTTTACAAATAGGAATTTTAAAAACAGCGCCTGCACTCGTTTTTATGGTATCACCATTTACGGGAGCACCACCTTTTTTCTGAATAATAATACCATTTACACCTGTGCATTCAGCAGTTCTAATTATAGCGCCAAAATTCCTTACATCACTTAATTGGTCTAATAATAAAAATAGTGGTGTTTTGCCAGATTCGACAACGCTTATAACCAGTTGTTCTAAGTCGTGAAATGCGATTGGCGAAATTTGGGCAACGGCACCTTGATGATTGCCTTTTGTTAGGCGGTTCAGTTTTTCAATTGGAACATAAGATGAGTTAATAGATTGTTTCCTCAAAAGAGATTCTAATTCATTAAACAATTCACCATGTAATCCTTTTTGGAGGAATACTTTATCTATAGTTTCATCACTATTTATAGCTTCTATAATGGCTCTTATACCGAATATTTGTGTTTGGTCTTGCATGGGGCAAAGGTATGAAAAAACCATCTCTTAAAGACCTACCGTGTGGAGACATCTCTGAAGAGTATCCATCCCTATATAATTGCAGAGAACTTTTGAAGTTCCCTCCCCAAAATGTAGTAATTCCAGGTTTTTTTTGTTTAAGGGAATCTTTCCACCCACCCAATCTGGCGATAGCCCATATATACCATTTACGATTAGATGGTACATATGGGTTTTTAGTTTTTCGTTTTCTCCCTCAAATCGTTCAATTTGAGATTCAAGACATTTTGTTTCTTCTTCTGAAAACAACTTCTAGGATCTGTTTTTTCTTCAGTATTATAGGCAATTTGCATAATAAATAGCTTGTCAATGGTTTGCAAACTGACCTCGAAACAAAGCAGAGTTACATAAAACTACCTATTACTGATTTAGGCGAACTTAGCTATATGTAAGAATCATTACTCGAAAGCATATTGAAGTTAACCAGATTAGAAAAAAGACAATAGAAGAATGAACAGATGTAAAGTAGTATATACTGGTTGTGTAAAATACTTTTTATCTAAATAATTCCCCGATGGCTCTGCCCCGGGGTTTCCGTTTCACCTCTCCTTGGGAGAGGTCAGAACTGCTCTTTTTGGCAGTTCTGGTGGAGGTAAAATACAATCCCGAAAGCTTTCGGGACGGTTTTTGGCCACGAGGCCAAAATGAAACCGGCGAAATACCTCTATGGCTCTGCCTCGAGGATAGTCGGTTTCAAGAATTTTTTTATTTAGTTATCCGTATAGCGAACTTGACGGACTATCAGAATGGTTGAAAAACTTGATAGAATCGTCATTAAGTTAGAGATTAAACAAAAAGGCACTTAATTAAGTACTTTTTTGTTACCTTTGTATTATGGAAACAGTAAATTATACAGACTTTCGTTCAAATCTAAAGCATTGGTTCGATAAAGTAGTCAATGATGTAAGCGATATTATTATCAAGCGTAAAAGCGGTAAAGACCTCGTATTAATATCATTAGATGAATACAACTCATTAAAAGAAACTACGTATCTTCTAACAGGAAAAAACAGAGATATTTTATTAAACTCTATCAAAGAACTAGAAGCAGGTAACGGTGTTCAACAAGATTTAATAGAAGAATGAAATTAATGTGGTCTATGTCTTCTTGGGAGGATTATTTGTATTGGCAAAAAGTAGATAAGAAACTAGTAAAACGAATTAACGAACTTATTAAAAGTTGTATGCGAACCCCTTTTGAAGGTATAGGGAAACCCGAAGCCTTAAAAGGTGATTTACAGGGTTATTGGTCAAGACGAATAACATCAGAACATCGATTAGTTTATAAATACGAAAAAGAACAATTATTAATAGCAGCTTGTCGTTATCATTACGGAAAATAAAATCCACACAATCAAAATCTAACCGTTTTACAAACTGCCTTTATATTTTGTTTGCTTCCTCTCCACCACATCACCAAAGTAATGTTTACATAATAGAAGTTATAATGCCATGAACACCAGTGCATTCTGCAGTACGAATAATGGCGCCAAAATTACGGACATCACTTATTTGATTGAGTAATAGGAACAAAGGTGTTTTTCCAGACTCCATAACACTTAAAACCAAGTTTTCCATATCATGGAATGCAATGGGAGAAATTTGTGCCACTGCACCTTGGTGGTTGCCTTTTGTTAGGCGGTTCAGTTTTTCGACAGGAACATAAGATGAGTTAATAGATTGTTTCCTCAAAAGAGACTCTAATTCATTAAACAATTTACCATGTAATCCTTTTTGGAGGAATACTTTATCTATAGTTTCATTACTATTTATAGCTTCTATAATTGCTCTTATACCGAATATTTGTGTTTGCTTTTCCATTAGGCTAAAGGTAGTATTTTATAACCCAATAGCTTTTATCCCGGGATTATTTTTAGCGTAGTTATATCCTCTCCAAACTAATACGTCATTTTTAAATTTCCAGACAACTTCACCTGAAGGTGATACTTCCCAGAAGCCAAAACCGGGTTCGGTAATTAGGGTATTGCCGTTTTCAAGTCTTACAGCGCCTCCTAAAATTGGTGAATACAAATCTGGATGGGTATATTCCCATAAAATTTGTGGCTCATTATTCATGTTTGGTTCTAAACTATAGACATTTGGCATTTTCAATTCATATACTTTTGACTGCCTGTCAACATTCCCATTCATGTATATCAATATATTCCCTTTCCCGTTTTCAGTACCTTCTAAAAGGTTGGGAAAGTGGTTATTGAAAAATATCTGAGACCCATTACTGTTTTTATAGGCCATGGGATTACCAAATCGATAGACGAGATCACCACCTTTGTTAAAATTACCACCAGAATGTAATTTTGCTTCTTGTGTTGTTGTACTATGGTCAATAACCCATACTTCGTTATAAAAGTTCATGCTTAGAAAGATAAGATTTTTTTCGCTATCAAAATCAAAACCGTTTGCATGCATTATGTCGCCGTTCTCCCTAGGCGCATGATTTACATCAATTAACTGTGGGTTTAGAGCAACATCACCATAATTGGATTTTGTATTATCAATATCTTGAATTAAATGGTCCCAAGCGTGCCATTCCCAAACAATGTTATTGTTGGTTGGGTTAACTTCTATAATGGCTTCGGGGACTAAAATTTCAATATTTTCATTAGCACCATAACCAGCTTCTATGGCCTCTGCTTTAGACTTTTTTTCCCAAACCAAAATTAAGATATTGTTGTTTGGTAGTAATTCTACGTCGTGATGAGGGATATAACTATCACTTGAATATTCAAAATCCCAATTTAAACTGCCATCGGGATTTATGATTTGAACTCGCCCTCCATATCCGCCAAAGCTAATTTCAGGGTCTGGATTTTTAGATTTAAGTGCCACCAACAACTTGCCATCGCGCATGAGTTCTGCATCATTACCAAGTTCATAATCGAGCTTCCATTCATGGAGTAGTTCCCCTTTTTCTTTTGAAATTAAATACACCCTATGGTTAGTAACTTCGCTAAGCAAAACATAACTATCGTCTACTAAAGCTTTATCAAAAATTAGACTTTCTCCTGTGATTTCTTTAACAGGCTCTGGCTCAGGTTCGCCAATTGGGTCTGGATCATTTGGTTTTATGCCGTCGTCACTATTACAGGAATATATAACAGAAGCTACAAAAGCAAACAATAATATGAACATTAGTTTTTTCACTGTTTAGCTAGTTTAAATAATTAAAAACCACTCAATTTTATTGAGTGGTTTTTAATTTATTAATAAATATTTAAAACTTTTTAGTTAACTGGTGTTAACTCTAAAGTATATGAAATACCAGCTAGACCGCAGCATGAAGAAGACGTATATTCTAAATTCATGATGATAACTCCAGTTTCTGGATCTAACGTTGCTCCATTATCAATAAAGTCTACCTGACCTGGATATTGTACGGACGAGGTCGCTACAGATAGTGTATTACAAACATCGGTAAATTTAAGCCCAATAGGAAAATCAGGTCCAAAAATATCAGCTGTTCCATCACTTAAAACATAAGTTCCAAACGATGGCTGGGTAATGGTAACAGGTTGCGGACTTCTAAGACCAGTAGTATTTGTACTCAATACTACAGAGGTATAATTTCCTTGCAATTCTGTTGCACAAGCCACAGGATATGTAACAACAATATTAAACAAAACTGTAGTTTGAATATTAGACCCAACACCAAAGGTTCCATCAGGATTTATAATGTTTAGAACTGTTCCATTATCTAAAGTGTGTTTTGCTGTAATGGATAAAACATCACCAAGTTCGATATCTGCTGTGGAACTTAATTCTGAAAATGCAGCAACGATTTGTGCAGGCGTTAAGGTATATTCTTGTTTTGAGTTACCAACATCACTAAATAAGGTTGCAGTATAGACTTCACCAGATGATTTTGCAAAACTTCCAATAATGTCAGTTTGAGCAGGAGTTCCTTGAGCTACTTCTGCAGTAAAAGCAAGTGTTATGGGGTCTCCATCAGCAAGTTTAAATAAATCAATAAACAATTCAGAACCGTCTGCTTTAGCCATGTTTGGAACAGCGCCTTCAATTAAATCAATGTTAGAAGTTCCACCGTCATCTTCACACGATACTGTAAATACCGCTAAAGTTAATATTAAAAATAAATATTTTATATTTTTCATCTTTTTATTTTTTTAGTTATCCCAGAATACTTTAAATGCCGTAGGATCTTTTTGACCCGGTGCATTTTGATTAACATCTAACTCTGTTTGAGGCCAGAAGAAAGTGGTTTGGAACAGGTTATTTTGAACGGTTAAGCCATCATTAAGAGGCCAACCATCGCCATTATCTAATTGATACTCTGGAGAAGCACCTAAAGGATTTGCCAAAATAGGATATCCTGTTCTTCTATAATCGGTGTACTGATCCATTGGGTCTGCGTATGTTGCTACCCATTTTTGGGTCATGATGATTTCCAACTGCTTTGCAGGACCAGCGGCGTCATATTCAGCAATAATGTTATCGATAAAATCAGTAACTTCATCTTCGCCTGATAATACTGGGACTGTTTGCGTAGTACCTGTACCAGCCACAACCTCATCAACTTTTTTGAAACTTGCAGTCATAGCATCTTCCAACATATCACCAGCATCACCAGATATCAAACCAACTTGCATCATTTCTGCTTGAACATATAAAAGCTCATCATAAGTCAATATACGTTTTGGTGCAACACCCGTTCCACTTGTAATGTCTCTTTCAAAGCCTTCGTTGTCATCATAACGCCCACCACAAGGAAAGATTCCTGGGAACGTCGCGTCATTTTCTACAGCATGATCTCTATCTGGACCTATACTACCAAAACGAATACTAAAGAAACCTGTAGAAGCATCCCAATAATCAGCATTTGGGTCACCTGTTTCAGCATCTCCCTGATCTCTTGGGAATTGTCCATCTTCTAATTGATTCGCCCAATAATAAGGTATTCTTGGATCTGGATTACCAGTATGAATATTTGGATTCATACCCATTAATATTTCATAGAACCAAGGGCTTATATAATTCGTTACTTGCACCCCACCGTATGCACTTTGAAATAATTGATTACGCTCATCAGTAGGTGCTATATTGATCGTATGATTAAATTGAAAGTCATCAGCACTAGTTTTGAAGAAATTATCTTCAGTAATTAATGCATTCACCGCTGATTGATCATATAAAGATGATAATCTAATTTGGTTATACAACTTCAATTTGAAGGAGTTTGCAAACCTTGTCCATTTAGCAGCATCACCGCCGTAAAAGAGATCGTCAGCACCAGGCTCTAAACCAGCACCACTATTTACATTTGCTTTACCTTCATCTAAAAGTACTAGAGCCGCTGTATATATAGATTCACCATCATCAAAGGATGGACTTACTATACCCGCAGTTAGTTGTGTAGCTTCTGTAAAAGGCACGTCACCCCATAAATCGACAGCAGTTGTCATCACATAGGCTTTAAGTAGTTGACCAATACCTTGATAGATTGTGTTTCCTTCTTCACTAGCTTGTGATATCAATGTTTCAATATCGGTTAAGCCTAAATAGACATTGTTCCAATCATTATTTACTAAAACATTATCAGCTTTAGCGCCATATTGGTCTTGTTCTTCCCTAGCCGTTAATTGATGCGTATATACTTGTAATATGTCACCACTCCAAAAATTAAAATCGGTTAAGGGTGCTACATTGTTATATATAATACCCGTTAATAATAGGTCTAAAGGCGCAACCACTGGGCTGTCTGTATCGGTATCTACATCTAAATAGTTAGAACATCCAAAGGATACTAACATTAATGTAGATAAAAAGTATATAGAATACTTTTTAAAATTTATTTTTCTCATAATTTTTTTTTAAAATGTTAAGTTAACTTTAAATCCGTAACGTTTACCAGTTGGTGCTGTAGTAATTTCAATACCTTGAATGGCCCCTGAACCAAAAGAAGTAACTTCAGGATCAAAGTTTGTGTATTTAGGCACATTAGGTGCAAAATACCACAAGTTATTACCAACTATACTCAAACTAATTTTACCAAACGGTGTTTTTTCTAATAATTTAGGAGAGAAATCATAGGTTAAACTAAGCTCTCTTAAACGGTAAACCGTTGCATCGAAAATATTCCCTTCATCAACGGTGTTGATTCCAAAGGTATTGCCTCCTGCAGGAGAAAAATACAATTCGTTCATATCTACTTGCGTGGTATTTGGTATTTGATTACCTGCACCATCTAAAATTGGATTACCTGCACCGTCACCCAAGAAACCTGGGATGATAAAGGTCTTTTCTCTGTCTTCGGTGTCTTTGGTAACACCACGACCTAATAGGGATGTGATACTTATAGAACGTAAGTCACCACCTTCTCTCCAATCAATTTGAGAACGTAACGTGAAATTTTTATATTTAAAACTGTTAATAAAGCCTATTTTAAAATCAGGATTTGGATCTCCTACAATACCATTTTCTAAATCTTGGATGATACCGCCCCCAGCTTCGTTAATTAAGTAATTACCGTCATCATCTCTTGCAAATCGAGAACCATAAAACACACCAAAGGGCTGCCCTACTTGTGCATATGCAATTTGATTTGGTGCTAGTTGAATTCTATCAACACCTTCTACTAATTCAGTAACTTCATTCACGTTTCTAGTAAAGGTTGTAAACGAGGTCCACTTAAAGTTATCCGTTTGTATCGGAATTAGAGTTAATCCAATTTCAACCCCCGTATTTTGTATTTCTCCAATATTGGTATTAAATCTTTGGAATCCACTCGATGATGGCACACTTACATCCGCAATTAAATCTGTGGTTGTTTTTTTATACCAACTAAAATCAACCGCAATACGTCTATTAAAAAATTCTAAATCAGCTCCAAATTCAATTTCATCTGTAAACTCTGGCGTAATTTCTTGATCGCCTAGTCCTTCTGTTGTTAAAGTTCTATTTGATACAATAGCATTACCATTAAAAGCATCACGAATAGCGAATGTTGTATTTAAAAATTCCGCAGGAGCATCATTACCAACAGAAGCAAAACCACCTCTTAGCTTACCAAATGTTAAAACATCACTTTGTATATTAAGAGCCTCTGTAAATATTAAAGACATACTAGCAGATGGATAGAAATAAGATCGGTTATCTAAAGGGAGCGTTGAACTCCAGTCATTTCTTCCTGTAGCGTTTAAAAACAAAAAGTCTTTATACGAGAAAGTGACATCAGCAAACACACCAATATTTCTAGATCTAGTGTATGAATCAACTAGAGAAGCTACTGTAAGGGTATTACGTAAATTATATATATCTGGTACTACAAACGTAGAGCCTAAACTGGCATCACGTTTTGTGGTGTTTTGTAAGGTGTTAATACCAGTAATGGCATTAAAGCCAATATCTTCAGATAAATCATAATCAAAATTCAATAAAAATGTAGATTCGATATCTTCATTTGTAAAAGCATCTAACAGAAGTGATCCGCCGTCTGCTGCAGATGCTCTTGATTGTGGGTGACGAATTTGTCTTCTCTCAAGAGCATATTTATTGTAACCTACTCTAAACGATGCAGAAATATGGTCGTTAAAGGTATAAGCAGCATTAAAACCGGTAACAATTCTATCGGTTCCTGTAAGAATTTGATCGTTTTCCCATGACCAAAGCGGGTGATCCCATCCGCCATTAGGCACTACAGGGCCCCCAGTTACTGGGTCTATGTACGGAAGCGATAAATCCCATGTTCTACCAAGCCAAAGTGCACGTGCAAATGATGACGCAGAACCAGGAAATTGGTTATTACCTAAGAACCCACCTACCTGATCGGTATTGGAATAACTTAAATTACCACCTACCGTTAGGTTGTTTGAAAGTTTAAACGTACCACCAGCTGAAAAATTTGTTCTATCATAAGTATTGAATGGAATATAACCTTCTTGTGCTAAATCTGATAAGGTCACACTAAAACTACCATTTTCGTCATTGTATGAGGCACTTACAGAGTTGTCTTGAACAACCCCTGTTCTAAATAAGTCTTCAACATTATTTGGTTGCGCAACATAAGGCACAGTTGGACCAAATTGGTCAGGGAAGGCATTTAATAAATTTGGCCACGTTGGAATGGTTTCCAAAGTGTCAAAAGCAGGTCCCCAAGAACCATTGGCATTAACATAACCGTAATTTACACCGTTACCATATTTGTTTTGGTATTCAGGTAAATTAGCTATAGTTTCAAAATAAAGACCAGAACTTACGTTAACGTCTAATTTTCTATTTACGGATTCTCCAGTTCTAAGTGATCCAGATTTTGTAGTAATAACAATCACACCATTTGTAGCTCTAGAACCATAAAGTGCCGCAGCAGCTGTACTTTTTAGTACCGTCATAGACTCAATGTTATTAGGGTCTATATTTGATATCCCAGACTCATAACCACCACCGCCAAGTGTTTGACTTGATGTTGACACCTGAGAGTTATCAAAAGCAATACCATCCACAATAATAAGCGGTTGCCCACCATCGAGAGACGTATTACCACGAATTTGAATTCTATTGGAAGCACCAGCTATACCAGTAGAGAAGTTCACATCTACACCAGGTACTTTACCTGCTAAGGAACGCACTAAATCTGGTTCAGAGTTCTCAATTAATTCTTGTGTTTCTACTTTGCTTACTGCATAACCAAGATCATTTGGATTTCTCTTAATACCAAATGCGGTAACAACTACCTCTTCCAAGGCAGTAGCATCCTCTTGTAAAGTAACATTAATTGTGTTACTGGCACCAACGGCAACTTCTTTTTTGGTATAACCAACAAAACTATACACCAAAGTAGCGCCTTGGTTGGCTCTAATTGAGTAATTACCATCAAAATCTGTTGATGTACCTGTTGCGGTACCTTTAACTAAGACAGTTGCTCCAGGAAGGGGTAAGCCAGAATTGTCTGATACCGTACCTGAAATTGTCTTTTCTTGTGCAAACGTTAGTTGCACAACAAACGCTAGTAATAGCGTTAGAATTCCACTAAACTTTGTTTTCATTTTATAATTATTTGAATTAGTCAATGCCAAAAATCATAATAAAAAGTTAATAAAACAATAAATAATGGTTAAAATTTGCTTTTTGGGTGCAAATTTTAAGAGAAACACAAAAAAATACTAAAAATTTGTAGTCAAACTTAAGTGTATCTTAGAATTTGATAGCTTAAATTTCTGATTCTCTAATTTACCGTTAGCGTAATTGAATCGGAATAAGCCAGCTTTAGTCAAAAGACCAAAACCAAAGCCGTATCCAAATAGCTTTTCTTTGGTATTTTGGACTTTGTTTTCAAAATAAGCAACATCAGTAATAGAGTGCATGTAGATACTATTGCTTAGTTGATATCGGTATTCTGTATTTATTAATGCGTATTGCGAAGCGAATAAACTATTTTCTTCAAAACCTCGAATAGAATTAATACCTCCAAATCTGAATAGTTCATTTTCCAAGTAAGTGTCTGATATCAATGAAGAAACATTTAATCTGGTATAAATACTGTTTTTGATATTTAGATTAAAAATCTTGAAGGCATCAATTGCAAATAAAGACTGATTTTGAGATTCATTAGTTAATTTGCGTTGACCAAAATTAGTTTCAAGATAGAATTTAGCATTAAAAGGAAATAGTAAATTGGAATTTTGAGGATTTAGGTATTCGTAAGCAAAAGAATAATAATTGGTTTTATAGTCTATTATATTCAGTGTAGCATTTTCATTAAGCAAGTTATTTGACTCCGAATTTATTATACCAGCATAAACTTTATGTTTTGAGTTTATTTGATAATGTAATTTTGCAAATTGATTCACGGTGGTGAAAGAAGAATCTCTTTTGAAAATTTGTAATTGTAAATCAACACCAACAGGAGATTTGAATAAATAAGGTAATGTGATGTCTGTTTTAAAAGTATCTTGGTCATTTTCATCACTTTTGTACAGTAGCCTAAATGATTCACCAAAGTTTAAGTTGTTGGTAAGGTTTAAATTCAAGTAACCGTCAAATTCTATGTTATTGGTTTCTTCATTTGTCCCAAAACCCAAGAAACCATCAAAGGAGTTGCTTTTAGCTTTTTCCAAGTACAAATATAAGGTGGTTGAATCTTTGGAAAATAAAACCTCAGGCGGTTTTATTTGATTTGCAAATCTTAAATCATTCAGTTGTTCTGTTTTTCTCTTTATAGTACTTAAATTAAAGGTTTGTTTGGGTTTAATTTTTAAGTAGTGCTTTAAATACGAACGCGGGAATTTTTCATACCCTTTAATTTCAATAGCGTTAATGGTGCGTTCTTTCTTGTTTGATTCAATTATCAAATCGGCCATTAAATTATCGTTTCCTTTAACTTGAATATTAGATAGCTTTAATTTTGAAAACGGTAATCCCTGTTCTGTAATTCTTGTGTTAATAATGTTTAATGCATCTTCAACTTCACTAAAATCCAATATGAAATAATTATCAAAAACAGCGTTGGAAACTAAATTTAAAATAGATGTGTCAACCCCAGAGTTTGTGTAGTATATATATATGGTGTTGAATTTCTTTTTTAAATGAAATTTTGCAAGAAAAGTTGAGTCGTTTTTTTTGTTAATATTTTTTAATTCATTTTCAATGTAGCCTTTCTTGTAAAGTAGCTTTTGAATGGAGTCAACTTCAAGCTGAATAGAAGCAAAATTTTCATGAACCTTCAAGTAATTTGTAGAATCAATAACCTGGGTTTCATAGCTTGAGCTTCCGTCGATTTTTAAATGTAAGTTTTGACAAAATAATTCCGAAGCGAATAGCATATATATATTAAGGAGGAAAAAGCAGGTTTTTTGCACGTTGATTCGTGTTGTTTGTTTATGAAAATTGGTCGATTTAGGGCTTCATTCATGTCAAGTTTCATAAAGTTGAAGCAGGCTTCAACCCTTTAATTTACTACTGAGACGTCCATCTGCCTATTTGTAGGCAGGTTGCCTTTATACATTGCTACCACCCTGCGCTTTTTCTTTTTCTATAACCTTTTGTAAATCTATTCGGTTTTGGGGCAGATTATTTTTTGCAATTTCCCAAATCATTTCATGGTCAATTCCAAAGTATTCGTGAGCAATTAAATTTCTTAATCCGTACATTTTTCTCCATGGAATTTCAGGATATTTTTCCTGTATTTCAGTTGGTATATTCTTTGATGCCTCGCCTATAATTTCAAAATTCCTAACAATGGCATCTACAACCATGTAGGTTATTTTAAATGTCCTGAAGTCAAGGTCGCCAATATATGCTTCTATCCTATGCATGGATTGAAGCATATCTTCAAGGTAAAGAATAAATTCTCTTTTAATGGGGCTCATACGTACTTAACACTATTTAAAATAACCTGTTTTAATTGTTTTTTGATGGCTTTGTCCGATACCAAATCAACCTTTAACTTTAATTCATTCTCCAAAAGTTCCTGAAGGTCAAAAAATTCCCATCCCAGTGGTTTCCTAAAAGACACCAAAATATCTATGTCGGAGTCTTTTGTCTGTTCATTTCGTGAAAAAGAACCAAAATATCCAATCTTGTCCACAAAATATTTTTGGAACAAAATTGGTTTTAATTTTTTTAATTTCTTCTCTATTTCTATGCTTGATTTCATGTGTCTATTTTATTTGTTTTTTATTGGTCACCCCGATTGTTATCGGGACAAGCTATGTAGCTTCCACAATAGTCATTCCCTTGGGTATCGAATTCTCGTTATGGAAGTTTCATATTTTTCTTTTAAATCGAACGGGTTTTAATTTTTTCGCTATAATACAAAAAGTTTAAACGAGCTCATCTTCTAAATCATGGGTTCAACAATAGATATTTCGTATTTGACCAATGATTCTAAAAGACAATAGACTGCATTCCAATTTCCTTTCTTTATATAAGTTTTCCAATAAACTAGGATTGTAAAGTTAACGGAAAAAGAACACTTATAATATGGTGCATAAAATAAATTTTAAATTCTATTGAAATCGCTTTAATATTAGGTTTAGAAAATGAGATGAGAACAGCATATATATTAATGAGGAAAAAGCAGGTTTTTTGCACGTCAATTTTATTGGGGGTTAATATACAGCCGTAATGTTAGTGCACACATATTTAAATAAGCTTGTTTAAACAAAACCCGAAAAGGTGCTGCTATTCAGCCGGTAGGTGTTTTTCTATTTCTTTTTTCAATTTTGGAAAATTATTTAAAACAATGCCCCAAATCACAACATCATCCACTTTGTCGTAAACATGGATCACCCAATTTCGTGTATCAACAATTTGTCTTGCGTTTTCAATTTCAAAATCAGGATCCAGTTTTAAAATTTGATTCATGGCTTCGCCAATAATCTCAATTTCACGTTTAACACCCCGGCGTAACAATTTGTTTTTTTGATATGCTGAAAAGTCCCTTTCGGCACCAATATACTCAAAGATGGAATCAATGGAAGTTTTAATGTCAAAAAGGTATTTTTTTAATTCATGCTTCATATAGCAATGCTTTCGATTTGTTGATGCTTTCTATAAAGTAAGGGTTTGATAAACTTCTTTCAGTGACTATATCTATGTCCCTGTTAAAAAGCGCCCTTAACTTATAGTGCAGTTCAAAAAAATTATTGGTGTATTCTTCAATCGATAAATTGTCGATAAAGGAAATCAAAAAATCAATATCGCTCTCATCAGTAAAATTATTGGAAACAACAGACCCAAATGCATAAAGTCTTTTCACCTTAAGGGATTGACAAATGTGCTTTAAATCATCTTTTCGTTTTTCTAGAATGGATTGCATGGGATAAGTGTTTAAATTAATTCAAATTACAGCCCTTCAAAACCCTAAATTAGATGTAATTGGGTCTGTAAAGTTAACGGAAAAAGAACACTTATAATATAGCACTAAAAATAAATTTCAAATTCTATTGAAATCGCCAGGGCAAACGCATTAAAAATATTAAGCCACGAATTACACTAATT
>TARA_R110002051_G_scaffold162474_1_pt1 | contig 15103 bp, 12 predicted proteins | sample TARA_R110002051 | Tara Oceans TARA_R110002051 (sample SAMEA4397023) | marine metagenome | biome: Polar Biome; feature: [MES] marine water layer (ENVO:01000295) within the mesopelagic zone...; material: water (ENVO:00002006), including particulate matter (ENVO:01000060) such...
GGTCAGCACGATGCTGGTCATCAATGCGACTGGCACGTGGGGCGCGCCTTTTATTCCTTGGTACCCGGGGCTCAAATCGTTCGAGGGCCGCCACTTGCACACGAGCGAGTACCGCAGTGCCCGCGAATTCACCGACCAGAGCGTTGTCGTTGTCGGGGGCGGCACTTCTGCCATCGGCTTCCTGCTTGAGCTCGAAAACCTTGCCTCGAACCTCACGTGGGTCAGTCGCCGCCCGATCGACTTTCTCGAAGACGGCCCTCTCAATCTTGAAGCCCGCAAGGAAGCGGTGCTTATTCAAGATGAAGCAGCCCGCGCGGGGCGAGTGCTGCCCAGCATCGTCAGTGGCACGGGCGTTCCGCGCACTCGCCGCATTCAGGCCGGTATCGAGCGCGGTGTTCTCACGCCGCGGCCCATGTTCTCGAGCATCGAGCCGAACGGAGTGCGCTGGAAAGACGGCGCCTTCCAGCAGGCGGATGCCATCATCTGGTCCACAGGCTTTAGGCCAGAACTGCGCCACCTCGCTCCGCTGAAACTGCGCGAGAAAGAGGGCGGCGTGGCCGTCGGGCAGGGCGTGGCGTGGCGAGACCCGCGTGTCTTCTTCGCCGGGTACGGCCCGCAGGCATCCACCATCGGTGCCAATCGAGCAGGGCGGATGATCGCCCGTCAGGCCATCGCAACCCTCAGCAAGATTCAAGCCATGAAGAACGGGCGCTAGCGAGCGTTGTTGTGGTGAGCTCTGTGGGGCTGGCGCTCTCCAGCGCTCTCCAGCGCACTTCGGGAGCGTGGGTGCTGCCGGCGGTCTGGCAATGACGGTTGTTGAGCTTAGGCTCGCGGCATGATCACGACGCTGGCGATTGAAGGGTTCCGCTCTTTGCGGCACATAGTGCTGCCCCTCACCGGGCTCACGGTGATTTCGGGCGCTAATGGCGTCGGCAAGTCGAGTGTCTACCGCAGCTTACGGCTGCTTGCCGAGGTCGCTCAGTCCGGTGCCATCGCGGCGCTCGCGAGAGAAGGCGGCGTCCAGTCCCTGTTGTGGGCGGGGCCAGAGGCAGGAGCCTCTGCGGCACGTCGTTCGGGGCATCCGGTTGAGGGAACGATGCGTCGCGATGTCGTGGCGCTCAAGCTCGGTTACGCCAGCAGTGACTTCGGTTATGCCGTCGATTTCGGGCTGCCTGCCGATCAGCAGACCATGTTTGCTCGTGACCCGGAGATCAAGGCAGAAGCCGTTTTCAGCGGCTCGGTATTGCGCCCGGCCACCGCGCTGACCGAACGGCGCAACGGGGCGGTGCGCGTGCGAGGTGATTCGGGCGAATGGGTGCCGCACGACTATCGGCTGCGACCCACCGACAGCATGGTGGCGGCGTTCGCAGACCCCTCCGCGACGCCCGAACTTCTGGCGGTGCGCGAAAACCTCGGTTCGTGGCGGTTCTACGACCACTTTCGCACCGACCCGCACGCGCCGGTGCGGCAGCCGCAGCTGGGCACTCGCGCTCCCGTGTTGAACCACAGCGGCACCAATCTTGCTGCTGCGCTTCAAACGATTCGGGAGTTCGGCAATGCCGCTTTGCTTGACCGCACGATTGCGCGAGCCTTCGATGGTGCTTCGGTGAAGGTGCAATCCAGCGACGGGTTGTTCTCGCTCGTGATGGTGCAACCCGGGCTCTTGCGGCCGCTCGATACCCACGAGTTTTCGGATGGCACCCTGCGGTTCTTGTTGCTGGTCGCGGCACTGTTGTCGCCTAACCCGCCCGCGCTGCTCGTGTTAAACGAGCCCGAGACGAGTCTGCATCCCCGGTTGCTCGCACCCCTGGCGGAGCTCATCCAGGCGGCGGCTGAGCAGACTCAGATCGTGGTGGTGTCGCACGCCTCTGCGCTCGTTGACGAACTCGACGAATCAGGAGCGAGCCGCATCCATCTCGTCAAAGTCGACGGTGAAACCGCGGTTGATGGGCAAGGGATGCTGGATGAACCCGCGTGGAGTTGGCCGAAGCGCTAGTCGGTTGTGCGGCGGCGGCGGCGGCGCTCGCTAGCCAGCGGATGCCACCTCGCGAATGAGGTCGCGCAGGGCAGTCAGTTGGGGGCGGTTGTCGCTCGCGCGCCACTGCATCTCGAGCGCGAGCGTCGCGGGCTGGGCCAGCGGAATCGCGATGAGGTCTTCGGGCAGGTGACCGATCAGCGCGGCAGAAACTAGCGAGAACGCGCGGGACTCGGAGAGAAGGTAGAGCCGCGATCCCACGATGCGCGGTGGGCTCACGAGCAGCAGCGGGCTGAGCCCGCGCGAGGTGCAGATCTCGAGCAGGTAGTCGAAGTAGGCGGGGTTTTGTTCGCGAGGCCACAGCAGTAGCGGCAGGTCACCGAGTTCGGGGAGTTCAAGTTGGGCGGCGTTCGCCAGCGGATGCTTGCGGCTGATCGCGACGAAGACCTGTTCGCGCACGATCACTTCGCTTTCGTAGCCCTCGCTGGCATCCAAGAAGCGGCCAAGGCCGATATCGGCGTGCTCGCTTGCAAGGCGCGCAGTGACGCCGCCTGTGTCGACGAGAACGTCTTCGATGCGCACCGACGAAAGGCTTTGCTCGGCCCGACTGATCACAGCGGGGAGGAGGCGGTTGACCACGCTGGGGGAGGCCACGATGCGGGCGGTGCGGATGCGGCTCGGCTCATAGAGCTGCACTTCCCGGATAACCTGATTGGCATGGGTGAGCAATTGGCGGCCCTCGGTCGCCATCGCCTCACCCGCTTGCGTGAGCTTTGCCGAACGGCCGGAGCGGTCGAGCAGGGCCACCCCGAGGGCGCGTTCGAGGCGACTCACTTCTTGGCTCACGGTCGGTTGCGAGATCTCCAGTGCCTCAGCGGCTCGCCCGAAGTGCCCGGCATCGGCTACTGCAACGAAAATCTCCACCTGACGAAGGGTAATTTTCATAGGCTAAGGCTATCTAAACTGCATCCACTCTTTCTGGATTCTTTGCAATCGACTAGTTACGGTTGAAGCAGCGGCACGCCTCCGGCGAACCTTCAGCGACGAGCACCAGCGAAGAAAGAGATTGACCATGTGTACACCCGTCATTCACGTCTCCCAGGAAGTCCAAGACGCAGTTCGCGAGAACCGCCCCGTGGTCGCCCTTGAATCGACCATCTTTACTCACGGGCTTCCTCGCCCGCGCAACCTCGATGTTGCCCTCGAAGCGGAAGCCGGGCTGCGCGCGCAGGGCGTCACGCCCGCCACGATCGGTGTGTTCAACGGTGTGCCGACAGTCGGCCTCAGCACTGAGCAGATCACTGAACTCTCCAACACCGACAAGATCGCCAAGGCGAGCCTGCGCGACCTTCCCGTCGTGCGCGCCCTCGGCATCCACGGTGGCACCACCGTCGCCGCGACCGCGTTCCTCGCCCACCACGCTGGCGTCAAGGTCTTCTCGACCGGCGGCCTCGGCGGCGTGCACCACGGAGCCTCCGAAACCTTCGACGAGTCGGCCGATATGACCACGCTCGCTCAGATCCCCATTCTCGTGATCAGCGCCGGAGTGAAGTCGATTCTCGACATCCCCGCAACCCTCGAGCGCTTCGAGACCCTCAACATCCCCGTCATCGGTTACGGCACCACCAAATACCCGGGCTTCTACGTCACCGACTCCGGCTTCAGCATTGGCTACTCGGTAGACACGCCCGAAGAAGCAGCCGCGGTCGCGAACGCGCGCGACGAGCTCGGTCTGCCGCAGTCCGTATTGCTGGCCAACCCCGTTGCCGCCGACAAGCAGCTTCCTCCGGAGCAGCTCGACGACATCCTCACCCGCGCCTGGGCCGAAGCCGACAAGCAGGGCATCAGCGGCAACGCCTCGACCCCGTTCTTGCTCGACTTCATCCAGAAGGACACCAAGGGGCTCAGTCTCGACGTCAACGTTGAGGTCTACCGCGGCAATGTTGCGCTCGGTGGACTCGTCGCCACGGCGCTCACCCGCTAGCGGCCAGCCGCTCATGCTCGGAATCATCGGCGACCTCGTTGAAGACGTTGTCGTCTGGCTGGCTGAACCGCTGAGGCATGGCACCGATACCGCTGCGGAAATCTTTCACACCCGCGGCGGTAGCGGTGCGAACGTCGCGAGCTTTGCCGGGCGACTCGGCCCCACGCGTTTCATTGGCTGCGTGGGCAATGACCACCTCGGCACCCTGCTTGTTGAGGGTCTAGAGGCTGAAGGTGTTGATGTGCGCGTGCAGCGCAAACACGTCACGGGCACCGTCATCATCCTGATCGACCAAGACGGTGAACGCAGCATGGTGCCCAACCGCGCGGCAGCGACGATGCTCGATGAGGTTCCGGATGAGTGGCTCGACGGTCTCGAGCTGCTGCACGTTTCGGCCTATTCGTTCAATGGAGCGCCCGTCGGAGAAACAGTGATCGACGTCATCCGTCGCGCTAAGAAGCGGGGCATTCTTGTCTCGATCGACGTCTCCTCCACGGGGATGCTCGCCCAGTACGGCATCGATCGCTTCCTTGATCTCATGGCTGACCTCAGCCCCGACTTCTTGATCGGCAACGCGAGCGAAATGGAATGTCTCGGAGTCGTCGTCGACGGGCAGCCGGGTGCTGTCGCTGCGAGGCTCGCGAAGACCATCATCGTGACGAAGGCGGGAGCGGATCCCACCCTCGTTCACGAACCTGGTCAGGCGCCGCTGACGGTGGCGGTACCCCCGGTTCCCGAAGTGCGCGACCTCACCGGCGCTGGCGATGCTTTCGCCGCAGGGTTCTTGACGTCATACCTCGCCAGTCGCGACCTGCAGAAGGCGTGCGTGGGCGGTCACGCCTCCGCGGCGCTCGTGCTGGCATCGCCGGGAGCCTCATCCGGAGCAGCGTCCAAATGACTCGCCTCTTTGTGAAAATCTGTGGCATCAGAACGCCGGATGCCGCCCTGGCGGTAGCGGAGGCGGGTGCCGATGCCATCGGGTTCGTCTTCGCTCCCGGCAGCCCGCGTCTCGTCACTGACGATCAGGCACTTTCGCTGACGCAGGGGCTGCCTTCGGAGATTGAGACCGTCGGAGTTTTTCGCAACCAGCCGATCGACGAGGTGCTCGCCATCGCTCGCCGTGCCGGCGTCGCGACCGTGCAGTTGCATGGCGATGAGAGCGACGCCGACTTCGACCGGTTGCGCACCGAAGGTTTCGGCACTATTCGGGCTATCTCGGTGGAGGACTATCGCCGCCGCAGCCTCGCTGGTCAATTGCGAGCGGATGACCGGCTCCTGATTGACGCCGTCGAGCCCGGTGCTGGCGCGACCTTCGATCCCGCGCTTCTGGAGGGCACCGCGCTGCCGGAGTCATGGATTCTCGCCGGAGGGCTCACGCCCGACAACGTCGCCGAACTCGTGCGCACGCTGCAGCCCGGCGGAGTGGATGTCTCGAGTGGCGTCGAAGCGAGTCGCGGCGTGAAAGACGTGACGCGCATCCGCGACTTTATCGCCGCTGCTCGCTCAGTCTAGGAAGCGAGCGCGATCAACCCGAAGTAGATGGCGGCTGCGACGCCAATGCCGACGACGAGGTTGGCGAGCACGCTGATCACCGCGACCCGCATCCGCTTCAAGGTGACGTTCTGCATCGTCTCCACGCTCAGGGTGCTGAACGTAGTGAGACCGCCGCACAGCCCGGTGAGCAGAATGATTTCGAGGTTCGCATCGATGGTGCCTACGTGGGCAAGGCCAGCGAGGGTGCCGCCGAGCGCCGACCCGACAACGTTCACTACGAGCACGGCCCACGGGAAGCCGGGATACGACGAGAACGCGCGCGCCGTCAGGTAACGCAGTACTGCCCCGGCGGCACCGGCCCCGAGGATCGCAAAGACAACGCCGGCGGTCATTCGTTCACCAGATCGGGGTGGCTCCGTCGGGCAAGCCCGGCGCGCAGTCCGAGAGCGGCGGCAGCGAGCCCGAGCACGAGAGTGGCGGCGACATAGATGAGGGCGGGGAGCCACTGATCAACGCCAATGAGATGCACGGCGGCCACCGCGAGAGCAGAGAATGTGGTGAACGATCCGAGGAGCCCGGCCCCCAAGCCCGCGCGTGCCCACGCGGGGGATGGCGCCCACAGTTCGGCGACGACGAGCGCCAAAACGAAGCTGCCCAGAATGTTGGCGATCAGGGTGGAGATCGGGAAGAGTCCGTCATCCGTGGTGAAGGCAAGGTCGAGGGCAAAACGCATTCCGGTGCCGAGTGCGCCGCCGACCGCGACAGCAGCTATTTCACGAATCATGTGCTGCCTTTCGTGTGCCAATGCTCAAGCGGGTGCTGCCTACACGATCACCCTAGGGCAAGCGGCAGCCGTGCTGTGTCATCCACCCCGCACGCGACTTTCTCGGTGTTGTCGGTCGGTTCGGCGGCACCCCGTGCAGTCCTAGACTGAGGCCATGACCCGAATTGCTGCGCGCCGCCGTCGTTGGCCGTGGATTGTGCTCATTGTTGTTGTGGTGTTGCTCGTGCCGATCGCCATCATCGTCGTGCCGATCCTCACCCACGAAGGTTCGGGTCAGTCGAGCCAGCAGCTCGTTGACGGAGAATGGCCGCTTTCAGTCACTGCCGAGGGAGACGACGGTCGCACCCGTACGTTGACTCTCGCCGGAGAAAATGGCGAACCGATCGACACCGAGGCGCTCGTTCGTGGCGAACGGGTAGTCGTGACGGGAACCGGCTATGACGGAACTCAAGGCGTTTATGTTGCCGTGTGCGTCATCCCCGAAACGTCGGCCGACAAGCCGGGCCCGTGCATCGGTGGCGTGCCGAGCCAACAGCAAGAGAACGTGGCCGAGGGCACTGTGCAGTGGGCTCCCAGCAACTGGATCAATGCCGACTGGGCTTGGCGACTCTTCGGCGCTCGCAGCTATGACGACACCGCTACGGGCACCTTCACGGCGTATCTCGAGCTGGGTGACCCGCTCGGCGAAGACGCCGATTGCATCACCAACGAGTGCGGCATCTTCACGCGCAACGACCACACGGCGCTCAATGACCGTGTTCAGGATGTCTACGTTCCGGTGCAGTTCACCGAGTAAAGAGTCGCCAACTCACACACCGAGCGTTCGATCGATGACGTCGTGCGGGCAGCCCGGGCAGGCAAAGTTCGTGTGCCCGATCAGTTGACGGTGACGTCGGGGCTCGGCTCCGGCGTCACCACGGTGTTGGCCGTGATGGCAGCGGGCACCATGAGGCGCGGCATCGTGAAGTGCACGATGGGTCCGATGAGCAGCGCGAACGCAAGGGTGCCCCAGCCGAGGTTTCCGCCCAGGATCGCGCCGATCGTCAGCACGACGAGTTCGATGCTGCTGCGCACGATCCAAATCTTGCCGCCGTAGCGGTGGTGGATGCCCGTCATCAGGCCATCGCGTGGTCCGGGCCCAAAGCGTGCCCCGAGGTAGAGCCCGGTGGCGATTCCGAGTAACAGCAGGCCAGCGACGAAAACAAGAATGCGCAGGCCGAGCCCCTCAATCTCGGGCAAGATCCAGAGCCCTACTTGAGCGCTAGGCCCCACGAGGGCCACGTTGAACACGGTGCCGATGCCGGGCTTCTGCCGAATCGGGATCCACAGCAGCAGCACGATCAGGCCAACGATGTTGGTAACAAGGCCAAAGGGGAGGCCGGTGCTGAGCGAGACGCCCTGGCCGAGCACGTCCCACGGGGCCACACCAATCTCCGCGCGAATCATGAGCGCAATGGCGAAGCCGTAGAAGAACAGGCCGAAGCCGAGCTGCGCGATGCGTCGGGTCATGGTGAGTCGGGGAGTCATAAAAGCATCCAATTACGAAATTGGCCTCCTAACAAGAGGCCAATCGGGCTATGGTGGCCTCATGAATAGCCTTTCGGCCCGCGCATTGGTCGTCATGATGGGTGAGTGGCGCGCTGCAGGATCCAATGCGGCATATCTGGCCGTCGCCGACCGCATCCGCCTTCTCATCATGGATGGCCGCATCCTGACCTCGACTCGCCTGCCGGCCGAACGTGAGTTGGCGCTCGCTCTCGGCGTGAGCCGCACGACAGTGACGGCGGCGTATTCGGCGCTGCGCGAGGGCGGGTATGTCGAAAGCACGCGAGGCTCGGGAAGCGTTGCTCAATTGCCGCATCGCGCGAGCCTGATCCCCGATCCCGCAGCCCCGCAAATGCTCGACTTCAGCAAGTCAACGATTGCGGCGGCACCTGAAGTCGTCGAGGCTTCTCGTCGAGCTGCCGAACAGTTGCCGGCGTATTTGGGGGAGTCGGGCTTCGATCCGGTGGGTATCCCGGTGCTGCGCGAGGCCATTGCCCAGCGCTACGCCGATCGCGGTCTACCCACGAGCCCTGACCAGATCATGGTGACGCTCGGCGCTCAGCACGCCATCGCGCTTATCTCGCGCACGCTCATGTCGCGCGGCGACCGTGCTCTCATGGAGAACCCGAGCTACCCGCATGCCCTCGATGCGCTTCGGGCGGCTGGAGCTCGCTTGGTGCCGGTCGGTGTCTCGACCGAGACCGGCTGGGATGCCATCGCCGTCGAGCAGGCCATCCAGCGCACGAGCCCCTCACTTGCCTATCTCATGCCCGACTTTCACAACCCGACGGGTCAATCGATGCCCGACGAGTTGCGAGAGAAAGTGCTGTCTCTCGCCGCGCGCCAGGGAACTGCGGTCATCGCCGACGAGACGATGGCCGAACTCGATCTCGATGGCACCGGCAGCAGGCTGCCGTTCGCTGCTCACGGCAACGCGATCTCTGTTGGCTCGGTCGGCAAGACAGTATGGGGTGGATTGCGCACCGGCTGGATCCGCGCCGACCACGCCACAATTCGCCAACTCGTGCGTGCTCGTTCCGCTGGCGACCTCGGAACACCACTGCTCGAACAGCTCGTCGTCACCAACATTCTCGAGACGTTCCCGACGATTCTGGATGCCCGGCGCACGTCTCTGCGGGCCGGTCGGGAGCACCTCTCCTCCCTCCTCGCCGAGCAACTGCCGTCGTGGCAAGTGCCGCACACCCCGGGCGGAATGACCGCGTGGATCGGCCTCGGCCAACCCGTGAGCTCGCAGCTCGTACTCGCCGCCCGCAACGAAGGCCTCGTCATTGCGGCCGGACCGCGCTTCGGGATGGATGGCGCGTTCGAACGCTTCCTGCGCATTCCGTTCAGCGTGGGCTCTGCCGAATTGGAACAGGGCGTCTCGGCGCTCGCCGCAGCCTGGTCGACGGTGATGCGGCATCCGTTCTCGCCGGCCAGCAGCGAGTTCGCGAACGTCGTCTAACGCGAAGCGCGCACCCATCGCGCTCGTATTCGCCCACCCCGCAACCCGTGCAGGATTAATGCAGATGTAATCTCGCGAGAGTACGCGGAATACTAAGCGTGCTGAGAGAATTGCTCTAACCCAGAAGTGGTTTTGCGACCGCGCCCGCGTTTAACAGCAACGAAAGTTCCCCGTGCATCTGCTCTCCGTTTTCTCTTTGCGTAACCGCGCTCTGATCGCGCTTGTCACCATCGTCATCGGAATTTTCGGCGGCGTGGCGCTCACGTCGCTCAAGCAAGAGCTCATTCCGTCACTGTCGTTGCCGCAGATTTTCATCGTTTCGACCTACCCGGGCGCATCGCCCGAGGTCGTCGATAAGGACCTCGCGGGGCCGCTCGAAGCAGCCATCCAGGGCGTTGAAGGGCTCGAGTCCACGACCGCAACGTCGAACTCGAACTTCGCCAACATCTCGGCATCATTCGAGTACGGCACCAACATTGCTACCGCCGAGCAGAAGATTCAGCTCGCCATCAACCGCATCTCGGGTCAACTCCCTGACTCGGCAGATACCCAAGTCTTCACCTTCAACTTCACCGACCTTCCGGTCGTGCAGATCGCCGTCTCGAGCGAGCTCGACCCTCTCGAACTCTCCAACAAGCTCGAAGCATCCACTCTGGTTGAGCTCAATAAGTTGGAGGGCGTCAGCGATGCAAGCCTGCTGGGAACCGCCACTCAGCGGCTGGTTATTACTCCCGACGAAGACGCGCTCTTCATCAATGGCCTAAGCAACCAAGACATCCTGTCTGCGCTCGATGACAACGGTGTACTGCTGCCCGCCGGCGAAATTACCGAAGGCGGCCAAACGCTCACGGTGCAGGCTGGCCAGCGCATCACGACGGCCGATGGAATCGGGGAGCTGCCCCTGCTTGGTGGCTCGAACACCGATGTCGTCACCATCTCTGACGTGGCCACCGTCGAGGTCATCGACGATCCCGCGACGGGTATTTCGCGCGTCAACGGCGAACCAGCACTGACGATCGCAATCACTAAGAGCCCCGCCGGCAACACGGTTTCTGTCTCCGAAGCCGTTCTCGAAGCGATCCCCGATCTCGAAAGCGCGCTCGGTAGCAACACCCAGTTCACCGTCGTCTTCGACCAGGCTCCCTTCATTCAGGAGTCCATCGATAGCCTCACGACCGAGGGTCTGCTTGGCCTTGTCTTCGCCGTGATCGTGATTCTGGTGTTCTTGCTGTCGATTCGTTCGACGCTGGTCACCGCGATCTCGATTCCGGCATCCGTGCTCATCACCTTCATCGGTATGCAGGTTTCGGGCTACACGCTCAACATCATCACCCTCGGAGCGCTCACGATCTCAATTGGTCGAGTGGTGGATGACTCGATTGTGGTTATTGAGAACATCAAGCGTCACGTCTCCATGGGGGAGCCGAAGCTGCAGGCGATTCAGGCTGCGGTGAAGGAAGTTGCGGGAGCCATCACGGCATCCACCGTGACGACCATCGCGGTGTTCTTGCCGCTCGCCCTTGTCGGCGACATCACGGGAGAGCTGTTCCGCCCGTTCGCGCTGACGACCGCTATCGCGCTCGCCGCGTCGCTGTTTGTGTCCCTGACGATCGTGCCGGTATTGGCGTACTGGTTCCTCGGCAACAAGGCCGCACCGCGTCACACGGAGGCGGCTGTCGAGCACGCCCACGCTGCCGGCCTCCCGCAGGAAGAGAAGGCCAACGCCCTGCAGCGCGGCTACCTACCCGTGATCAAGTGGACGCTCAAGCGCCCCCTGGCTACGTTGCTCGCTGCCGTTCTACTACTCGGTGGCACCGTGGCGCTCATCCCATTCATGAAGACGAACTTCATCGGCGACAGCGGCCAGAACACGTTGACCGTCAATCAGGCCTTACCTCTCGGCGCCAGCTTGGAAGCCCGTGACGAAGCTGCCATGAAGGTTGAAGAAGTTCTGATGGACCTCGACGGCATTGAAACCGTGCAGCTCTCCATCGGCTCGAGCGGTGGCTCGTTAAGGGCCGCATTCTCCGGCAGTGGAGCCAATGCGTTCTCGCTCACGACAGACCCCGATCTCGATCAGACTCAGTTGCAAGAAGATGTGCGCGACGCGGTCGCTGATATCGAGGATGCCGGCGAGATCACTCTTGCCGCCGCATCGAGTGGCTTCGCGTCGAGCGACATCGAGATCAACATCACAGCCACGAGCGACTCCGAACTGCGCGAAGCGTCGGATGCTCTGCTTGAGCAGGTGCGCGACCTCGACGTCGTAGCTGAGGCCACCAGCAACCTGTCGGAACAGCAGCCCTTTATCTCGATCGTGGTTGACCGCGACAAGGCTGCCGCGCTCGGTCTTAGCGAAATTGCGGTGGGCGGAATCGTCACGGGCGCGATGAACCCGAACGCGGTCGGTAGCGCCGTCATCGACGAAACCACGCTCTCGATTTACATTCTCAACGACCTGGCCCCCACCACTATCGAGGAGTTGCGAAACTTCGAGATCCCCGGTGCCACCGGACTTGTTCCGCTGACAGATGTGGCAACGGTCTCTGTCGACGATGGCCCCGCGAGCATTACCTCGGTGAAGGGTGTGCGTAGCGCCACTCTGAGTGTGACTCCGGGCAGCGACGACGTGGGTACGGCATCCGCTCTGGTTGCTACCGCGGTGGATGAGGCGGAGCTGCCTGCTGGAGCGTCGGCTGAACTCGGGGGTGTCGCCACCGAACAGACCGATGCGTTCCAGCAACTCGGTCTCGCCCTGCTTGTCGCAATTCTGATCGTCTACGTCGTGATGGTCGCGACCTTCAAGAGCCTGCGCCAGCCGCTGCTCCTGCTCGTCTCGGTGCCGTTCGCGGCCACGGGAGCGATTGCGCTTCAGGTGATCTCGGGCATCCCGCTCGGTGTCGCTTCGCTCATCGGTGTGCTCATGCTGATCGGTATCGTCGTGACAAATGCGATCGTGCTTGTCGACCTCATCAACCAGTACCGGGTCAAGGGGATGCGTGCGCACGAGGCGATCATCGAGGGCGCGTCACGTCGACTCCGCCCGATTCTGATGACGGCCGCCGCCACGATCTTCGCGCTTCTCCCGCTCGGTATCGGCGTCACCGGCCAGGGTGGATTCATTTCACAGCCGCTCGCCATCATCGTGATCGGCGGACTGCTCTCTTCCACCGTGCTCACCCTTGTGGTGCTGCCGGTTCTCTACTACGTCGTTGAAGGCGCCAAGGAGCGCCGCGAAGATCGCAAGGCTTCCGGCACCGATCGCAAGAGTCGACGTGCCGCCAAGAAGGCCGGCCGAGAGACTCCGGTAGTCGCTCCCGCCGAGTAGCCGACTACCGCGCTAACGAGCAGTCGCGCATCCTCATCCTTCGACTCCATTTCCTTCAGATGCCTTAGGCTGTTCTGGGGGAAATGGAGATTATTTCATGAACAATGCTGGGGGAAACAGCGCGCTGGGACAACGAATTCCAGTGCCAACGGTGCGCGCCGAGACGTTCGGCTGGGCGCAGAAACTGTGGGCATCGAGTCCCGCTGTCTGGCCGAAGACGCCCCCGAAGGTGGCGCCGCTGACTCTCGCAACCCACCTACTTTTCGCACTGTTTCTCATTGCGGCGCTGGTCGGTGCCACCGTCTACTTTCTTGAGTACTTGGCGACAAGTGCAACCGAGATGAATCGTCAGCTCATCGTCGGCGTTATTGCCGCCGAACTCGTGATCGCTGTCGTCTCGGTGACGCTCGCCCGGTTCAACCTCGCTGTGGGAGCCGCGCGTTTCTTCTTCCTGTTCTTCGTAGTTTCTGCTGGGCTGGCTGTATTCGGTACAGTGCTCGCCATCCTGTTTAATCGAGAATTAGCGTTTGCCTATTCGACGATTCCACAGCTCGCCAACTTGCCGTCACTGATCGTTGCAGCGGTATTCGTCGCACTTTCGATCGTCGTCTGGGTCAGAGTCACTACACAGGTCAGCAGCTTCGCGCATTGGCGCTCAAACGTGCTTACCGCGATGCGAACCGTTTTTCCGAACGGTCAGCGCGAGCGACACTTTGCCGGTGAGCCCGTCATGATCGACGAGAACTCGGGGGAACTTGAGCGCCGGCTTGCTGTCGCCGAGCGGCTGACGGCACCACTGCTCGAGCAGCTCATCCGTATGCCGGGGGTCTCGATCGTTCAGGGACTCGAAGCTCCGGGGTCGCGAACGGCCCACGTCGGGCACGCGGTCGTCGCGGGCAACCAGATCGCGTTCATCGATTCCTTGCTTTGGGCGCCGGGCGACTATGTTCTGGATGCCTGGGGCCGCGTAGTGCGCGATGGCAAGATCGACGAACACATCAACGTCACCACCGCGATCGCTGCGCAGCGTCTGGCTGCCGATCGACCTCAGTTGGTGACCAAGTCGTGGGCTGTCGTGCATCGACTGGCGGATGCTCCGCTCACGATCGCCAGCGACCCGAACAACGCGGTGCGGCTCGTGACTCCAGAGGAGTTGCTCCGGGAGGTCGGTGACTGGCTAGCGCCCGTAGGGGAGCAGCTCGATGTCTTCGCGCTTCAGTTCGCAGTGAATTCTCGCCTCAAGTAGGAGGCGGGCATCCGGTGCGCTCTCGCTATTGTGCGCCCGATGACGTAAAGTTGATAAGTCGGCTCAAGACAGCGCGAAATCTCGCGTATGGGTTTGTAAGTCTTGCGGGCCGGTTTGCCAGTCCATCCAACTGGTGACAATCACACGAATGTATGTGACGGCCTCGGTCAAAGACTGCCCGGGTTCAGTAGTACAGCGTACGAAAACTCACGCTAATGAGTACGTAGCTAGTCAGTGACTAGTTACTAAATTGGCGAATGTTGTCGTGCGCCCGTGCTCCACGCACTAGATGTGTTCCATCTAAGAACAACCCGGAAAGAACAATGCCTAAATTCAATAAGCCTGCCACCGGACGTGGCACAAGCGACTTCAACTCTGGTGCTCCCAAGCGCGGCGGTTCACGCAGCGAAGGTCACCGCGGATTCCGGCCCGACCAGGGCGAAGCCCCCAAGCGTCGATGGAGTGCGGATGACCGTGCCGCTCGCACCGGCGACAACCGCTCCGGCGCAGCTCGCGGCGGACGCGGCGACAGCCGTCCCGATTGGACTCCTCGTGAGAAGCCTGCCCGCGGCGGACGCCCCGAGTACGGCGACCGCAACGAGCGCCCCTCGTACGGCGACCGTCCCCAGCGCAACGAACGTGGCGCCTACGGTGACCGCAGCCAGCGCGACTCGCGCCCCGAGCGTGGTGGCCGTCCTTCGTACGGTGACCGTCCCGACCGCAACGATCGCAACGACCGCGGTGCATCCGCTGGTCGTGGCGAGCGTCCTTCGTACGGTGACCGTCCTGACCGTGGTGGTCGTCCTGAGCGTGGCGGTTACGCCGGTCGTTCAGAGCGTCCGTCGTACAACGACCGCAACAACCGTGGTGCATCCGCTGGTCGTAGCGAGCGACCCTCGTACGGTGACCGCCCCGAGCGTGGTGGCCGTCCTTCGTACGGTGACCGCAACGAGCGCCCGCAGCGCACCGAGCGTCCCTCCTACGGTGACCGCAACGACCGTGGCGCACGCCCCGAGCGCTCAGAGCGCCCGTCGTACAACGATCGCGCCCAGCGCACCGAGCGCCCTTCGTATGGTGACCGTGGTGCATCCGCTGGTCGCACCGAGCGCCCCTCGTACAACGACCGTGCCCAGCGCACCGAGCGCCCTGCCTACAACGACCGTGCTCAGCGTTCAGAGCGTCCCGCTTACGGTGACCGCCCCGAGCGTGGTGGCCGTCCCTCGTACGCTGACCGCAACGAGCGCCCGCAGCGCACCGAGCGTCGCGAAAGCTCCTACTACCC
>TARA_R110002051_G_scaffold70821_2_pt1 | contig 15103 bp, 14 predicted proteins | sample TARA_R110002051 | Tara Oceans TARA_R110002051 (sample SAMEA4397023) | marine metagenome | biome: Polar Biome; feature: [MES] marine water layer (ENVO:01000295) within the mesopelagic zone...; material: water (ENVO:00002006), including particulate matter (ENVO:01000060) such as......
AACGGGCAATTGACAGAGCGATTTGAATATTTAAAAAATTACGTAGAAGAAAACATTGAATAATAATTGTGTATTTCATCGAATAATCTGGTAGTTAAACGATATTTATTATATATTTAGAATATAATTCATCGAAACTTCCAAGATCATGAAAAAATTAGCACTTCCACTATTGCTTTTATTTGCTGGCATTTCTTTTGCCCAAGTAGGAGTAAACACAACAGATCCAACAACCACTTTAGACGTTAACGGGACCTTCCGGATTCGAAATCTATCGGGCACAGGTATGGGGCCATCCTCAGGAATTTTAGGTGTAGACGCCATGGGATATATGAGCGAAGTTGAAACGGGTAAAAATGTCATGATGAACAATAATGTAATGGAGGCTCATAATACCTATGCAATTGATAGGTCTACAGAAGCGCACATTACTGGAACAATTGATAATCTATCAGTACTCCCTAGTGGTCCTGTAACAGGTTTTAATATGATTCGTGTACAAACTACTTCACCTGTAACTTTTTTGACTGGTATTGAAGCCGCTCCAGATGGAACTACTATTGTATTATATCCAACCGATGGGCAATTGACTTTACTATCTCTTAATATTGGTTCTGCTCCAGAAAATCAAATTATGCCGAATTCAAATCTTGTAATCTTACAATATGAAACGGCTCAGTTAGTATATGATGGTGTTATGGAAAAATGGATCTTAATGTAATTTTTATTGATACTATTAGCATTCGAGTGAATTGGATTAATTAAGAATTTGAAAACCCCATTATTTCGAAGAAAAGAAGGGTTTTCAAATTCTGCCAACCATAAGGCAGTTGTAGCATGAGATGTTTATTAATTAGTTCTTTAATAACAGCTGTACTCATTACATCATTGAAAAAAGTATGGAGCTTGGATAAATATTTGTAATAGTCTCTAGCTTTCATAATCATTCAGGTTGAACAAAGAAACTTCTCAGATATTTTTCTCATAAATTCTACATGGCTAATTTCATTTAAATTGTTAAGCTCAGAAACTAGCTGATAATTTTATTGAAGTCGTAGGTGTGGAATTGTATATGTCATCGAAGGTATTTTATTCCAATAAGATTCTGACGTTAAACTTCTCTAAAGGATGTGGTTTTTACTCCTCTTACATTGTATCTTTAATAGAAAAGAATATGAAGGTATTAATTACCGGAGCCACGGGCTTAGTTGGCTCACATCTTTCTAAAATGTGTCGAGATCAAGGCATCGCTGTAAATTACTTAACAACGTCCAAATCTCGCATCAAAACTGAAGAAAACTATAAGGGGTTTTATTGGGATCCTTCCCAAAATGAAATTGACGATAGCTGTTTTGAGGGGGTAGATACCATTGTTCATTTAGCAGGAGCGAGTATAGCGCAGCGATGGACAGACGAAAACAAAAGAATAATAAAGGAAAGTCGTATAAAGAGTGCCGCACTTATAAGGAGTGCGCTTTCGCGAAAGCGCAAAGAAGATAAATCAACGACTACTCATATGATTTCTGCAAGCGCCATTGGAGCCTACCCATCTTCATTAACCAAATATTACGAAGAGAGTTATCCAACCTATGCCGAAGGTTTCTTAGGAGAGGTGGTGCAAGAGTGGGAGCAGGAAGTTTTTAAGTTTCAGAAAGATGGTATCGATACTGCTATTGTGCGTACGGGTATTGTTTTAGATGCAGAAAAAGGAGCTTTGCCTCAAATAGCAAGGCCTATTGAATTGTATGCTGGTTCTCCTATTGGTAGTGGAGAGCAATGGCAATCATGGATTCATGTGGAAGATATGGCGGGAATTTACCTTCATATCATACAACATAAACTGAAAGGGATTTATAATGGAGTGGCGCCAAATCCTGTCACCAATAAAAAATTGACAGAAGTGATTGCACGAACTATTGGCAAGCCTCTTATATTACCCAAAGTACCGTCTTTTGCCTTGAAATTGTTATTGGGGGATATGTCGACCATTGTGCTGGAAAGTCAGAAGGTCTGCGCAGATAAAATTCGGGAAAGCGGTTATGTCTTTAAACATACCTCAATTGAGGAGGCGATACCAAGTATCCTTAACTCTAAAGCATAAAAAAAACCGCTGTATATAATAATACAGCGGTTTTAAGATTAAAGAAGGTGATTATGCCTTCGTAGCTTTCAAGTAGATAGTTAATTCCATATCATCACTAATAACTCCGTTCTTAATATCGTCTACAATAGACTTAGACATAAATTTGATGCCCCATTGCGTACGGTCAATAGTAAAAGTCTCACTTTTTAATTCCATTGTATCTCCGGTGATATCATATTTCACTGGAAATGCGATGTTTTTCTTCACACCTTTCAAAGTCAAGTTTCCTTCCATCATCTGTTTTCCATCTTTCACAGTAACACCTGTCACAGCAAATGCCGCTGTAGGATATTTTGTCACGTTGAAAAAATCATCTTCTTTTCCTTCGGCAGTTCCCATAAGGTGACTTTCTAATCCTGCTTTTTTATCTCCTTCAAGGTCTGTACTGTTAATACTTGTCATATCGATAAGAAAAGTACCTGTGATCTCGTCACCAGCTACATTTACAACACCACTTTCAATATTAATAGTTCCAGTGTGAGTTCCTGTAGGCTTTGACCCTAACCATGTGATGGTTGATGCAGAGGTATCAACTTTAAATTTAGTAGCTGTAGCTGCAACGGTCGCAACTTCTTTTGCTTCAGCTCCGTTTGTTTCATTCTTTTTATCGCTTTTACAAGAGATGGTTCCAAAAACCAACAATGCGATAGCTATACTGTTTACAATTTGTTTTTTCATGAATTTATATTTGATGATTAAAAGCGCAAATTTAAGGTTTTGGCATTGTATTGTTATTAAATTTTTATTAAAAGAGTAGCGTGAGCCATGAATGAAGGTGCGATTTTCTGTTTACTAGGCAGCTTTGCAAAATTGTTCAGTGACATTTTGACATTTTATAACAAATGGCAGTACTTTTGCCACCTCAATTGAAAATTGAAGTATTGACCCTATTATGGCAACAGAAGATAACACACAAGAATTAGAAGATAAAGTAGTTGATGAGACAACGACAGAGGCAGAAGTAACTGAAACTCTGAGCGAACTTGATCAAGCGAAAAAAGATTTGGCAGAGGAGAAGGATAAATTTCTCCGTTTATTTGCCGAGTTTGAAAATTATAAACGTCGTACTACCAAAGAACGTATGGAGTTGTTCAAAACGGCAGGACAAGAAGTCATTCAATCGATGCTTCCTGTACTGGACGATTTTGATCGTGCCATGGCTGAAATTGAAAAGGCTAAGGATAAAGAACTTTCTAAAGGGGTAGGACTAATTAGTAATAAATTCAGAGAGACATTAAAGTCTAAAGGTTTGGAAGAAGTTTCAGTGAGAGCTGGAGATACTTTTAATGCTGATCAACATGAAGCGATTACACAAATTCCAGCTCCAGATAAAAAGCTGAAAGGCAAAATCATTGATGTTATTGAAAAAGGCTACAAGCTAGGAGATAAAATCATTCGTTTTCCAAAAGTTGTTACTGGTAATTAAGCATTCACATCCGTGGCTGCATGACAGTCATTGTTGTATGAGTAATTGGACCGATTATAAATAATAAGATTCCCAATTAAGTGGGGTACTATATATGAAAGAAGATTTTTACGACTTACTTGGAATTTCCAAAGGAGCTTCCCAAGCCGAAATTAAGAAAGCATATCGCAAAAAAGCGATTAAGTTTCACCCGGATAAGAATCCTGGTGATGCTTCGGCAGAAGAGAATTTCAAAAAGGCAGCAGAAGCTTATGAGATTTTAGGCGATGAGCAAAAACGCGCGCAATACGATCAATATGGTCACCAAGCTTTTGAAGGTGGCGGTTTTGGCGGTGGTGGCGGCGGTATGAATATGGACGACATCTTTAGTCAGTTTGGAGATATCTTCGGAAGTGGCTTTGGTGGAGGCGGTGGCTTCGGCGGTGGTTTTGGCGGTGGTCAAAGACGTGTTAAGGGCAGTAATCTTCGTATTCGTGTGAAGCTTACGCTAGAAGAGATTGCAAATGGTGTCGAAAAGAAAATCAAAGTTAAGCGCAAAAAGCAAGCGCCAGGTGTAACTTATAAAACCTGTTCAACCTGTAATGGTCAAGGGCAAGTTACTCGTATTCAAAATACAATTTTGGGACGTATGCAAACTTCTGCGCCCTGTCCGAGTTGTTCAGGTGCCGGTCAAATGATCGATAGCCGACCAGCTGGAGCAGATGCACAAGGATTAATTGCTGAAGAAGAAACAGTAAGCATCAAAATTCCAGCAGGAGTTGTTGATGGGATGCAGTTAAAGGTTACAGGCAAAGGGAATGAAGCGCCAGGAAATGGTATTTCTGGAGATTTACTCGTCGCCATTGAAGAATTAGAACATGCGCAATTGCAGCGTGAAGGTGATAACTTGCATTACGATTTGTATGTGAGTATTAGTGAAGCTGTTTTAGGCACTTCAAAAGAGATTGATACTGTTACTGGAAAAGTGCGTATCAAGATTGAAGAAGGAGTGCAAAGTGGTAAAATATTACGCTTACGCGGAAAGGGAATTCCATCCATCAATGGATATGGAAAAGGAGATCTTTTAGTGCACGTGAATGTTTGGACACCAAAAATATTGAACAAAGAGCAAAAGCAGTTTTTTGAGAAAATGGCCGAGGATGAGAATTTTATGCCAAATCCAGAAATGGAAGACAAATCTTTCTTTGAAAAGGTGAAAGATATGTTTTCATAGAGAATTGCGGAATTCGTAATTAATAAGAGCATTAATTTACGGGTTCATAAAAAAAAACTATATTTGAGTAACGTTAAACACTTTTTAGCGTTATTTTTCTTTTTCATAGCAATTTTTTTCCCATCCTTAGCTTTTGTTAAGGGTGGGTTTTGTTTTTAGAACGTTTTGTTTAAGGTTGAGATGTTTGTGACATTCTCTTACAGGTGGTTTTTAGTCATAAAAAAGGCTTTCAGAATTAACCTTAGAAATTGATCCTAAGGCAGCATACTAATTTGGAAGAGAATTACATCTAAGTTCAGGATCACAATTTGAAAAAAAAAGCTCGAGAATTAGGATCGATGTTGGTAGCCATTTAGTGGAGTTTCTAAAGACCTTAAATAATCCATAAAAATGACCACCCCTCAGTAGGCTTTTTTTATCTTTAGACCACTAATTAATTTCTATGAATTCATTACTGGTCACAGATGCTGTGTCTAAAAATTTCGGAGACTTTACCGCCTTAAATGGTGTTTCCATCGAGGTGCCACAAGGCAGTATTTTTGGTCTTTTAGGGCCTAATGGCGCTGGGAAAACCACCCTCATTCGTATTATCAATCAAATCACCATGCCCGATAGTGGCCGTGTGCTGTTAGATGGTTTGCCTTTGGAACAACATCATATAGCCGATATAGGCTATATGCCAGAAGAGCGCGGACTTTATAAATCCATGAAGGTAGGAGAGCAGGTTTTATATTTAGCTCAACTTAAGGGTCTCTCCAAACAAGAGGCTCAAAAACGTGCTAAATATTGGTTTGATAAACTCGATATTGGCGAATGGTGGGGAAAGAAAATTCAAGAACTCTCTAAAGGGCAAGCCCAGAAAATTCAATTTGTGGTAACCGTGATGCACAATCCAAAATTGCTCATTTTTGATGAGCCGTTTAGTGGGTTTGATCCTATAAATGCCAATTTAATCAAAGACGAAATTCTTCAATTACGTGATGAAGGAGCTACGGTTATTTTTTCGACCCACCGTATGGAGTCAGTTGAAGAACTTTGTGATCACATCGCTTTGATTCACAAATCAAACAAAGTACTCGACGGAGAAATCAATACTATTAAACGTGCTTATAAAAACAACACCTTTGATATAGGAGTAGATATAGACACCTTTGCCTCCTTGCCTGACGGACAGGCAAGCGCGAAAGCGGGAACAGCCCTCTCTCAGAAATTTGAATGTACACCGGCAAATTTCAAATCTTTAGGTAATGAGTTGAAATTGCGCATCAAGCTCGGTGCCGATGGTGTGCCTAATGCGCTCTTATCTGAATTACAAAATTACGGGCAGGTGACCCATTTTACAGAGGTAATCCCTAGCGTAAACGATATTTTTATACAAACAGTAAACGAAAACTTATGAGCGTACTATCCTTAATTATCAGGCGAGAGTACATTGCACGTGTTCGCAATAAGTCTTTCTTAATCATGACTTTTTTAAGTCCGATCATTCTGGTGGGAATGATTATGCTTATTTCATACTTGACACAGTTAAACAAACACGAAAAGCGCACCATCGTTCTTGTTGACGAGTCGGGGCTTTTTGATAACACCTTTGTCGATACTGATGATACGAGTTATCTGATGTTGACTGAACAAGGATTAGACGCTGCTAAGGAGGTCGCTAAAAGTGAAGAATATTACGGGCTTATTCATATCCCGAGTAATGAAGGGAATATTCTTAATGGTGTCACCTTCTATGGAAATGAGACGCCTTCGTTTAGCTTAGTAGAGCGGATCGAAAAACAGGTCGAGAAAAAACTAGAGGATCTCAATTTACTCAGTCAAGGAGTCGATCTTGCTGTTTTAGAAACTTCAAAAACCGATATTAATCTAAATATTGAAAACTTTTCTGGAGAGAAATCTTCAAAGATGAGTAATTGGATTAAGGCAGGTTTTGGAGGCGCAGCGGGGTATTTACTAATGATGTTTATCATTATTTATGGCAATATGGTCATGCGTTCAGTGATTGAGGAGAAAACCAACCGGATTATTGAAGTGATTATATCTTCTGTCAAACCCTTTCAGTTGATGATGGGGAAGATTTTAGGGACTACCCTTGCTGGAATAACTCAATTTGCAATATGGGTGATACTGGGAGGTATTTTGTTAACCGTTGCTAGTCTTGTATTTGGTATAGATCCATCTGCAGCCTCTAGTGGAGGTATGAGTGAAGAAGCTCAAGCCATTGCCAATGATCCTGATATGGCCGCTCAGTTTATTGCTGAGGTTGGGAAACTCCCGTTAATGCAATTAGTTTTTGGGTTCTTGATTTACTTTATTGGAGGCTATTTCTTATATAGTTCTATATATGCAGCCATAGGTGCTGCGGTAGATAATGAAACAGATACGCAGCAATTTATGCTACCTATCATAATGCCTTTGATGCTCGCTATTTATGTCGGATTTTTTGCTGTAATTGATAATCCACATGGGACAGTGGCGACTATATTCTCAATTGTGCCACTTACTTCACCTATTGTGATGTTAATGCGTATTCCTTTTGAAGTTCCGGTATGGCAGTTAGTATTGTCAATAAGTTTATTGGTAGCTTCTTTTGTGTTTACCGTTTGGTTTGGTGCAAAAATTTACAGAGTAGGTATTCTAATGTATGGTAAGAAGCCAACGTACCGAGAAATATTTAAATGGTTAAAGTATTAAGGATATGCAAGAAACAGCCGTTGAGCAGGTAAAAGAGGTTATCACTGATGATATTTGGGGAGCAATTAAGGACTTCCTAGACTTGGGTATTCATTTAGGTTCTGATGAAAGTAAGATTCACATCACTATAGGGGCTATTCTGCTTTTGATTGTATCCTTTTTTGTAGCAGGGCGACTTTTGAAACTTGCCCGAAAGGTGGTTTCAAGAAACCTTCCAGATGATGACAAGAAGAAGTTTCACAGCATTTTCGCCTTTTTAAAGTACTTGGTTTATATTGTAGTGGTGGTAATAGTTATGAGCGCCTCTGGCGTAAATGTAACTGTCTTTTTAACTGCCTCAGCTGCGCTATTTGTAGGTTTGGGTTTTGCCTTACAAACCTTATTTCAAGATGTTATTTCTGGGATATTTATCATTCTAGATCAGACCTTACATGTAGGTGACATCGTTGAGTTTGATAATGGCAAAATAGGGAAGGTGTTTGACATTAAATTACGTACCACTCGTGCAATTACGAGAGATGATAAGGTAATAGTTATTCCCAATCACAAATTCTTAACAGAGACTGTGTATAACTGGACCCAAAATCATAAAACAACTAGAGAATCGGTCAAGGTTGGCGTGGCTTATGGTAGTGATACAGTAAAGGTTACTGATCTTCTCTTGGAATGTGTCGTTAATCAAAAAGGGGTTTTGAAGAACCCAAAACCTTTTGTATTATTTGAAGATTTTGGTGATAGTTCGCTCAACTTTGGGGTTTACTTTTTTATAAATAATAGCTTTATAGATCCGCGAATTAAGAGTGATATTCGATATAACATTGATGCTGCATTTCGCGAAAGCGGTATTACCATTCCTTTTCCTCAACGCGATGTTCATATATTTAATCCAAAGGAGTAAAAATGCATAACGGTATAATCGTTGCATTGTAAAAAGAAACTATAGATATGTCAAAAATATTAATCATTGAAGATGAGGCTGCAATACGCAGAGTGCTCACAAAGATATTGACTGAAGAAAGCAAGGATTATCAAGTTGAGGAAGCTTCAGATGGACTTGAGGGAATCAATAAGATTAGAGATGAAGACTACGACCTAGTGCTCTGTGATATCAAAATGCCTAAAATGGATGGGGTCGAGGTGTTAGAAGCCGTTAAGAAACTCAAGCCTGATGTACCAATGGTAATGATTTCAGGTCATGGAGATTTAGATACTGCAGTTAATACTATGCGTTTAGGCGCCTTTGATTATATCTCAAAACCACCAGATTTAAATAGGCTCCTTAATACAGTACGCAATGCGCTAGACCGTAAAAGTCTTGTCGTTGAAAATACCTTGCTCAAGAAAAAAGTAAGTAAGAAATATGAGATGATTGGAGAAAGTGCTGCTATCGCTCATATCAAGGATATGATTGAGAAAGTAGCGGCTACTGATGCTCGTGTATTGATTACTGGTCCTAATGGGACTGGAAAAGAATTAGTAGCGCATTGGTTACACGAAAAGAGTGATCGTGCAAAAGGAGCCCTAATTGAGGTCAACTGTGCTGCTATTCCTTCTGAGCTAATCGAAAGCGAACTTTTTGGTCATGTAAAGGGTGCTTTTACATCTGCAAATAAGGACAGAGCAGGTAAATTTGAAGCGGCAAATGGAGGAACTATATTTCTTGATGAAATAGGAGACATGAGCCTTTCGGCTCAAGCAAAGGTGTTGCGTGCTCTTCAAGAAAGTAAAGTACAACGCGTAGGAAGCGACAGAGATATCAAAGTAGATGTGCGTGTAGTAGCTGCAACAAACAAAAATTTAAAAAAGGAAATTGAAGAAGGGCGTTTTCGGGAGGATTTATATCACCGACTGGCAGTAATCCTGATAAAGGTACCTGCTTTAAATGATCGGAGGGATGATATTCCGATGTTGATTAGTCATTTTGCAAAGAAAATCTCAGAGGAACATGGAACTGCACAAAAAGGATTTTCAAGCAGTGCAATAAAGTTGCTTCAGGAGTATGATTGGACTGGTAATATTAGGGAATTGCGCAATGTAGTGGAGCGATTAATTATCTTAAGTGGTAATGAAGTATCAGAAAAAGATGTAAAGTTGTTTGCAAGTAAATAGACATTTTAACATAATTGTTTAAGTTAAAGTGAACTATGGAGTACTTTTTTAAGTATATTTAATGTCTAACTTAAAACTAAAATTATGAAAAAAATTACTTTTTGCGCTTTAGCTATGCTAGGGTTTGGTTTTACTGCAACAGCTCAGACTTCTGTTTCTGCATCTACCTCTGGAGATTTTCCAGTTGAGGTTTTCTCTCAAAGAGGGGAGTCTCAGGCACCTTGTAGTCAAGAAGAATTGAGTAACAACTTTGAAAATGGCTTTGGAAACACAAACAATGGTGTAACCGTTGCTGATGACATTACTGTTCCTGATGGTGAAATGTTCACATTAGAAGATATTACTTTTAACATGATTAATGACGGAGGTTATAACGACGTACGTGTTGAGGTTTATGCAGATAATGGCGGACTTCCAGGTGTTCAGATTTCAAGCGAAACAGTTGTACCTGATTCTCAAGATCAAATTGGAATTGCTTTTGGTAGAGAAGTACGTGAAATTTATGTTGAATTAGCTGATCCAGTATTATTAGAAGGTGTAAGTGGTTCAGATACTACTTTTTGGATTGCTATCACAACTCCAAATCCAGTAGATACAGCTTCAGATTCATTCTGGGAAACTCAAACGACTTCTTCTTCTACAAATCTAGTTGCGTTTTCATTGGATGATGGTGCTTTTTGGGAGAATGTAAGTGGTGGAAACCCAACACCTCCAGCTGCAGTATTCTTAGCAGAAGGTGATTGTGATGTTTTAGGACTTGAAGATTCTCTTATCGCAGGTCTTTCTGTATATCCTAACCCCGCTCAAGATTTCGTAACGGTTGACACTAAAGGTCAATTCGAGATTGGTTCTGTAGTAGTATATGACATCCTTGGAAAAAGATCTAATGTATCTTTAAGTGGGAACACTGTAGATATGTCTAACCTTAGCGCAGGACTTTATATCCTAGAAGTAACCACTGAAGGCGGTGAAACTGGTACATATAAAATTGTAAAGCAATAAGAAGTTAAATATTATATAGTATTTTGAAAAACTCCCACTTGGGAGTTTTTCTTTTTTTAGAACTTATGTATCTTCACTAACATACCTAGCAAATAGCATCATGATGACTCCTCACAAAGTAACCTCCAACATTTCACTTGCCAATCAACCAACAGTTCCCGCCGAGGATATGACATCCAAAGCACTTGAAAAAGAATTAAAAAATGTGCGCAAAAAGTTAGGGAAACTTCAAGACACCATCTATGCTCATGGAAAATATAGTGTCTTAATTTGCCTTCAAGGAATGGATACTTCTGGAAAAGATTCATTGATACGCGAAGTCTTTAAAGATTTCAATGCCCGCGGAGTAGAAGTTTATAGTTTTAAAGTGCCCACAGAACTCGAATTAAAACACGATTTTTTATGGAGACACTATATAGCTCTTCCGGCACGCGGAAAGTTTGGAGTTTTTAATCGGACGCATTATGAAAATGTTTTAGTGACACGCGTTCATCCTGGCTATATTTTAGGAGAAAATTTACCTGATGTAAATGCTAAAGAAGATATTAATGATGCTTTTTGGGATCAACGCTTTGAGATGATTAATAATTTTGAAAAGCACCTCGCTCAAAATGGTACTCTCGTTTTTAAGTTCTTTCTAAATCTCTCAAAAGAAGAACAAAAGAACCGCCTCCTGCGCCGCTTGGATAAAAAAAATAAGAACTGGAAATTTTCTGCAGGGGATTTGAAAGAACGTAAACATTGGGACGATTATCAACGTTGTTATGAAGATGCGATTAATAGAACTTCTAAACCGCATGCCCCATGGTTTGTTGTGCCTGCAGATAATAAACCTGCTGCTCGATTAATGGTAGCAAATACTTTGTGGAATGCATTAAGTGAATATGATGATATTAAAGAACCTGAACTAGATGCAGAAACAAAGGAAAATATTGAATTATACAAAAAGCAATTAAATAATGAATAAGCCCTTACAAATCGTATTTCTATTAGCATTTCTTATAGGAGGTACCGCTTTCTTGCCTAAAGGACAGGCAAGTGCGCAAGCGCAACAACAAGATTCCCTTCAAATTAGAAAAATATATGATGAAGCTTTAAAAAATGGGAATAGTTATCAATGGCTCGACTATCTATCTAATCAAATAGGTTCACGCCTAAGTGGTAGTTCTGGGGCTGAAAATGCAGTAAACTGGACCAAATCCCAACTCGATAGCATTGGACTGGATAGGGTTTGGTTACAACCAGTGATGGTTCCTAAATGGGTCCGCGGTACTCCAGAATATGCCTATGTCGAAACTGGGGTTGGTGAAACCACACAGGTGCCAATTTGTGCCTTGGGTGGATCGGTGGCTACTCCAAATGGAGGTATTAAAGCTCCGGTTGTAGAGGTGCAGGGGATCGAAGAGTTAAAGGCCTTAAACAGAGACCAAGTAGAAGGAAAGATTGTCTTTTTTAATCGGCCTATGCAAGACGAACTTATAGAAACTTTTAGAGCTTATGGCGGTTGTGTTGATCAACGATATGCTGGCGCAATGGAAGCTGCTAAACTTGGCGCCATAGGTGTTGTTGTGCGTTCTGTAACGCATAGCATAGATGATTACCCACACACAGGCTCTATGTCTTATGGGGACTTACCTAAATCTGATCGTATACCAGCTGCAGCAATAAGTACAAAAGGAGCCAATCTTCTTAGCACACTCTTAAAATTAAACCCAAATACAAAATTTGCTTATTCTATGTTCTGTAAGAATTATCAGGACGTGCAATCTTATAATGTCATAGGCGAAATTACGGGTAGCGTTTATCCTAAAAAATATATGGTTGTGGGTGGACATCTAGATTCTTGGGATCTAGGAGATGGATCACATGATGACGGAGCAGGTATTGTACAAAGTATGGAAGTATTACGCCTAATGAAAGCTATTGGTTATACTCCCAAGCACAGCATTCGTGTGGTGTTATTCATGAATGAAGAGAATGGCCTTCGTGGAGGGAATAAATATGCTGAAGTCGCTAAAAATAAGAACGAAAAACATGTGTTTGCCCTTGAAAGCGATGCAGGCGGATTTACACCAAGAGGGTTTTCCTTTGAGAGTGACGATCGAAATTTTAACCAAGTGCTAAGTTGGAAAAAACTATTTGAACCTTATCTCATTCACAATTTTACCAGAGGTGGAAGTGGAGCAGATATTGGTCCGTTAAGAGGGGATGGTATCGTTCTCGCTGGGTTACGACCAGATTCACAGAGATATTTTGATCATCACCATGCTGCAAACGATACATTTGATGCGGTAAATAAGCGCGAACTAGAACTCGGAGCTGCAACTATGACTAGTTTGATCTACTTGATGGATAATTATATTGTCAAACCAGCGCGTTTAATTCAAGCACCACTCAAAGACTAAAAATCAACTGATGTTAGGATTGCTAAACCGACTTGGCAACTGATCTATTAAATACTACAGATAACTGTAGTCGATGATGCAAATTCAATTTTTGTTATCGACTTTTGAATTGTTATTTGTGCCCCTAAAATTTACTTATAAGTTCGCCTAAACTTGCTACAAAATGATAGCTATATGCCTTACTTTTGCTGCTGCTTTTAGTAGGCAATTTCGCGTAAGTGAAACCTCAAAAGTTATTAGCAGATTGTGCTTAATCAAATAGACTAGGGTATCTAATCATCATGCAACTTTCAAAATATACCAAAGAGTTTAATACCAATCTCACCATTGCCTATCCGATTATGTTAGGGCAGTTGGGGCATATTCTTGTTGCCTTAGCCGATAATTTGATGGTAGGGCAATTAGGTGCTCCACAACTGGCTGCTGTTAGTTTGGGGAACAGTTTGGTGTTTATCGCTTTGTCAATGGGTATAGGTTTTTCCTTTGCTATTACTCCCTTAGTTGCCGAGGCAGACGGCAAGGGTGACATCGCAAAGGGGCGATTGCATTTTCACCATGGAGTAATTATGTGTGCAGTTAATGGTGTGCTCCTTTTCCTTTTATTACTGCTAGCCAAACCCATTTTATATTATTTAGACCAGCCAGAAGAGGTAGTCTTGCTCGCAATTCCTTATTTGGAGATTGTAGCTTTTTCTATGATTCCTCTTATGATCTTCCAAGCATTCAAGCAATTTGCCGATGGATTATCTCAAACCCGTCAAGCAATGTATGCGACGCTCTTGGCTAATGTTGTGAATGTTATTTTTAATTACTTTTTGATCTATGGTATTTGGGTATTCCCAAGATTAGAGGTTGAGGGGGCTGCTTGGGGGACATTAATTTCTCGTTTCTTTATGCTTGCATTACTCATCTATATGATGAAAGGGAAAAAAATATTTCAACCTTACTTTCATTGGGGAAACAAAGAACATATCAAATGGAGTGAGTTTGCAGAGCTCTTCCGATTAGGATTTCCAACTGCCTTGCAAATGCTTTTTGAAATTGGTGTATTTACAGCCGCTATCTTCCTTTCAGGGATCCTTGGCACCAATGCACAAGCTGCCAATCAGATTGCCTTAAACCTAGCTTCCATGACCTTTATGATCGCGGTAGGACTTGGCGTGACAGCAACCATACGAGTGGGTAACCAAAAAGGGAAAAGAGACTTTGTGAATCTGAGGAGAATTGCTATCTCCATTTTCGTGCAAGTATTTTTTATTGAGGCAGTTTTTGCTGTAGGGTTTATACTATTAAAAGACGTTCTCCCTCCTTTCTATATTGACAATGTTGAAGTGATTGTCCTCGCTTCTCAATTATTGGTGGTAGCCGCTCTTTTCCAGCTTAGTGATGGAATTCAAGTCACCATTCTCGGAGCTTTGCGCGGATTGCAAGATGTAAATATTCCTACGGTAATTTGTTTTATCGCCTATTGGATAATCGGATTTCCTGTGATGTGGTATTTAGGCAAGTCTGAACAAATGGGTGCACCCGGAATATGGATCGGACTATTGGCCGGTCTTACTGCCTCGGCAATAATGCTCTACTTTAGATTTAATTATCTTAGTAAAAAATTGATTCACCAAGCTTAGCTTTGTTTGTGGTTTGGGTTTATAGTTCAGTGTTATTGGTAAAGTGCATAAGTTTGAAGATTTGGATGTCTGGAAGTTAGGTAAGACAATATGTATAGATGTGGAGTTACTGTTTCAAAAGACACAGCAAGGAAGTAATTTTAAGCTTAGAAATCAGATGGAAGGCAGTTCAGGTTCTATTATGGATAATATAGCAGAAGGGTTTGGACGCGGTGGTAATAAAGAATTTTATAACTTTTTAAGCTATTCGAAAGGATCTGCTGCCGAATTGAAATCTCAATTATATCGTTGTATTGATAAAGAATTAATTTCGAAAGAACGATTTGGACATAATTCTTCGCAATGCGATGAAGTGATTAATAGAATAGGTGCATTTATGGCTTATCTAAGAAAAACAGATTTGAAAGGAATCAAATACAAAAAAGAGTAATATCATAAACACCAAACACCAAACACCAAACACCAAACACCAAACACCAA
>TARA_R110002051_G_scaffold80906_5_pt1 | contig 15058 bp, 13 predicted proteins | sample TARA_R110002051 | Tara Oceans TARA_R110002051 (sample SAMEA4397023) | marine metagenome | biome: Polar Biome; feature: [MES] marine water layer (ENVO:01000295) within the mesopelagic zone...; material: water (ENVO:00002006), including particulate matter (ENVO:01000060) such as......
AGTGTTGGAAAGCTGGGATTCCCCGGTATAGGGATTGGTGGAACAACCAGCGAGCAAGAGCGCTGCTAGGGCTGTAAGGGCAACTGCCTGTTTTTTCATTTTAAGCTCACCGCTTTGTGATTGTCGCCGCGATCATTGCTGGCCAATTGCGGCAGGAACGTGATTGTGGCCGGTTTCCAAATGCGGTGGTTTTACCCTGACTTTGGCAATTTGTCAGTCCAAAGATACGAGCCAAAATTGCCGCCTTCAGCAGGTCCTCGCGTCATTGGGTCGCGCCGCCGGTACTCTTCACCCGATCACAATTATGGCTATAGTGCAGCGATCCTGTCCGATCGGCGTCGATTGCAAGGGCGTAATGGTGTGATTTGCCAATGACATCCTGCCCACCGATTTGATAAAGATCATGTCGCGCTGCGTTTTGCAGAGCATAAAAGACACTAAAGAAAAGACGCGGCCGTTTTCAAGGCTCGCCATATTACTATGTATAAAAGCGCCGCCGCACCTTAGTCCGGTGACGCCAGTGGAGTAGGCCTCATGGACTATCGCGGCATCTTCGAAGATGCGATCGACGCGCTTCGGGTTGAAAAGCGTTATCGCGTCTTTGCCGATATCGAACGTATTGCCGGGCATTTTCCTCGCGCCGTCTTCCGTGACAGCGCAGACAACGCCCGCGAAATCACCATCTGGTGTTCCAACGACTATCTGGGCATGGGCCAGCACCCCGCGGTGATCGGCGCCATGCAGGAAACGGCTGGCAAGCTCGGCGCCGGCGCCGGCGGCACCCGCAACATTTCGGGCACCAACCGCCCACTGGTCGAACTCGAGCGTTCGCTTGCCGACCTGCACCGCAAGGAAGCCGCGCTGGTCTTCACCTCGGGGTTCGTTTCCAACGAGGCGACGATTTCAACTGTTGCGCGACTGATCCCCGATTGCCTGATCCTGTCCGACCAGCTCAATCACGCCTCAATGATTCAGGGTGTGCGGCAGTCGGGTATGGAAAAGAAGATTTTCCGCCACAATGACCTCGACCATCTGCGCGACCTGCTCGCCGCGGCCGGCAAACAGCGCCCCAAGCTGATCGTGTTCGAATCCGTCTATTCGATGGATGGCGACGTTGCCCCGATCGAAGCGATCGCCGATCTGGCCGACGAGTTCGGCGCCATGACCTATATCGATGAAGTTCATGCGGTCGGCATGTATGGCCCGCGCGGCGGCGGCATCTGCGAGCGCGACGATCTTATGGACCGGATCGACATCATCGAGGGAACGCTCGCCAAAGGGTTTGGCGTCATGGGCGGCTATATAACGGCCAACAAGGCCATCGTGGATGCCGTGCGCTCCTATGCGCCCGAATTCATTTTCACGACCGCCCTGCCCCCGGCGCTTTGCGCGGCGGCCCGCACCTCGATCGAGCACCTCAAGGTCTCCAATGTGGAACGTGAAGGCCAGCAGCGCCAAGCCGGCCGTGTGAAACGCGTTCTGGCCGAGGCCGGTTTGCCGGTCCTGCCGACCGACACTCACATTGTTCCGCTGATCGTTGGCGATGCACGCCTGTGCAAGGCGGCCAGCGACATGCTGATGGATCGGCACAACATCTATATCCAGCCCATCAACTATCCCACTGTTCCCAAGGGCACCGAGCGGCTGCGCATTACCCCGACCCCCTACCATACCGACGACATGATCGCCGAGCTTTGCGACGCACTGATCTCGGTCTGGCAGGCACTGGAATTGCAGCGCGATTTCGACATGTCCAAGCTGATGGAAAACAAGCTCGTCGCGGGAGACCTGACACTGCCAACGGTTGGCGGATAGCATAGCCAGCCCCTGTGGGCATTGGTCCGCGAACGCGATTTCGAGACGAACGGGGCATGTGCGAACACGCCCCGTTTTTGCTAACGCGGATTGAAACTGCAATTGGTCGGACAAGGGGTGTCAGATGGATTGCGAACCCATCAGTTAATATCAAAGCCCAGATTGGTCGGGTTGGGCGGAAACGGGCCACCTTGCGTTACGGGTACGTCGTCGTCGACGGTTTCAAAGCGGAAATTTCGCGCCCAGACAGCTCCTTTTTCGTGCAGCAGGCAGCCGAAATGGATGCTGGCCGCAGTGTAGGGCACGTCGAGCACTATGCTACGCTCGGTCCAGTCTGCGTCTCCGTTCAGGGCACCATCACTAGAGCGTTTCATCATATTATCAAACCGGAGATGACGCCCGCCACCGCCTGGATCGATGCGCATCCATATCGCCCCGGAACCGGCATTGCGTGATTTCAATTCGGCAGTAAGCCGCAGCCGTTTGCTTCGGTAGGCTCGTGCAGAAATAGACTGCATTAGTGTCGCAAAAGTATTGCTGGGGATTTTGACACCAGCGCGTGCTTCGATCCTGACCACACCGGGAACATTCGGGTCGACGCCAAGCCGAAAAAAGTTCCCCGAATCCATAGAGCCAGGAAACCAACCCTCTGGGATGATGAGATCATTATTCGTTCGCGGTGGCTCCATGCGCGCGGCAAGCACATTCCAGTCGGTATAGCCCAATTGGCGTGCCACGAGTTCAAGGCATTGGCCATGAGAAAGCTTATGGCCTTGTTCGGCCAAAGCGCCGCGCAGCGATTTGGCCATGGATTTTGGTGCTGGGAAATCCAACATGATCCGATCCTTGCTGGGGCAAGATCATTTGTCAGCGCTCGCGTTACCGACAGCCTGCCCTTCAAGGTCAAACCATGGGTCTTATAGCGTGCATTCACCAGCCCTTTCAGGTGCGAGCGGCAGGCTGCACAAGCCTAACAAAAATTAGGCACCAGCGGCTCTTCGTTGTCAACCGGTCAGTCGGACGGTTGGCCTGCGCTTTTGAAATAAGTCATTTGATCAGCATATGCTTTCCCGAAAGCCGGGCGAACAAGAAAGCGCCCGAAATAGGCTTGCAGGTTGGAAAAGTCACCAAGACTGCCACGTCCATGCCGATCTCGCCCAGACCGGCGCACCTGATCTGGCACGCCATATCTGGGCGAAGACAGGACCGAGTTGAGCACTAGCTCGTCAAGACGATCCGGATCAGGTCGGCGGTATTGCGGGCGCCCAGCTTTTCCATGACCCTGGCCCGATGCACCTCGATGGTGCGGGGGGAAATTCCCAACTCGCGCCCGGCTTCCTTGTTGGATTGTCCGTTGGTAACCAGTTGCAGGACCTCGCGTTCACGGGGCGTTAGTTGGGCAAAGCCGCGGATCTCGACTTCGTGCTGGCCATCCTGAGAGGGTTTGAGATGAACATCGCGCCGCAGGGTGTCACGCACCGCGCGGACGAACCGCTCGGAATCCACCGGCTTTACGAAAACATCGCTCGCCCCTGAGCGCATGGCCTCGACGGTCCCATCAACAAGCGGGCGATCTGCCAGCATGAAGACCGGAATGCCCGATCGCATATCCTTGATGCGCCGCAAGGCGGGCAGCATATCCTCGCCCTCCAGGTCAAAATTGAGAATCACCACATCCGGGCGCCGCTGTCCGAAGCGAGCGATGAAATCATCGCTATTGCGCGAAATGGCCGTTTGGAAGCCCTCGAGCCGAAACAGCACATCGAGTCCGTCACACGTGGGCTGGTCGCTGTCGACAATGTGAACCAGTCGGTCACGGTTGAGAAATGGCCGATAGGAAATTTCCGAATTCATTGCTTTCTCCAGTTCTTTCGGGATGCGTCATGCAAAACTGGCACGGCGAGCCCCCTCTCCGATTGAGCGTCAAAGGCAAATCCCACCGACCGAAGCCGGTGCCACGCTTTCAAATGCGCCGTCCAAATTCCGGCATGCAGCACCCGCCTGCCTCCGGGCTTGGGCCCGGAACAGTGGCACAGCGCTGGCGATGCCTTGCGTTCAGATCGACTTGGCGATTGCTAAGATGAATCGCGCACGAAGTTTGCTATAGGGAGCGGTTTTTGCCGTTCGGACTCTTCCCTATCACTGACTACGTAGCGATAGGACTATAATCTTATTCTAGCGAGCGCAATAGGATAAAATACGTAATCCAAATGCGGCATCCTAACTTATGATAAGAAAAGGCCCGCCATGGGCGAGCGGGCCTTTGTCCATATTTGCTTATTGATTCTGGCCGGGCGGCTAGCTTTGAGCCTTGAGAATGTCGCGGATCTCGGCAAGAAGAACTTCTTCGCGCGGCGGCGGGGCGGGTTCGGCCGGTGCTTCTTCGACTTTCTTTTCGCGCCGCAGCATGTTTATGCCCCTTACAAGCATGAACAGCGCAAACGCAACGATGGCGAATTTTACCACCGCATTGATAAACAGACCGATGTTGAGGGTGGCCACGCCTGCTGCCTCGGCAACCGCCAGGGACGGCACTGCAACACCCTCTGGATTGGACAGCACGATGAACAGGTTGGAGAAATCCACGCCGCCGAGCACCAGCCCGATGACCGGCATGAATATGTCGTCGACCAGCGAGGACACGATCGTGCCGAAGGCACCGCCGATAACAATACCCACGGCCATGTCGACCATGTTGCCTTTGACGGCAAATTCCTTGAATTCCTGGACGAATGACATCCCTATGCCTCCTGTCTTTGCTTCCGCTCCCGCGCGGCCTCCGGAAGCTAGCCCCGATTCACGGCCCCTGTCCATTGGGATGACTTGACATTTCCGCTCCCGGAGGGCCACGACAGCACTGGTGGGCGGGGTTAGGAGCACCGCATGTCCGATAGCGCAGTTCCAGAACAGCTTGCATTCGAGGCCGGTTTGACCGGTGCTGTCGACCACCTTCCCTATGGCCTTGCCATATTCGACTCCGAGCTGCTGCTGGCCACCGCAAACACCCGGTATCGTGTCGGCATGGGGCTGCCGCAGTCGCTGGTGCTTGCCGGCACGCCACTCGACGACATATTGCTGTTTATGGCGCGGAGGGGCGATCTTGGCCCTGGAACGCCGCAGGTGGTCGCCGATCAGCGGCGGCGGCTCATAACCGCCGAACCCACGACCCTGACACAGCGAACCAACATTTCGGGCCACCAGCTCGAAATCCACACGGCGCTCCTGCCCGATGGCGGGCTGCTTATTTCTTTTTCGGATGTGACGGACCGGGCGCGCGCCGAGGCAGCGCTCGAGCAGGTCAATCACACGCTGGAAGAACGGGTCAACGATCGGACCCGCGCCCTGACCCTTCTCAATGCGGAACTGGAAAAGGCCCGCGCCAAGGCCGATGCCGCCAATCACGAGAAAACACGGTTTCTGGCAGCAGCGAGCCATGATCTCCTGCAACCGCTCAATGCGGCGCGACTCTATACCTCGACGCTGTTCGAGCGTACGCGCGGTACGCCCACGGCCGAACTGGCGTCATCGATCGATGCCTCGCTCAATGCAGTCGAGGACATCATGTCGACCCTACTCGACATCTCGCGCATGGATTCGGGAGCGCTAAAGGTCACGCGCACCAACATCGATATTCTCGATCTTCTGAAAAAGATCGAGATCGAGTTTCAGCCCCTGGCCGCTGAGAAAAACATCAATCTGCGGGTCGTTGGCGCATCATTCACCGTGCGTTCGGACCGTATGCTGCTGGCCCGGGTTATCCAGAACCTGGTGTCGAACGCCATCAAATACACCCGCCCTGGCGGGAGCGTGCTGGTAGGGTGCCGCCGGCGTGGCGACAGCGTGCGTCTGGATGTCATCGACACCGGCATCGGAATTGACCGTCATCAGCATCAGATGATCTTCACCGAATTCTCGCGGCTCGAGCAAGGCGCCCGCATCGCGCCCGGCCTGGGGCTGGGTCTGTCCATTGTGCAGCGCATCGTTGCCGCGCTCGACCATCCGATGGAGATAGACAGCACAGTGGGCAAGGGTTCACGGTTTTCCATCAGCGTCCCGCTCATCGCCATGGCGCCGCGTGCGCCCGATCCGGTCGATGCGCCGCCCGTACGGGAAAGCAGCCAGCTTGAAGGACTGCATGTCCTGTGCGTCGACAATGAGCGTTCGATCCTCGACGCGATGTCGGGCTTGCTGGAAAATTGGGGATGCGACGTACGCATAGCGACCTCGCTGAAGGAAATTGCACAATTGGGGATGCTCGAAGGCTGGGTGCCCGATCTGGTGCTCATGGACTACCATCTCGACCAGACCTCCGGGCTCGATGCAATCGAGTGGCTCAAGCAGATCGTCGGTGGGCACCTGCCCACGGTGCTGGTGACCGCAGATCAGACACCGGCGGTTCGGCAATTGGCTGAAACGCGCGGCACGCCGGTCCTTAATAAGCCGGTCAAACCCGCCGCCCTGCGCGCCCTGCTCAGCCAGATGAGCAAACAACTTTAAGCACGACGGGCAAGCCCGGCCAAAAGCGCTTTGAGGACTGTTTCCCATTCGGCTCGGTTTCCCCCGGCCTCAATGGCCAAGGCGGCCCTGTTGAACGCCGACGATATGATCTGGGTCAGCGCGCCGAGGGGCAGCGGTGGCATCGTTCCTGCCTCGATGGCCATGCCCAATCCCTCCTGAAGGGTGCGCGCGCTGTGACACATATCAATGGCCTCCGCTTCGGCATGACCGAGAACGGCCGGCGCATCAAGCAGCAGCAGTCGGGTGCGCCCGGGAACCGCCATAGCGTCGAGATAGGCGCGTCCACCAGCCAGTAACGCATTGTTCGGGTCAGTTCCCTGCGGAGAGGACCGTTCGATCTCAAGGGCTACCGCTGCGGCTTCGGCGTCAACAACGGCGGCAAACAAGGTCTGCTTGTCGGAGAAATGGTGGTAGAGAGCGCCTCTGGTCACGCCGGCTTTGCGGACGATCTCAGGGGTCCCGATTTCGCCATATGGCCGCTCGGTAAACAATTGGCGTCCAGCGGCGATCAGCGCGGCGCGGGTTGCATCCGATCGTTCCTTGTTGCTCCGTTTTGCAGATTCGCTTTGCATACATGCAGCCTGTATGTTATTTTAAACTTACATACAGACAGTATGTTTCTTTTCGGTAGAAGGAAAGTCCCATGCATCCCACCAGCTTTTATCCGGTCGTCATGACCGACAATGTGACCTCGTCGGCAGCGTTTTACGTCGAAAATTTTGGGTTCCGAGTGCTGTTTGACAGCGACTGGTACGTCCACCTGCAATCGAGTGCCGACCCGGCAATCAACTTTGCGGTGCTGGACAAATCACACCATACGATTCCGCAAGGGCATCGCGGCCAGACCGGTGGTGTCTTGCTAAGTTTTGAAGTCGAAGATGTCGATGCTCAATATGACCGGCTGAAAGCGGCAGGCGTGAGCATTGTTCTCGATATCCGCAACGAAGATTTCGGCCAGCGCCATTTCATCGTCACCGATCCCAACGGGGTCCTGGTCGATGTGATAAAACCCATTCCGCCCAGCGCCGAGTTTGCTGCACAATACGCTCCCGAGGCATTGCCGCAGTAATGATTAGGCCTGTTGATCCTCGACGAGCTGGGCAAACTGGCCCTGCTCGATCTTGGCGGCGGCGATCACCGCCTGGGTGCGGCTGTCGACGCTGAGTTTTTGCAGGATCGCCGAGACGTGCGCCTTGACCGTGGCTTCCGATATGGACAGCTCATAGGCGATCTGCTTGTTCATCAACCCGTCGGAAAGCATCATCAGTACGCGAATCTGTTGCGGGGTGAGCGTTGCAAGCCGGGCGAGCACTTCGGTCTGCTCGTCCTGTCCATCGAGCGAGACGCCCTCAGGCACCCACAGCCCACCCGCCAGTATGGTGTCGATGGACTCGCGGATACGAGCCGCGGATTCGGATTTGGACAAAAACCCCGATGCGCCCAGATCAAAGCACCGCCGAATGACCGAGGTGTCCTCGACAGCCGAGACGATCATCACCGGGACTTCGGGAAATTGTGCCCGCAAAAGAAGCAGGCCCGAGAAGCCGCGTACACCGGGCATGTTGAGGTCGAGTAGGACGAGATCAAAGTCGCGGTTGGCTTCAAGTGCCGCACTCAACCCTTCGATATCGCCGGCCTCCTCGAACACCGTGTCGCTGTCCCGGCCTTCAAGCGTCTGGCGCAGCGCGGCGCGGAAGAGAGGATGATCGTCAACGATGATGATACGGTGGCTCATTGGGGCGCGGGACCTCGCCGGGGCAGGAACGGTTCTTGAGACTTTTAGACCCCAAGAGTAAACACAATGGAGATAATGCGAAGATCGTGTCGTGAATCAAGCGTTTGTGGTCATTTGGGCCGATTGAGCGCCGCAAGACGAGCCGGTAGCGCTCTTTCCCGACCACAACTGCCCACATCATCGGCCATGCCGGCGGCCTGATTCGACCCTCAACTCAGCGCGGTTATATGATATCGCCCCGCCCGTCCGGGTCCTGGGGTTCGGCCAGCATGCCTTCGATGATCTGTTCCACCCGGGCCAGTTCGGCCAGGGACTTCTCAATGGCCGAACGCCGTTGCTGGAGAAGATGGCGTTGGTGGTGCACCTTGTCGAGCGCCCGGCGCAGATGGTCGTACGAGCCGTCGCGCAGATCGTAGGTGTCGAGATATTCCTGGATTTCGCGCAGCGTCAGTCCAACCTGCTTGCCATCGAGAATGATGCGCAGACGCAGACGGTCGCGGTTTGTGTAGAGGCGCTTATTGCCCACCCGGCGGGGTCGGAGCATGCCCTTGTCTTCATAAAAGCGCAGGGTCCGATGCGTTATCGAAAACGCGTCGGCAAGTTCGGCAATCGTATAGATTGCCGGCCCCTCGCTCTGGCGCGTTGCGCGGTCCTTGCGGGTTGGTCCGTTCATTTTTCTGTCTTATTTCTACCTTGTCGCTGATCGGCTTGGCGATCTCCCGAACATCACCACGAACGGCGACCGGGCGCAATCCATGCGCACAATTGGCAGATGGATCAATGCGGAATGCAAACGGGGTTAACGCGATATTTACCATAAACTGTCGAAAGTCAGGCTAGGCGATTCCATCGCCGGAAGCGGTGCGGTTGACGCACCGTCGGGAGCCTGTCGGAAAGCATTATGGCGCGAACGAATCCACATCACGACTGGGATGAGCCGCAAACCGCCCTTCGCCGGTCCAACGGGGCCGAATGGGAAAGCCTGCGAAACGAACTCGTGGCCCTGCTCGATCAGGTCGAAGATCAGGTGGCGACCAGTCAGGCGACGGGGGAGCTTCCTGCAACCACGCCGCCCCATCCGGCACCGCACCAGCCCGATCGCCATTCCGAGGCCCTGCGCAGCGTGCGCCATGCCGTGACCCGGCTTGCCGACCGCTCGTCGGAAGACCGTCCGGTGATGCGCGAAAGCGTTGTTGACGCAATCAATCAGATTCGGGCGCGCCAGACCGGCAGCGCTCCATCTGCACCCCGGCCCGCAGCCCCCACCGTTCCGGCACCCACCCCGCAGTCCGAACTTTCCGATTTTGCAAAGTCGCTCGATGCCATTGGGGAAAAAATTGCCGGATTTGAAGACCGGATCGGCCAGCGACTGGAATCGCTGGGCGAGAAGTCGGACATCGCCGCGCAGATCGACCAGTTGAGCCAGGTCATAGAATTGCTGGCGGGCGCCGTGGGAGAGACCGGCCAGATCAAACGGATTGAAGCGCAGATCGGCAACCTTGCCGAAATGCTCGTCTCGGATCGCCAGTCGGAAGAGAATGTTACCTCAAGGCGGATCGAAGACCTCACGGCCACGATCGAAAAGCTCGTCAGCCATCAGCTCCAGACCAGCGAACGTGACGCCCAGCAGGCCGCACTGGCCGACGATCGCCAGGTGCAGGCCATGGCAACAATCGAGCAGAGCGTTCGGTCCATCTATGACCGCATCGACACCCTCGAAGCCAGCCGGTCGCAGCCATCAGCCGATATCGAGCGGTTGAGCCGGGATATGGCAGCGCTGACGGAGGCTGTCAGCAAGCCCGCAGAACCGACAAGCCTTCTGGAAAAGATCGACGCCCTGAGCGCGCGCATCTCGACCATCGAAGCGCCATCGCGCGACGAAGCAGCAATGCTGGCCGAAAGCGTTTCGGTACTGCGCGACATCATTGCCCAGACTATCGAACCGCGCTTTGTCCAGCTCGAACAGCGCCTGGAAACGATGGCAAAGCCGGACGAAACGCCCGCGGTCGATGCCATCGAAGCCCAGTTGCGCCAGATCGCCAGGCGGGTTGATGAAACCGGTGCTCAGCTCAAGGCTCTTGCCGAGTTGGAGCCCGCGGGTGCTGCGCGCGGCCCCGATCTTGAGGCTCTGGCCGAGATGATCGCGAGCCGGACACAGGGGTTGTCCGGCCCGGCCGAAGCCGATGGCATCGAAAAGGCCGACCTTGCCGCGCTCGAAGACCGGCTTGCTTCACTTTTTGCGCGGGCAGAAGAGAACGGCACAGAAGCACGCAATCTGTCGGGCGTGCGCAATTCAATCGCGCAGGTCGACAACCGGATTGCCCGGCTCGAAGCCATGCTCAACAACAAGCCGGCCGAGCGCCTTTCGGGTGAACCGACACCCGCCGAGCCGGTGGCCACGGCTCGGTCCCAGCCCCGCCGCAAGCCCGAAGATGCCATGCCGGTCGATCCGGCCACAGGTGCAGCGCGCAGCGTTCTTGGTCAGGCCGTTGTCGAAACAGAAGATGAACCGGCAGACATCGAAGATGTTGTCGAGCCCGAACCCAACTTTGCGGTCGATCCTGCGGTAATTGACAGGCCGGCCAAGCCGAAATCGAGCCTTACCGAAAGCGAGGGCCCGTTTGAGCCGACCCCGTCCGCGCCTCAGCCCAGCGTCTCCGATGCTACCCGTGCCAATTTCATCGAAGCCGCACGCCGCTCGGCCCGCCAACCGGCGCTTGACCAGGGTGACGAACCAAAATCGCTGATAGGACGGGCGTTGGCCAGGTTCCAGCGCGATGAGGCCAACACTGACGCGCCCCACCCAACGCATGATCCTCGCGTGGACGCTGAGCCCGAGCCTGCCGCTGCTACACGGCGCGAGGACGATGAAGCCGACGATGCCGAGACCATGGCCCCGGGCTTTTTTGCCCGGAACCGGCGCTCCCTCTTGCTTGGTACGGCGCTGGTTGCCGTCATCGCCCTGGCTGTACCGCTGGTCGTGGGTCGCATGGCACCGTCACAACAGACCGCACCGAGCGCAGACGATGCTCAAGTCGTGACGCCGGCGGAAACAGCCGATGATGCCGAGCCCGCTGCAGAGGTGAGCGCGACCCAGGCCGACACCACCACGGCCGAGCCCGACCTTGCCATGATGCGTGTAATGGCGGAGACCCAAGCCAATACCGAGACGGAGACGCCGGCAAATGAACTCATGTCAGATGTGCGGGTCATCGAGCAGCAACCTCGGCTCAGCGCTGCCACTGTGGATGCGGACGCATTGACGGCGCTGCCAACAATTGACCCGGTAACCACCGCCGCTGTCGGACCTGCGAATGGTTACGCTGCAGATTCCGACAGCGCGGATCTGCCACCGATCACCGCACCGGCGTCCATTGAGCCGGCTGCACTGCGTGCCGCCGCCGATGGTGGCGATCGCTTCGCCCAGTTCGAGGTGGGCGCCATTCTGACCGAGGGGACGGTGGTCGAGCAGGATTTCGGCCAGGCGGCTGCCTGGTACGAACGCTCCGCGGCCCAAGGGTTCGCACCGGCCCAATACAGGCTCGGCAGTCTTTATGAAGGCGGGCGCGGTGTGGAGCGTGATCTCGACATGGCCCGGCTCTGGTACCAGCGCGCCGCGGAAGCGGGAAACCGCATGTCCATGCACAATCTTGCTTCGCTTTATGCTGGCGGTGAACTCGAAGACCAGGACTTCGCCGCAGCGGCGCATTGGTTCGAGGAAGCTGCCGGGCGCGGACTGACCGACAGCCAGTTCAATCTGGGCATGCTTTACGCCCGCGGCCTTGGGGTGGAGCAGGATTTCGAACAATCCTATATCTGGTTTTCACTCGCGGCCCGTTCGGGCGACGAGGATGCTGCCAACTCGCGCGATGATGTGGCCCGTTCGCTCGAATCCGATGCCATTCAGCGGCTCGACGATACAATCGCGGCCTGGGCTCCGGTCGATATCGACATTGCCGCCAATTTTGCCCCTATTGGCACGTGGGACGAGGCCTTCGACCCCGGTCCGGCCATTACAAACGGTGACGTGATCCTGCGCGTGCAGATGCTTTTGGGTAAACTCGGTTATGATGTGGGCACGCCCGACGGGATCCCCGGTCCCAAGACGAGCGAAGCCGTTGCGGCCTTTGAACGGGCTGCTGGCATGAACGAAAGCGGCGCCATCAATCCACGGCTGCTGGCCGTTCTGGGCAGTCAGCCGGTCTAAGCTTTTATTTAGTCCCGCGTCGTTACACTATCGCCACGGGATGCCTGTATCGGCGCCCTGTGACACCTGCCTATGATTGGGCCCCGGCCGTGCTGATCTATTTGCCCATCGCGGAAATGTCGGTGAACCTGTTTTTCCTTGTGGGGATCGGGGGCGCCATAGGGTTTTTGTCCGGCCTGTTCGGTGTCGGCGGCGGTTTCCTGCTGACGCCTTTGCTGATCTTTTCGGGCGTTCCCGCACCCGTTGCCGTCGCTTCTGTGACCGGGCAGGTGGTGGCGGCCTCGACCTCGGGCGCACTGTCCTACTGGCGGCGCGGCGGCATCGATCTTACGTTGGCCCTGTTTCTTGTCACCGGAGGCGTTTTCGGCGCGGGCGTCGGGGTGTGGATCTTCGATCTGCTGCGCTCGTTCGGCCAGCTCGATCTGGCCATTTCCTTTGGGTATCTGGTCTTTCTTGGCTCGATCGGCTCACTGATGCTGATCGAAGCCGTTCGGTCCCTGATTCGCTCGCGTCGGACCGGACCGCCGCCGCGCCGCATGCCGGGACAACACAATTGGGCCCATGGCCTGCCGCTGCGCTTCCGGTTCAAGCGCTCCAAACTTTACATTTCGGTCATCCCGGTTATCGGCATCGGATTTCTGATCGGTATCGTGGGCTCCCTGCTTGGGATAGGCGGTGGCTTTATCCTCGTGCCCGCGCTGGTCTATCTGCTGCGCATTCCCGGCTCGGTGGTAATCGGTACCTCGCTCCTGCATGTGCTGGCGGTCATGGCCGCGACATGCATCCTGCATGCCTATCAGAGCCAGAGCGTTGATATTCTGCTGGCGTTTTCGCTGATGGTCGGCAGTGTGGCGGGCGCCCAGTTCGGCGCTTCGGCCGGCCAGTATCTTCGCGGTGACCAGTTGCGATTTCTGCTCGCGCTCATCGTGCTCGGGGTCGCTATCCGATTTGCATTGTCGCTTCTTCTCGCACCGGCCGACCCGTTCTCGACATCGGTTCTCGGATTTGGAGAAGGGCTGTGACGGCCGTGCGCGTCTTTTTGGCGCTGCTCATTGTGGTGGCCGGGAGCACCGGTGCCCGCGCGCAGGGGCTTGTATTTGCAACGTCGGACCCGACGATATCGATCCACTCCAATTTTGCGGGCGAAACCATAACCCTGTTCGGCAATATCGAGCCGAGCCTGGATGGTACGCCGCCCCAGGGCACGTTCGATGTGATCTTCATCATTCGCGGGCCCGTTGAGGAGCGTGTGGTCCGGCGCAAGTCCCGTCAGTTCGGCATCATGCTCAACGCCGACTATGCAATGTTTTCCGGCCTACCCTCGTTTTATCGCGTGCTATCGAGCCGCCCGCTCGAAGACATTCTCGATCCCGAGGTCATCGCCCAGCGCAGCCTGACGGTCGAAGCCCAGATCGCATCTGCCCTGCAGGAAACGACGGGCAATGTCGCCCTTTTCGAGAATGAACTGGTGCGGCTGATGGGCAATGCCAATCTGTTCAGGACCGATGGGCGCGGGGTGAGCTTTCTGTCTCCAACCTTCTTTTCCACCCGGGTTGTTCTGCCCGCCAACGTTCCCAACGGTATCTTTCTCGCCCAGGCCCTTGTGGTGCAGAATGGCGAAGTGGTTGCCGAGCGCGCGCAGCGCTTTTTTGTTCAGAAGTCGGGTTTCGAGCGTTTTGTGGGCGATACGGCCACCAACCAACCGTTGCTCTACGGGCTGGCAACCGTGGTTCTGGCGCTGGTTACTGGATGGCTGGGTGGCGTGCTGTTCAGGCGCTGAGGCCAGAGCCGTTCAGGATTTGATTGAATCAAATCCTTGGCTCTAAGTCCTTGTTTTGTCGCGTGTCCGAACCGGAAATCCGTTTCCACTTTTGCTGAACACGCTTTAACCGGAAACCAGGCGCTGATGACTGACCGGGTAGACCCGGTCGCGCCCGAGCATCATCACCTGCATTTTCGACCGGTCGAGCAGCCCGGCAAAAGCCGGTGAGAGAACATTGAGGCTGCCCGTGGAGGCTCCATAGGCCGGAAGGATCATCAAATCCCCATCCCAGACAAAGCAGGGTCGCCGCGAGGACCTTCCGTTCATGGCGACCCTGGCAGCCGGATGAAGATGGCCGGCGATCAATCCGGAAATGCCAGCTCGAGGCTCATGACGCAGTGAGCAGCCCGAAACGGCGAGTTCCACGCAGCAGGATCCTCCGAGCGCGTGCGGCGCCGGGTCATGATTGCCCGCGATCCAGACCCAATCGAGTTTATCGACCAGCCGGCATAACCGCTCGCGGTCGGCGAGCAGCAGCGTCGTGGTGCCTTCATCCCGGTGGAAGCTGTCTCCCAGGGCAAAGACGCGCTTTGCGCCTGTGACCACAATATCGCGTTCGAGCCGCTTGAGGGTCATCGCGGTATCATAGGGCGGGAGCAACTGCCCCGAGCGCGCGTAGCTCGAGAGTTTTTCGAGGTGAAGATCGGCGACAAGCAGGGCTTGGGCATCCGGCCAATACAGCGCACCCGAGGGCAGCGGAGCAAAGCTTTCGCCCGCAAACCGGATCATCCCGTGTGTCTCGATGCTGCCAGCGGGCTGAGCCTGAGCCAATTGTTATCCCCGGTGCGTCGGAATATCCGTGCCGATCGCCTCTGCGATCAGATCCTCGGCGGCCTCGCGCAGAACCGCTTCGCGCGCTTCGCCGAAGATGGGTTCCTTGCCGATGTCGAGCAATATAGGTACCGCAAGAGGCGAGATTCGGTCCAGTCGCTTGTGTCGGATATGGCGGCGGATGCGCTTT
>TARA_R110002051_G_scaffold95062_2_pt1 | contig 15053 bp, 23 predicted proteins | sample TARA_R110002051 | Tara Oceans TARA_R110002051 (sample SAMEA4397023) | marine metagenome | biome: Polar Biome; feature: [MES] marine water layer (ENVO:01000295) within the mesopelagic zone...; material: water (ENVO:00002006), including particulate matter (ENVO:01000060) such as......
TGAGCATTTATCTTCAGAATTTGAAAAGCTTGCTACTAATCTTGAACAAGGTAAAGCACCTTTTGATCAGCAGCAAGCCTTGACATTAGAGTTCTATGAAAAAAGAATTACTTCTCTAGAAAAGAAGCTTGACAAATTAAAAGATGAAGTTTACCGCATAAAGGCTAATGGTAAAGGACACTAGTATGATAGAGACCATGTTCATACTTATACTGTATCTTAAAGGCTCTGCTATAGAGTTTATGGGACACTATGATGTTCAAGGTCAGTGGAAAGAGATGGGAATGTCAGGTTGTCTTTCCATGAAAAGAACACTGAAGAGAAATGGATGGAAAGATTCTCAGGTATCTAACACACGGTACTCTTGTGAGAAAAGAAAAGTTTATGTAGAAAAGGACAAGTTTGGACGTATAGTTGTATCTAGGATTATAGAATAATTATATACTTATAGGCCATACCAAACTATACCTAGTACAGTTAATAACAAAAAATATGATATATAAAAATGTATTAGTAGCATTTTATATCTACCAAGCTTTTTAATTAGAAAACAATTTAACATAAACCTTGGAAAAGGTACTACAATGGGGGGCAATTTAGCCCCCCTTTTTTTCATCCATTCTTTTGCTTCTTGTTCAAGCTGCATTTATTTTCTCCAAGTTTTCAAAGTATGCTTTGTTAAAGCCTCTCTCCCACTCCTTGTAGAAGGCAGTATTAAGTTTATAAGGGTTGGTTACCTTACCCCTATGAAAAGCTTTGTATCCCTTCTCAACTTGAATACGAAGAGGAGGTTGCCTGTCCTTTATTTGTTTCATCATCGTTTTCGCCATGTTGATTTTGGTCCTAACTTTTTTCTGTGTCTAAGGTGCTTTGCTTTATGCCTTCGTAGTAGGCGTTTCTTTGGAGAGTAATCATTAGTAAATTTTTTCATTGGGGCGCTGCCGCCATAGGCATGACAGAGGGAAAGTCTACCACCTCACAACTGTTTGCAGTGCAAGCAAGTTCCTGTGAACCCATAGTCAAGTCCTCTTTCTCATAGTCACTAAAGCTATCCCAAGCTACATCTGTAGGCATTACTTCCAGTAACTCCTCGTACTGTTGTTTTGTACAGTCCTGATATGGAGCTTGTTTATACATATGCTCAGTCATTGGTAGAAAACTTACACCAGACATATTATCAAAATTATCATAAACAAAACTTCCCACATTTAGCCACTCCTTTTCTTTTACACTTACAGTAATTGAGGGCTTATGCTCACACCAGTATGTGGCATAAGTATCCCACAAAGTCAAATGTTCTATAGCAGATATTTTATTTCTTGTAATAGCTCCCGTAGGAGACTTCATTGGAAATGAAAATACAGTCATGCTGTCTGGCTTTTCTAACGCATCTTCATGTGGAAACCCTTGATCAATTAGAAACTGCGTTAGTGGGTCTTTCTTGTCTGCACGAATAGTACGAACATAATAGTCGTTGTGTCGAGGATGAATACCACTCGCCGCATTTACAAGTTGGCTTACCGTACCTGATGGCTTGACACAAGTGATAGCAGCAGAAGGCTCAATGCCCAAAAGCTTTGCCCACTTTCTGTTTGTGCTTACAGCCGTAATTCTTAGGTTACTTAGAAGAGAAGGTAAAGCATCTTTAGTGGTATTAGACATTAGCCTGTTGTCCATGATGCCTGTAAGAGACACACCAAGAAGCCTTTCTTCCTCTGTGTTACGTGTCCACTGCCTACTGATACCCTTAAAGTCTGTAAAGCAAGACTGTATTGTGCCTAGTATAGTAGCAAGCTCTACCTTTCTTTGTAGAGTTTCTGGTGTATCTTCTTCTCGTACTACAACCTCTGATAGATTACAAAACTGCTTTGGTCTAAGAATAATTTCACTACATGGATTAGTACCATACTCTATGTTTTCCTCTCTGCGACCAAACTTAGCAGCCTGTTGTTGTGCAGCCTTACGATTAAAGATACCACGTTCACCAGACTTGCTTTCATACAGGGCTGTCCATTCTCTCATGAATGATCCCATGTCTGCTGATCCATCTGTATAGCACACAGAGTTATTGGCTAGAGCACGATGAGGCTCTGTCTCCCACCATGAACCAGACTTGGCATGTCTCATACGATCATCAGATAGATTAGACAGGCTGATAAGAGCAGACCTGCGAACTCCACCTACCACTACAACATCAGCTATCTTGCACATAAGATCATGGCATTCAATACTGGACAGCTTACGTCCTGATGCTTTCTTGAATGAGTTTACAGTAAACAAAAATAAATCATCTAGAGGATCAGGGCCACTTGCTCTACCACCAAATGTCTTTAGCTTTGATCCAGCAGGTCTGATGCGAGACATGTCCCACTGAGGAACCATACCAGCATACAAAAGATTAATGAGTTCTTTGTAGCTACGGTGCCATCCTTCCTTACTGTCTTGTACAATGATAGTAGTTTCACTGTTCTCAAATTCATCTGGAACTTTTGGTAGGTTAGACACAAACTGACGTTCTACAGAGAAGCCTACACCAGTACCGTGCATAAGAATATACAAGCATTCATCAAAAGCTCTTGGATTATCTACAGGCAAGTAAGAACAATTGTATGCTGCAATATGATTGCGCTCTAGTGCAGGGCCAGCAGTCATCATAGCTCGCATGGAAGGCATAACCTTGAGTGTAACCATAGCTACATACAAGTCTGTATACGTTTCTTTTGGTAAAGTAAAGTCATGTTTATCTTTTAAGAAATCTCTATAAAAATTTAATAAGCGAGTGACAGTTTCTTGCCATGTCTCTCTACGTTGCTTTTCTTCATTCCACCTCGCATAACGAGACATAGCAATAATATTTTGATAATCACTCATTAAATCAGTCATTCAGTTGTCCTCCAGTGCATTTTACGTTAAGTCGTACAAGGTTTGTACCGTCAAGATGATCCACTAATTCTTCTAGCATATCCTCAAGTTCCTCTGTTGGATCACCATCAACAGGCATGGGAAACTCTTCCTCACTAATATCCAGTATCATATTTACTCGTGCTTTTAAACCCATATTACTCTATACTTTCTATTAGCCTATTCAAATACCAAGCGGCCTTTTTTAAGTCCTCTAGTTTATTTTTGTAGTTCTCTCTCCATGTATACTTTAACACATTGCCTTTTACATATCCTTTAAATTCTTCCTCTGTAAGCGCAGCCTCTATTGCTGTGATGCATTCAATACCATGTTTATTATAATGGGGTGGATTGTTTACCATGTCTGGGTCCATTAAGCATTTCCTTCTGTATCTGTGTCAATAGTTAATATATTTATGGAAGACTCTTCATGATCATCTATCATTGGCGTAATCATATTTTTCTCAGCATATGTTTGTATGAGTTCTCGTACAAATGCATTTTCCTCCATAGCTGGAATAGATGCAGCCGCAAAGTTACATAACATAAGCATATTATTAAATTCTGTAGTTGTTAATGTAGTCTCTTTGGCATTAGTTATAATAGATACTTGTACCTCTCCTGTCCAGCTACCTTCATCAAAATTAAATTCTTCATCATCTCTTACTGGCCTCACTATAATGACAAAATCATCTGCTGTCAAGCTTCTATGAATAGGTTGCATGTAATGTTCCTTTAGTTTCAATTAGTTTGGGTGGCATCATAATCAACTTTTCAGTTAACCAAGTTTTTGGCACAACTCTATCACAAAAAGGTATATCTTTCTTTTTACACCAATCTGCATAAGTAGTCTTCGATCCTTTTCGTATTTTTCTTCTGCTATTTTCAAACACCATACGTATATCCAAATGAGTGTGTTGCGTTTTTATTTCTACATGTTTGCGCCTGTCAGCAGTAGACCAAAATCCTTTAACTTCTAAAATTATGCCATTATCAAGAACAAAGTCAGGTGTATAGGAGCGTATAGAAAAGTCTACCCATTGAATTTTCATGGCTTCATAACGAATTTTATGCCTAGCTTGTTTTATTTGCTTTGCAATAATTTGCTCTAGACCAGATCGAAAGCCACTAGCTCTTGCTTTTCTATACCCCTCCTTGTTATACATTGTCACACACAATTGTTTTCATTTATCTTTGCCCCACTAAATAAAAGTAAAAATAATGAAGCGAACAAGAAAAGTGATGATCACTAAAGCTACCACCCATGCAAATATTAGCTTTAAGATGTTCATTAAATCATTTCTAAAAGTTGTGCATGTTCAACTGGCACATGAAAAAACTTTTCACCACTTCGTATGTATCTATTACTTGCCTCCTTTACTGTAGCTATATTTTTAAGAGTGTCAGCACTTATAGCCCAAGCTTGCTTACAGTCAGACCTAAGAATATAAAAAGTCAAGTTCTCCTCGGATAAGAGTCTATTCTTTCGGTACGGAATACGGATTTCATCCCAACTATCAGGCCAATCTCCCTTCCAAGAAAACTTAATTTCTACTTCAGTGTTATGTTTAATACCATTCTTCTCTGTTACAATATCACAGCTATACTTCTCTGTAGTGTCAGTAATGCTGTGTCCTTGTTTCGATAGCCAAGAGGATATTACATCCTTTCCTAGTGTATCTGCCTTTATGTATAAACCTCTATCAAAAGCTTTACGTGCACCTTTATCTGTCATATAAATACCCTTTCTATAAAAAGCAAGAAGATACTCTCACATAGATACATAATTAACCATAGGCTTACTTTTTGCTTTACTAACTTTGGAAGCTTCTTCTGTTAACCTGTCACCCCAACAAGTGTGCCTAAAATTACAAAACTTACACTCTGTGCTCAACACATATCGCCCTGTCTCCTTTCCATAAAAGGTTTCCTTCACTGGTTCAAAACATCTATTAAACTCATTACTAGCCACTGCCTCTACAGTCTTTTCTAGATTCTTCATTACAGCATCTGGATCACTTGTATATTTAATGTACTTAAATTCACCAGAGGAATGATTTACAACCCACCAACCTCCCGGCTCTACTCCCTTTCCTTTTGCATACACGGTTAATTGTCCTATGTATCCAAATGGGTCACTTTTCTCTATAGTTTCTCCATCTACCCACTTATTCTTGTAGCTCCAAGGACTTGTCGATTTAATATCATCCACTTTGTTATCTAATACTAAATCATATTCTCCTTGAATTTTTGTTCCAGCTATCTCTGTTTCTGTTCTTTCTGGTTCTTCAAACGTAGCACCAGATTCTTTTAGAAGACCCTTGAACACAGCCTCTGTAATATCTCCAATCATCATTCTCACTAAAAAATGGGAGGAGGGTGGAATAGCAGCCTCTGGTTTGTTCTTCTGAAACCAAAGTTGGCAAGATGCTCTACCTACATTGCTTGCCCGTAAGCGAAAATCTTTTCTAGATTCTCTGGTTTTAAATTGCTTACGCACTGCTTGTTCCACATGCTTGACTATGCCCTGTATATTTTCCTCAGACATTGTGGTTAGTCCCTGACGAGCATCGTCAAGGTATGAATGAACGAGAAGTTCTGCAGGGTGTTCCATATACTAGCCCTCTTCTACAGTAATGAAGCCATCAATAACGTCTACTTCTTCATCTGACAAAGGATTGGTATTAGCATTTTGCTCGTATGCTTCTTTAATATACTTATTATATTTGTTAACCCATGCTTGAAATTTCATAAGAGTTTCATTGTCTTCTGGTTCAAGCTTAACTTCTTTGGTTAACTCAACATTATAAACAGGCTGATATAACATGTTACCATTTGCCATAGGAGAACCCTCAGTGGACAGTGCAATGGTATGTTGAGGAAACAGCCTACCTGCATCACGATACTTGGCTAATGCTTCTCCCATTATTTTAAATGCAGTATTGTTTTCTATTTCCCATAACACAGGTACGGCAGTGCCATCCGTTGAAACAGGCTCTCCTGCATCATTAGTGGCTTCACCATCTTCCAAAGTAACTGTACCAAAAATTGTTCTAACTCGTTTAACTGAAGTTATAAGGTTTCTGGTTGCTTCTGGTACAGACTTCCAATCCTCTATGAATCCAGATGGCCGACCACAATTAAATCCACCTGACTCATCTATTAAATCTGACGAGTTAAACGCCTTATAATCATGAGTAAATGCAGACTTAATATACTTTCCCTTTCGACCATTTTTATCTGGAGTTTGGTATGGCAACCAACGGTTATACCGAAAGCGTTGTAAAAAAGGACGAAATTTTATGCTTTCGGAATAGGTATATTGTCCTGTGCCATCATCAAACCTAAATGCACCACCGGGAACTACTTCCATTTGACGTTTCTTACCGCCTTTGTCAATTGTTCCCATGACAGGTCGGTTCCAAATGCGAAGCCGACACAAATTGTCTGCAGCCTTAGATGGCCTGTTAGCTGTCTCTTCAATACCCATTATTGAAGCAATCATATCGTAGTTAGTATTATCCATATTGACTAGTTCTGTTTCCATTTAATGCTTTCCTTTCTATAAAAAGATTGACCCATTATACCTGTTTCAATGGCATTGTCAAGCGTATTCTTCTAGCTCCATCCAATTTTCTCCTATTTTACATTCCATTATCAAGGGAACGTCAAAGTCTACGCCCAGTTTTGTAAGAAAGTTATTTCTAATGTTATTTTCTACTTCAAATATGCATTGCTTTACCTCATTTTCTTCATTTGGATATGTGTCTATAACAATGCTGTCATGCACACTGTTTACAATCATGCTTTTTAATTGCTTTTGTCTCATTTTTTCTTCTACCATGATAAGTGTCATTTGCACTACGTCTGTAGATATGGATTGCACAGGATAGTTTTTGACAGCCGTGAAATAAGTTATTGTTCCTCCCTGCCTACGCTCTGCATTTGGAAAGGAAAACTGCCTACCTGTAGGTGTAGTCACCATTCCTGTAGACATAACTTCATTAGCCAGCTTTGTGTGCCATTTAGATATGCCATAGTATTTATCTGTGAACTGTTGGTAGTATGCTGCCTCTGCATTCGTCCTACCAAATCCAGTAGCACCAAAGAGAGGTGCGAAAGTGTGTGCCTTGGCTTCTTGCCTAGTTGTAGGTTGACCAGACTTGGTAATAACGTCTGCTGTGTAGCTGTGTACGTCAAACCCTGTGTTTATCTCTTCTCTGGCAACTTGATCCTCTCCTAGAAAGGCTGCTGCTCTAAACTCAAGTTGAGCAAAGTCAGCCTCTACTATTTTACCTTCGGGCCAGCGTGAACGAAAAACTCTTTTAATAGGAAAGGTATTGCCACGAGGCATGTTCTGTAGATTGGGAGAATCTGAAGCCAAACGACCAGTTGTAGTTCTGTGCTGCACTAGCCTTACATGTAGTTTATGATCAGACTTCATGAAAGTATTAATACCGTCCACAAAAGATGACAGGTATGTATCTAAAGCAGACAGCCTTCGTACCTTATACAGAAAACTCTCTGCTTCGGGTAGGTTTCTACGCTTTGCTGCTTCCTCCAACATCTCTATGTTAAGCTTGCTGGTACTAAATCCATGATTAGCTACCCAAGATGCAGAAGGAGCAGTAAATTTAAGTCCTGCAATCTTTTTGCTTGGAATGTACAATATTCCCGCCTTGTTGCATTCCTTACAAATTCTATGTGCCTTACCAAGTGTGCCATCCTTTTTAAGGACTATGTTATATCCTCTACCAAAGCACTTCTTACATTGTATCGCTGTGGTTCTGTACACATACTCTGCATTTTCTTTCACAGCTACATCAAAGGCAGCTTTCTTCATGTACTTGGTAAAATTACTGGCCCATGTAGGTTTGTCTGTAGGCTTACGACTATAGATGACCATACTCAACTGCTCTGGAGAGGCAAGATTGATTGGAGTATCCCCCATAAGTGCATGAACTTGCTTGTTTAAAGAGTCTTGTATTTCTTTCTGTTCTGTTTCAAATTCTCTCTTAACATTCTGTAGTGCATCTACATTAACTGAAAACCCTCTGTAATATATTTTAGACAACAAGACACACAAATCATTTGTTAATGTAATTACATTTTGAAGTGGAGCATAGTCCTGTGTGAACATCTTTGTTCGTAGACAATTTGCCAGTTCTTGCGTAGCTCGTACATCAACTTTACAATACTTTTCTAACTCATCTCCATCTATTTCATCTACAGATAGCCCTTTCTTGAAACTTTCGGTAAGAGTATCAAGCTTCTGGTTCTCAAGTTCATACCTCTCTGCCACTGCCTGTAGTGACAAAGGCTGTTTGATTGCCCTTTGAAAAAGGTATTCAACTAACATGGTATCAAAGACAGGTCCATCGTAGGTAAAGCCTGTTTCCCACAGCCACACCAACTCATGCTGTGCATTATGACATACCAACACCGTAGCCTGATCTAGCTGTGCCTGTAAAAGTTCTTTAGCATTGTCAGTACTATGTGTAGAGTGGCTAAACCAAAAAGAGGATTCCTCACCATTGTCTGTTCTTGTACACACCAAGACAAGCTTGTTTCCTTCTGTAAATGGATCAAGAAGAATCTTGCCAGATGGTAGTTTAGAAACAGTATTCTCTACGTCTATAGTTAATTTCATGTCACATTCCTATGCACTGTATGTGGCTGTTTCTGGATCAAGCATTGTTATAACACGACCATGTTTTCCTGTCAACTTATTTTTTAGAACTAACCAATGCCTCTCAGGACTTTCTTCCTCTTGTTGTCCTTCTACCATAGGAGTTTTAGTTATGCAAAACAGTACGTCTGCTTCACTTGCTTTGCCTGTACGACTGCCCTCCAACATACTCATGTTCACAAACACCTTGCCCTCTGCTTCAGCAGATAGTTGAGACATGGCAAACAAAACACAGTTATACTGCTTGGCTATGATTCTAAAGCGAATGTACGTAGCCTTGAGTTGTTCATGGTGAGCAGTGTACCTACCTTCTGGATTAAACTTGTCTGCCATGTCAGCAATCACAATGTCTGGTTCATATGCCTTGACTGCTCGTTCTACACGATCCAAGTCCCACCCTGTGGCGTCAGTGATTTTGAGGTTGTCCTTGATGGGACTAAACAATTCCTCTGCCCGATTTTTGTTCTTAACAATCTCCTTTATGCTCATACCACAGGCAGCAGTAAGATATCGTGAAGACACTCTACTTGTAGCTTCCTCATTAGCAAGAACCATAACTCGTGCTCCCTGATGAGCAAACCCACCCGGACCTGCACAAAGATAGGCATGACTACTGGTCTTACCTGTGTTTGGACGAGCAGCACCGACCACTATCTGCCCTGCATTTACTCCCGGCACTAACTGTGCCACTGTGGGTATGTTGAACTTCCATTTAAATTGTAGCTCATTCTTTTCCAACAATGAGTCAATGTCCATGTTCTCAAAATATACCTTTAATGCTGGCATGAAATCCTCTTCACGCCTTTCTGTGAACTGAACTATTTTATGTAAAGATGTTACCTCACCATTGGACATCTTAAAGGCTATGTCCATAAGCTCATTGGCAGCGTCCTCTCTATTAAGTTCTCGCAATACATTTTGAGCTACGTCTTCATTAAGAGCACCAGCCTTTGCTATCTTACGAAAGATACTTTGGTATACATCTTTTTGTGACGTAGTAAGAGTAGTATTTTTAGTAAAGAACAATGCCTCTACATCTGAGGGGCCAATGTCATTCTCATAGTCGGACATGGCATCATCCAAAATCTGCTTGATGCTACGAGTTTCTTTGCTTCTAAATATCTTTTCCTTTGCTATGTTTTTGTTTCCATTGTAAAATTCTCTGTTCATAAGTGTGCGTAACAGTGCTAGTTCCATTTATTTCTCCTAATCTATGTGCAATTCCAAATTCATAATATCATCTTTCCTTCTGTATTTCAAGTCATCTGTCAACTTCATGGCACGAATGTTAGTGGAAAGTGTACTTCTAAGCCTTCCTGTAAATTCAAATGTCTTCTGTACTGCATCAGGATCAAGAGCCACAATTATCTGATCATAATGCCGAAGCTGTGTCACATGTGTATCTAAAAGAGATGTTCCCATCAAAGCAAAACCTGTAAAAGCAGTATCAATTGTAGGTACAACAGAAGCAGATATACAGTCCTCTACTACAACAGCTATGCAACCTGTTCCTGACACATAAGCATGTCCACTACTACCGTATCGTTTCCACTTTGGGCTTTGCCTTTTGTCTACTGCCCTACCTGTGGCGTCTATAATTCTGTTGTCATGCACAACAGGAAACACTATTCTGTTTTCCTTAACATCGTATAATAAATCAGACCCATCTATATCATAGCTCTTGGCCCAAGGGTCTATGTACTCTCTGTTAGGCATGATGTGTGTAGACAGAGAAAAAATTTCTACTCTGTCATCCTTCTTTTTGTTTTTAAGCAAGGCATCTCTTACAGTAAACTGATATGCAGATCGACCTTGTAAACTACACCCTGCCTTGTAACAGTTGTAAAGAATGTTGTCGGTTGTTTTGATTGCAGTAAACGTGTTCTTTCCATTACATATGGGACAGTCTCCTCTATACCTCTCTTCAATTTGCAAATCTAAAGATTGAATATGGTTGTGTATGTTCATGTCTCACCTGTATGAGTAATGTAAAACTAAACCTATAAAATGTATAACAAATATAACAGCATTCAATGTTATCAACGCACGATCAAACCATAACATACCTACTATAAACCAAAGAGCTGTTCCTGTCAACATAAAGTAAAAGTTTGAAGGAACCAGTTCCAAAGAATTAAGTACAGCACCAACTACAATTGTACTGGTAGCCAGCCATTTTACATACCAACTTGTTCCATGTGATGGAGTTACTTTCGGCCATTTCATTTTATTATCTTTCTCCTTTTTCAATCAAATCCTCCATGAATTATATCTAACAATTCCTTTCTAATTCTATCTCTCGCTGCAAAATCTCCTCCATCATTAATATTCGGCCATGTTTCATTGTGAATTATACTTTCAATTTCTTTTAATTCTTTATACAGAGCATTAAATTTAGCTTTCGTTTCTTCATTCATATCTAAATCTTTTCCATTGTTATTCTTGTAGTTACACCATCTCTAGAATATATTTTTAACTTTATTTTACTGTGTCTATCAGCATGACGAAGAAAGTATACGTCCATGTCACCCCATGCATCTTCAAGTTGAGTATATACTTTCTCAACTATGTAATTTTCATCATCCCGTGGCATCACTTCCTCTCCTTAAATTCAATTTCATTTAGTAATTCCTCTGTTGTTTTTACACTATCTGTAAGTTTTTGCCAACTATCATTTTCCTCTAAACTAAACTTTCTTTTAGCAGCAGCATTACGAGCCTGTTGTGTATTTATACATACGTAAGGCATTAAACTTTCTCTACTCTTGTGTCCACTGTAGGCCATAATCTCTGTGTCTGTGGCCCCGTGATTTGCCAAGTCTGTCAATACAGTTCTGCGAATGTCTCTCAATTGCAAGCGGGAGGGCAAGCCAGCAGCATTCATGATTGTACGAAATGTACGAGATATATTGTGTTCACTATACGGCTCCAGTGTCAAAGGATTAGGCACTACCAACTCTTGCCAGTGGTAGTCCTGTTTTTGTTCTTCTAACATTTTAACAAGGCTATCTGTAAGAGGAATGCCAGCTATTCTTTCATTTGTTTTTAATATAACCTCTCTACTATATAGCTTTTCTTCTAGATCGTAGTTGTCCCATGTAGAAAGTCTTATATCTTCTATTCTCTGTCCTAGCTCTACATTTATACGCACCAACAGTCCTATGTTTCTCCATTTTGACATACTAAAAGCCGTTTCTAAAAACTTTGTGAAGTCACTTGCATTCCAAATGGTATTTCGTGGTGCAGGTTTACTTCTTTCTACAAGGGACCAAGGGTTTTTGTCAAGCATATCATATTTCATAAGGACATTCCATGCACGAGTGATGACCTCCAATGTATAGTTGGCAAAGCGTTCTCCTGATTTTATTTCAACACCAGATATCAATGCCCAGTATATATGTTGACACTTAGCCACAGACAGATCACTTACATTCATGTCTCCTACAGAGATTCCATCTACACATGAACTACACAGTCTCCTTAACTGATATACATACTGCTTTCTTGTTTTATCAGATCGTATTTTAACACCAAACTCAGGTGTTTTTTGATACTCTTCGATAGCGTTTGCGACTGAGCTTTCTTGCAACTTCATCTGGATGATTCCTTTGTATGTATTGTTCGTGTTTTAGTTTCATATCTTGCCATCGTTTAAGAGAAAAGCGTTTAACAGTCTTACCTGATCGTTCATTTGGATCACCAGTATGGCTGACCATGTATGCCCACTTACGACCTTCCTTAACGTACACAATTCTAAGACCAGAACCTATTCTTGGGGCCTGATCTTTAAGAAAGATAGTATACTTAGTTCCATACCTCTCTTGTTTAATTTTGTCCCACACATCCCACTTGTTTTCAGATGGCTCCGACAAGTTCAATTTCTTTTTGGGTCTGCCCTTCTTCTTGCGTCTTAGAAAGTCGGGGATAGTCAACAGGTCCAAGTCCATGATAAAGTACATCCTCGTATTGAATCGTAAGCTCCTCTCCTTTACTTATAGGAGCATTCTGTAATAGATATCTTACTTTAATGTCAATTCCATCTGAATTACTGTATCTAGAACCCAGTAAGTACCTATCCAAGTCGTAGTTTTCAATAGCTACCTTAGAATAAACAGTGGTCGAATGTTCTTGCACTATGCAATTTGGAGTATCACTGTGATTAATAAAGGCACCTACGGCAGTGCGAACCCACCCAATAAATGGATGGTGTATGTGAGAAATGGCAGTAGGAAAGATAACGATGTCCATACTGGCAAATAACCCAAGGCCATCACTATCGGATGGTTTTATAGTAAATTCTTGTGGCAAAGCTTTTAACATAACTACCTCCTTTCAATCTCACTCACTCTGTTGCGAAGCCATCTAGTTACTATCTTATATTCTACATCATCCTTATCGCTGCTTACCGTCTCCAATCGTTCTAGTTCTAATTTAAATGCAGCTAAATGTACTAGCTCCACAGAGTCAAGTGGCATGAGGCCACCATCTAGGAGCAGGAGTACCCTTGTCCCACTTGGCAAAGTATGCCTTCTCTCCTTTGTAGTAGTTACGATAAGCCTTAACAGGATTGCCCTGTACTTTATATTCATCAGGCATACACTGTGGAAATGCCATACGCCGTTTTGTTAAGCCAGATACCCTTACTCCTAGTGGGTCTTCCTCAAATGCACTCTCAAGTCCTGCACTTGCATGGTGTTTACCGTATCTTTTTGTGTATTCCTTACAAAGACTTTTAAACAAGAACAAAGTCCAATTGTAGTTGGCAGACTTTTGTCGTACCCATACAGTAGATGGGTGGTTTTTGTAGGCTATTTTATACATGCCCTGTTCATCAGCATACGCAGTATCTTTTTCTGGTGCGTCATCATAAATTTCACAAGCCGACTGTGAAAGCACTCCAGATTTAGCTTTACTTTTATCTACAGCTTCATCGGTCATGCGCCATGCAGTAGATAACATTTGTGCAGTCTCCAAAATCATCTTTGGTATGTGTTTATCACAATGCATTTCAGCAGCAATCATAGGATTATTATGTAATCTAAAGAGGTTCATGTGTGTTCCTTTCTAATGTATCTGTTTACTAAATCTTCCACATCCTTATACCAGTACCATTTGTTCTTACCCTCTACTCTCCATCTGTTTCGTTGAAATGCCACAACAAATTTACCTTCTACTAAAAATCCATGATCTGAATGTACCTCCACAGCTACGCCTAAGTCAAGAAAATTTTTCAGTTTATGTAATCTGCACAATTCTCTATCGTACAGTTGATTATCATACATCTTATGCCATGTGTCTATGTGACTTTCATCTCTATCTATTTCCGCTGACTTAATTAGTTTATTCACCTGTTCAACTGTCTCGCAGTCCTCTAGTATTCTGTTCGCATGAGATATGTAATTAATCATTAGGCGTTTGCGATGTGCAATTTGCATACGCTTTTCCTGCAACATTCTATCTTCTGCGGTGAACTCAAAAGGCATTATTTTATTTCCTTTTCCGGTTTGTAGTCATCTGGAACTTTGCCATATCCCACTGTTCTATCCCATTGCCTTTGTGTGTAAGTATTACGTTCCTTGTAGCATTGTTTACATTGCTGTTGCAATCCATTCGGACTACCCCATGCAAGTGCCGAAGACTCTTCATGGAATACGTTACCACAAGTAGCACACCTCCATCCTCCTTTGTCTGTAGGTACATAGTCCTGTGCTCCAGCTATACCCGTGCCACTCATCCTTTAAGGACCACTAGCAGAAGAGTGACGGTTAAAACAACAACAGCACAACGAGTAGCCAACCTCTCAAGCTTAGTTATACGTACAGTTGTTCCTCGCAATAAAGAGTAGTAGGTATGTGTGGCTGTCCTTAAATCTTCTTCGAGTTTGCGCTGATTCTTATTCATTTGTAGATCCTTTCAAATAGTAATGGCAGGTGCATAGGGGAGAACAAAACCTACACACCTGCCATAGATTACGGCAAGACTATGCAGCTAATCGCTGCTCAAAGTCATCATATCGAATGAGCTTTTTAAACGCATCACCCCGCACCAAGGCTTGCACGTTCTGCTCTTGCCGTAACGCACGATTACCAACTTCAGCCCCCCGTAGGCTGTCTGGTTCAACGTGCGTACCGTAATGAGTGAGTGCATTATAAAATGCATACCCATTCTTACCAATCTGAGTGCTGTAAGTATCCCACAGCCCCATCATACTACCCAACCACGTTTCATTAACCTTAACCTTAGTCTTGGTCTTGGTCATACACAGATTAGAAGACATAAAGTTCTGTACTGTGTCTCGCTCCATAGCCACCTTCCTCATGTGATTAAAGAGGTGAGCATCATCCTCTAGGATAGTAGGCCATGTAGCTGCAACCTGCCCGATCTTTTCTGGCTCTGTGCTGATTGTATGCTTGAACTTTACAGAGGTATTCTCTGCTATTCGAGCTTGACCATTGGAACACCAT
>TARA_R110002051_G_scaffold273597_1_pt1 | contig 15052 bp, 11 predicted proteins | sample TARA_R110002051 | Tara Oceans TARA_R110002051 (sample SAMEA4397023) | marine metagenome | biome: Polar Biome; feature: [MES] marine water layer (ENVO:01000295) within the mesopelagic zone...; material: water (ENVO:00002006), including particulate matter (ENVO:01000060) such...
TCATGCGGCGCGGTATAGCGCGGGTGGGCTATGGGTTGGATAGGGGGGTATGCAGGCTGGCGCACTTCCGGGAACATGAAGGTATCAGCTGCAAGGGCGGAAACGATTGGCAAGAAACGCCAATGCCGAATTCTGAAGCATTCCGTTTCTTGCACAATCATTATAAAGACAGATTGCTCCCAATCGGCGCATTGCGGGACTCTCTGTTCAAAACGCTATTCTGCATGTCTCACTGCGAGATCTGCGAAAAGGACCATTTAAGCTGTCCGCTGAGATAGGTGCCGCGGTCAATATCGCTTCCGAAAGTGTCCCCAAAAACAGCCTGGAACATAATATTCTTCTGAACCTGAATTTCGAGACCTACGCCAGCCTGCGTGAACTTGTCCGTCATGCCTCCGAAGCGCTCTTCAGCATAGGCGATTTCTGCAAATGCGCGGTACGACTGTTTGACGACGCCATTCTTGTTTTTCTTTTCCGCTACATTCTGCGTGTAGCGGCCACCAATCTGCCATCCGTCGACCGTCTCGATAATCGTCTGGTCACCTTCCTTGCGGGTTCGGGCCAGATTGTCGGTCCATTTTGCGCCAATTGATACCTGGCCATTGCGCTTGTCCAGGGGGCTCGGGCCCGCATAAGACGCCCAAACCCCTGTTCCTGTCTTCTCCAGGCCCTCCTGCGTCGCTGGCGGCAAAGGCTGCACCGTTTCGGAGGTACTCGTTTCGGATCTCAAAATTGCTGCCCCCGCACCGACGACCAACCTGTTCCATGGAGATGCTTCAGCCAGACACTTCGAAACAACTTCTTCGGGATTCGACCACGATTTAAAGCGCTCGTTAGTGCTGAAACGCTCCTCTGCCACTGCTCTAACCACATGGGGATCTGGACTTACTCCATTCCCGGCTGCGGTAAGTTCCCTATCGACCTCCCCCTCCAAAATAGCGATCGCCTCGGAGGGGCTTTTGACTTCGCCGTTGATCGTGTATTTCTTTCGAACGCACCCTGCATATTCACCCTGCGCCTGTAATAGTGCCCCTTTGTCATACTGGTAGCTGACTCCAACGCCGTATTTCGAGGAGATGCCATTGTCAGCGGACTTGGCGGCAAATCCACTAATGTTGAAGAAGCTGAGCCATTTAGCCCGTTTTAGTTTGCGGGCTCGATCCACCGAATCCTGGGATTTCGTCGGTTTTCCCAGGTACTCAGCCATTGTGAACTGTCTGGGCATTGCCAGAAGTCCTGGATTGACCTCGAAACCGATAGAGTATTGTTCATTACCAAGCGTATCGGCGACTTGTGGAAGGTAAGAGAGTGCCAACTTGTCACCCGCCTTCGGCTTTATGATTGTTTCCGGGCTGATACCCGAGAGAGCCATCAGGGGGTTGTCGGGCGTCGTAAGATCGAGCATCCCGAGAAGGTCATCAGGCTCAATGCAGTCATTTTCAAAATTAAATTTGCTGCCTGAAAAACAGGCGCTTGAGCCCTCATCCTGGTCCTGCGCGAATGCCGAAGCAACACAAAGAGAGCATACAAGCACTCCGAATACTGACGTTTTCATGACAATGCTCCTAACCAACCAGATTAACAGGAATGAAGTCTTTAACAGTCCCTGTCGCTTCGATCTCGTATTCGAACCGCTGTTCAGGAATGTCGTCGGAGTTGAAGTCGATGCCGAGCTCAAACTTCACTGCCGCTTCAGACCTGCTGACAAAAATGGCCCTTAGGAACTGGCGATTCTCGGCGAGATTGGGCCATATGCGTTCAAAATGGTCGATCTCCATGATGTCGTCGGCTGTCGCGGTGTCGCCGATAAGCGCGGAGCGCCGGACATCCGCGATGAACCCTGGCATCAGCGTCACAAATATTGCGACCTTCTTGCCTTTCGGTAGGTCCGAGAAATAAAGGGTCGCTCGCGCGAAGCCCGGAACCGGCCATTCGAGTTTGTATTTGGGCTCCCCGTCGCCAGCGCCTTGCTTGGGGGTCGCTTTCTTTGCGTTTGCCATTGCCATCTCCATTGCTTGAGAACTTGGCGACCGATGCCCATCGCCGGTCCAATCGCCGTTTCTTTTTGAGTTTGAGCCCGAGATCGTGTGTTGCTCTCAGGCAGGTTCAAACTAGCCGCGTCTCGCCGCGGTTCGCTGTGAAGAAGCTCACAGAATCCGAAATTATTCTGGGGCGGGAGGAGACCACCGCAGGCTTGATGTTCCAAGCAGGCTGTTCGCGATCAATGAGGCGGTTGATGCAGGATGTTGTTTCCATATATTCGTTGGACGCACGAAGTCGGCGCCATCCAAATTGCGTACTTGCGAACTCCATGTTTCACTCAGAAGGGCGCTTACGGATCGTTTTTCCGAATCTGATGAGAAGTCGCATGAGCCGCAGTCCTTCGCTCTCATGCCAGATGCTGGTCCCGTTTTCGCAAAGAACGCCACCGGCATTCCTAAGCGAAAGAGTCAGCCGATCGACAGGATTGAGCAGGCGAGTGTTGTTTCCGCCGACAATCCAGGCGTGGGAGTGATCTTATTTTTATCGGCATGACGATTATCACGGTCGAAGGCGTCGACCAGGCGATAAACCGTGATCGTCCAGGGTGGGAGCGATTTGAAGGCTCAGTCCGAGCCATCCTCTGGGCACTGAACAGAGGAGAAATACCATGGAATACCGAAATGCATTCTTTGCCGTGGCCTGCGTTGTCGGCATGGGAGCTTGCGCGTCAGCGCCGCCGGTTGCGCCCCTTGCGAGCCTGACGCCGAGCGCGACCCTGATGGCGCCCGAACCGATAGAGGGCAATTCCGGACAATACATGTCGCCCTATACATCCGATGAAGTCGTCGCCGAATGGGTGGACAAGGCCATCAATGCCAAAATGGGGGCCTCTCTCGGCGGAACGGCTGGTCGGTATGCCGGCGAAAAAATGATGGAAAATGTGCCCTTCGTGGGCGGTTTCCTGGGGAAATCGGTCGGCGAGTCCATCGGCCGCGGAATTGCCATGGATGCGGTCGGGGGCGAGGAATTCATACGCCAGACGTCCGACCTTTCGTTCAATTCGGTCGACGACTTGGCGCTTTACCTTTTTGTCGAGCACTCGCAGCGCGAAAATTTCCAGCAGGTCCTCGCGGCCACGCAGGAGATCTATCCGGAATTGAAAACCGCCTACGAGCCTACCGTGCGAAGCGCGCTTTCATAATTTCGGCGCATCCGCCTCGCCTTGAAGGAGACGACAATGAACACCAAACTGACACTCGCCGCCGCAGCCTTGGCTGCCTTGACGACCGGATGCGCTACCACACCAGGCACCGCCTCGGTCAGAAACTCCGCCGGGGCGGCGACCATCTATAATGATGTCCGGGAAGCAGGCCCGATCCAGGGGATCGGGATCGAAGGGCAGGATATTGCCAGTATGACCGACGAAATGATGCGCGACATGCTCACCACGTCGGCCCTCGTGAACCGCGTCGTTCCGGCCCGGATCGTCATTGACGACAACAAGTTCGTCAATGAGAGCTCTTCCCGCCTCAACAAGCGCCTGATCACCGAGCGACTGAAGGTCCTGCTCAACAGGAATGCCCAGGGACGTCTCATATTCGTGGGCCGCCAATATACAGACGTCATTGAATCCGAACGAGCCATGAAGCGTAGCGGTGTTGTCGATGGCGGCACCATTCGCACCACGCAAGCAACGGCGGGGGGCGACTTCCTGCTCGGCGGAACGATCCTGTCGCTGGACGCTGTCCAGAGCAACAGCGGCATGACCTCCCGTATGCACACGATCATTTTCGAAATGGTGGACCTTGAGCTCGGAACGGTCGTCTGGACCGGCATGTATGAGTTCGCAAAGACGGCGCAAGACGATGTTCTGTATCACTAGACCAGGATGGACCGCATGCGGCTTCGCGATGGCATTTGCATCGGCAATCCTGGCCGCGCCGGCCGCGTCTGCCCAACAGCAAGATTTGCATGCGTATATCGCGGGCAAACCTGCCGCACTCCAGCCGGCCTTCTGGGTCCTCGTGGAAGGGGAACAGCGTGACAGCGTTCTCAACAATATGGAGATCGCCTCGCTTGCCCTGAAGCAGCATGAGTACCGCGAGGCCGCAGACGCCATCGACCGCGCGCTGCTGGATATCGAGCAGTATTTCGGTCTCACCGAGGACGCGCTCAAGGCCAGAAGCCTATGGTATGAAGAGGGCTCAAAGGCATTCAAGGGAGAGCCCTATGAGCGGGCTATGGCCAATTATTACCGCGGAATGCTGGATCTCAGAAACGGCGATTATGACAATGCGCGAGCGAGTTTTGCCAATGGCAACCTTCAGGACGCGTTCGCCGAAGAGGAGCAGTACCGCTCGGACTTCGCGCTCCTGATCTTCTTGTCAGCCTGGGCAGCCGAGCGGGCGGGCAGTCAGTCTCTGGCAGAGGAGCGCTATACCGAACTTACGGCTCTACGGCCCGATTTCCAGCGTCCGCCGCCCGAGCACGACACGCTGGTGATTGTCGAAACCGGTACATCTCCACGCAAACTGGCAGACGGCGTCGGCCATGCCGAATTGGTCTATCGCCGGGGTCGCGGGTTCAAGGACCGGCAGGTTCAACTGAGTATTAGGGGTGATGCGGTCGCGTATCCGATGGAGGATATTTTCCTTCAGGCATCGACGCGGGGTGGCCGTCATGTCGACCGGATTCTTGAGGGAAAGATCAAATACCGCAATGAGGCCTCAACGCGTGGCAGCGCCCTTACCGATACAGCGAGCGCGCTTAGCGATGTGGCGATCGTTTCCCAGGACTCTGGCATCGGCGACGTCGCGGCCGGACTGAGTGTCATTGGCTCGATGCAGCTGATGATGGCCCAAAGCGCCAAGCCCCGCGCGGATACACGTTACTGGAGCGGCCTGCCGGATGCGGTGCATGTGTTCACCTATTCCTCCCGGGAACACGGCACCGGACCTGTCACAGTCACCTATCTCGACAAGGCAGGCCGCCCCCTTCCACTTCTCACCCAGACCATCGAACGCCTCGACGATGGCCGAATTGCCGGATTGGTCTGGGCTGTCTCTCAACATTAGGAGCCGAACATGAAACTCATCACCTGCCTGCTTTCAGTTTGCGCATTGTCGACTTGCGGATGCGCGACACAGGGTGTCATTCCACCCGCCCACCAGCAAGTTGCCTACAGTACGGCCAAGCCGCGACTGAACACGGTCAACATTATCGATGACGCGCTCCAGACGAGTTATCTAAGGCCGGACGGCGCGCCATACATATCAACAAAACTGGCCGTCGAAGGCGCGGGCCAAGCAGTCGTCCCGACCGGTACGCGGGAAGTCTGGGTGACGCTGCGCAACCTCACCGACTATCCACAGAACGTGGAAATTCGTGTGACCTGGTATGACGCAACGGAGAGGCCGGTGGACGGACCGACAGCCTGGAAACGCATCTTCATTCCCTCCAATGGTGCAGAGACGTTTACCAGCCCATCTGTCCACTCGGCCTCTAACGCGTTCTATGTTGAAGTCCGGGAGCTGGGATGATGCGCACCCATACACTTGTCGTCGCCTGGCTCACGGGTGTTGTCTTGGCGAGTGGCACCGCCGCACAGGAACACGCCGCCGCTCCCATGATCGGCAGCCCGCCTCCTCCCGTCTCCAAACCTGGATATGCTGCCGAAATCGCCAGCATAAAGACAACATTCCGCCAGAACTACCAAATGGCCGGGCGCCCGCGCCTCGCTATCTTCTGGAATCGGAATCTCGATGACCAGCTGAGCCAATGGTACACGCAATCGCGGAATATCGACACGCGAGAGCATCTGTACGGCGAAGGATTCTCCGCCACCCAAAGACGCCTGGACGTGGAAGGCCGGTTTGACGACCGCCCCGATACCGGAGAGCTTGCCAGCTTTGAATTCGGCGCGGGATTTACCCGGACACTCCTCAATGCCGGCGTGGAGATTGTGGACCGCGATACAATCATGCGTCTGACTCACCGAGACGTGGAAGCCATCGCCGAAAACATCATTGTCGCTGACTACCAGCAAGTCGAGATCGACGCCCTGGTCGACTATGCCGACTATCTGGCCGAAGTCATCTACTCGCCCGAGAGCGACGACGACGCCCCCTTCAGCGTGATGATAACAATCAAGGAGGTCAGGACGGGACGTATGGTTTCAATGTTCCGTAGCCGAAATACCTCGTTGCCGCAGCCCTCCCTAAAATATGAATGGGTGGCCACAGAGAGCGGGTATGCCAGGCAAGCCGTGGCCTCTGAGGACGTGAATTCCTCGCTTTACGCCGATGGAATTTCACCCGGAACTCCCGAACAACTCGGCTGGAACGTAGCTATACAGACTATGAACGAGCTTTCGCAATACTTGGTGCGCCAGCGCTGAGGTACGATATGTCGAGCCATGGGACCGGAACGTCTGAGCAACACTCCGAACGGCGGGACAAATGGGTCTCAGGTCACTGGGAGTTCTCAAGGTAATCCACATTGAGCAGCTCAATACCAAGCTTGCTTTTCGAAATAGCCTCGCGTTTGACCAGTGCGGAAACCTCTCTGGAAACGTTCTCTCTATCGGTATTTAGTCGACGGGCAATATCTGTCAGATTAGGTAGCGGTCTGATCACCAGCCGACCATTTTGCGCGGGTTGTTCTCGTGCCAAGCGCATCAGTTCGCCCCGAATGCGCTGAGGCAGATTTTGGGAGACGAGCTTGCTGACGGTTTCGGTCGACTGGGTCAATCGTCTTGCGAGATCTTCCAACATCCAAAAGGCGATCTCGACGTCCTGTCGCATCAGCGAGAACAATTCGGATTTCGTCAGGACGGCCAAGCGTGTCGGTTCGAGTGCGATGATCGTCGCATTTCGTCTTTCGCCCGTAAGGGCCGCCAGCTCTCCGAACGTTCGCCCAGCGCTCAATGTGCCGTGCCAGACCTCTTTCCCGTTCAGCGAATGATTGGTGATTTTTACCGAACCATTCATGATGAAATATACGTTGTCGCTGGGGTCCTCCACGCTGATGATCATGTCCCCGGCCTCATAGGAAGCAAACCGCGTCACCTTCGCCAAGCGATCGTTCATGTCTATCCCACCGCTTACCCTGTCTTGCGAACTGCTCATGACGCAGTTTCCGGTGAGATCAAATCGCCAAAGAATCTGATTGCAGATCGGCTCGGAAGAAAGAAATAGCCGCCTCCCCGAACGGTAACAAATGACTCCAGGCCTTTGACGGCAAGCGGCCCAGATGATGTCGGAATGCTCAGTTTTGTCGTTGGATTTGTGCCCGCGATTGCGTCGGATTCTCCCTCCAGTCCATGAAAAAAGCTTGAGTTGAGCCATGTCTGCTGAATGAACTCGAACTGGCGCTCCAGGTTTGCATTGAGGCACATGAAGAGCAGACCAGTTTTATCTGTATGCTCATAAACGCGGCCGCGTCGCAAAATACGGTGCCGGTTTGAAATGCGAACCTGATCAGCACTACCTGGCGAAAAGCTGTCACGCGGGTTCGCGCGTCGAATATGAGCACTATAAGGACATTTCAAACCCTGCGGATCATCAGCTCCATACAAGAAATCGTTATCCTCGAAACGTGGATCGAGGCTAAATACAGGCGCTGAATTTAGCGATCCGTCCCGGTTGAGATCGGTCGTCTTGGTGAGGTCGGCGCCTCCAGATGGTCCAGACGCCATGCTATGTCGATTGGTGTTCAGGTCGTTGCTCAGCTTCATGCACCGCGACTCCGGGCGTAGCATTTTCTCCTCCAGAATTTTGGTCTTCGATTTCGTTGGGTACCTGAGCAACGAAGACCCGTCGTCCCAGCGCCCTACGATTTTTGCTCCCAACCACTCGGGCGTTATATAGTCGAGGCCATATGAGCCGTTCAACTTTGCGGCTTTGTTCTCTAGCTGTTTTTTGAAGTTCTCTGTGTCCTGCTCAAGTTGCCGTATGACTAAAAACGTTCCGTTCCGGCCCAAATCTCTAGGTGCGTAATTGGGGTCGGATGAAAATGCTGGAAAGCGGCCTGGCAGCGTATCCGGCAACGATGGAAGGCATCCTGCCCCCTTCGCGAGCGCGTTGACGACTGGCGTTGTCGGGTAATAGCCGGCATTGTCCTCGTATCCAAGAATGAGTTCACCAGGCTGAACAACGTGAATGTCGTTGGCACCATCGTGAAACTCGCGGCTGCCCATGATCACGGGCTGGGAAATATTGTCCCGGAATCCAAAAGGCTCGGTTTCAGAGCCGCCGCCCGGCCCCAATTGCCTGGTGCGGAGTCTATGGACGATGCTGAAACCCTTGCTTTCGAGATAAATCGTCTGTTGCTGAACGACGTCCTCGAGTGCATCTTCATTGAGCGCGTAGACTAGCAAGACGGCGTGAATATTGTCGGTATTACCCCATGCCCAGTGCTCATGGTTGCTGTCTCCAAGGAGTCGCTTTCTGTCGTCACTGACCATCCCACTACGGAATGCCGCTGGTAGCGAGTCGTACGCCGTGCTTGGTAGACCGTCTTGCGTGTGATGGAATTGGTCCAGGCCCAGTCGGCGGATTCCTGCGGGCGATAATGCGACGTTCAGAGCATAGCGCTCATCTTCAATCCGCCTCTCACCAAAGCGCAATGTCAGGTTTTTGTTTTCGCCTGTAATGTCGAATCCAGACAGATGCTTGAACCAGGCTGCAAGCGCATCATCTCCGGCGGCATCCTTTGGCGGGAATTCGACGGCGACCATCTCACTGGATTTCAACTTGCCCATCCCTCCAAAGACCAAGCTCTGGATCTCGCTCGTTTCGAGCGCATTTTTGGGTCTGGGACGAGATCCTAACAAGTCCATCCAGGCCCTGATCTCGCTATCGGTTCGAGCCTTCGCCAGACCTTCACAAATCAGCGCGTTCGTCCGAATCTGATCTGTGGTCAAATCAGGGTAGCGCGTGAACCAGAACCGAGTGATTTGCTGATTGTGCCTAATCCACCGCTTGAAACGGGCTGCATCTTCGGCGCCCTTGAAAACGAGGTCCTTCGTCTTGGGGAACCCGCGACCGTTGCTCCACACTCCGGTTTGCCCCCACTGAGCTTTCGTGACGAAGTCCTCGAAGTACGCCTCACCACTTCCATCATAGTTGGAGCAGAAAACCATAGTATTGGTTTTAGGAATAACAAACCAACGCGCAAAGTGAATCGTCCCTAGGTCGAGAACGAAGCCAGGGCGGAACCGATACTGAACGAGCTTTTCGATAAAATAGAAACCGATGAACAGCGTGATCCGCCGCAGCCACCGTGGATTGCTTTTCAATGGTGTTACGAGAACAATGTGGTTTTGCACCACTTCGGGATTGTTCTCCCGGCGCATGATTTCCTGATATTTTACAGAATCCAGATCCCGGTCAGTGGGGGGACTGTTATCTTCGCTAAACTTCAACACCTGTCGCAAGTAAAAGGCCAACGCAGTGACAAATGACGCCGCAAGGAGCGCACCAAGCACCAAGGAAACGAGCAGCTTCCAAAAAATGACGCCTATAATTGCAAATCGTTCTGGAACTGGTGGGATATTGGCACCATCGGGATTGAGGTTTCCGTAAAGCATCACAAGGTCTGACTGAAATAGAATGATCTGAAGAAGCGTCAGCACTACGCTTAGAGCGATGATCATCATCCGTTGTGATGCGAGGTATTTTTTCATTCGGAACCGGACGACCGGGTTTTGCCGGCGGCTAAGCAGTCCAAGAGCGAAAAAGGCCGCGACAACCAGAAATGTCACGACAAGGAACGTCGCGAAGACGTTGCCGAGCGCCCACACGTGCGCGCCGACGAGGCTCCAAGTCAGTTCGGAGGGGGCATACCCCTGCAAGAAGAGCAAGTAGGCCAGCGCAAAGAATCCCACCGTTCCCGCCACTGACAATCGAACACCCCAATCTTTTCCGAAGAGGCGCAGTGTCTCAGTCAATTCGAGATTAGACCGCCTGGCGACAGCTAGCGTTTGAAGTGAAGGGCGAACAAGATCGGCGCCGAATTCCGTAAGCCTTAGCTTGCGCCGGACGTCAGCTATTGTTGCTGCGGGTAGCGTGCCGAGTGTCGCATGTTGTTCGATGAATTTATCGACGTGTTCTCGGGCCGCGCTCGCAATTTTCTGGTCTTGCTTGATACGGTCAACCGATAGCTCAGGCTTGCCCTCAAAGTTCAATCCGGTTGCTCGGCGGCGCTTCAACTGCCACGGCGCAATATTGAGTTCGCAATAGTGGGCATTCAGAGTGTCGGCGATGTCGGATCTTTCTCCACTTCCAATCACTTCGGCAAACAGGGCCTTGAACGCCTCAACGGAGCATCCACAATTTGCAAATGTCGCTATGCCTTTATTGACGGGCCCATCTGAACTGATCTCGACCAGAAGATGCGCCGAGCCGTCTTCGGTAGACGGATCGTCAACATGCGCTTCGATGACCGACATGTGTGCAAAGTGAATAATGTTGGACTCTTTGAGCTGGTCGGAAAATTTGCCTTCCGCTGGATTTCCGAGTTGGTCGAGCAATACATTGATCTTATCGATTTTTGCGCCGGGGCGGACCGGGACACAGACCGTGATCATGGACTGATGTCGGTGACCGGCTTTTGGTTCAAACGTTACCGTGAGATGCTGTGGAAACGGCCCTGATCTCTGCATGCGTCCGGGTTGCCCTCGCGCACGACGCAGATTCGTTTGCGCGAGGAGCGGCTTGAGCGCCTCGCGGATTATCTCTTTGAAAATTCGCTCGCCGATACAGTAGTGAAGATGTTCGGTGCCGCCAAATTGCAGGTCCGGTTTGCGAAGCGTCCGTCCGGCCTTGAAGCGTCCAATGTCTCGTCCAAGGGCTCGCGGATCAAACATCGCTGACATCGATGCCGCGAGGATCGTCGCTCCCTTTGGGATACGATCAACCCGGGGGCTGTCGACTTTTTTTTGCGACATATCGGGCTTATCGACAACATATCGAGGCAGCCCCGGAATGATTGGCGGCTTGAATCGCATTGCTTCCGAAATGATCGCGTCGAGATTTACGTTGCTTGATGCATCTGTGTCCTGAGTTGAGAACTCGACGGCTCGTTTCCAGACTTTTTTCTTTTTTTGCAGCACTTCCAGAATATGGCCGCCGGCGGCAGCCCCGGTTGGCACGAAGCCAACGGCAAGACCGATTATCATGGCGCGGATCTCGTCATCGGTCGGACCGGCACCCAAACCTGCCGAAGACTGTTTCGCAACCAGGCGACCGATGACTGTATCTGCCATCCAGTCGCAGTATGCTTTCCCGAACTTGGCTTCAATGTGGCCCTTATTATGGAGGCAGGTGCGGGCCCGCTGGATGGCGGCGTCGACAACGGGCTCAATCCGTTTGAGACCAGCCTGGGCGAGTCGGCGCACCTCAACATTGCCAGAATAATCAGCGAAAAGGAGAGCACTGAGAGACATCAGCCATTTCGCGAAGGCGTCGGGGTCGTCCGGCTCTAAGCCGTAGTAGTGGGCGCAGACTTCAACTGATATACGGCTCAGATAGTCATGAATGACATCGATTTCACCACCTGAGTAGTGGAGCAACTGCGTGGCCACTTTTTGCGTATGAGGGATGATGATATTTTCCAGGTCCGCACGTTGAAACGCTCCATTGTCCAGGCCCGGATCGCCCATAATGAAGCGTAACTGACGTTCGTGCTCTGCACCTCGTCCCATGCCCAGAAGGAAATTTACGCCGCGCGTAAGGGAGCGCATCTCCCGCTTGTACGGTGCCTCGAAAAGTTCATCGTTGCGGCGAATGTAGTCAACATCGTCATATCGCGTGACAAAATATAGGCCGCGAAATTTCAGAACCGGTTTGAAACGGCGAAGCAAGGCATAGGTTGAGGGCTGATGGAGTAGCCAGGATGCGACCTTGGCCCTGATGCTATCGTCTTTAAGCACAGAGAAATCGAACTCTGAACTGCCTTGGCCACCCGTCGTTGTCGCCTCGTCGGCGCTTAGCTCATCAATACGTGCGTAGTATTTTGCCTGGTCCACTCTTCGTCCCCTATGCTCCACCTACCCTAATTATGTTACTCGCGCAGCCGAGCGCTGTGACAATCGTCACGCCGGTCGTCCAAGCGAATGTTCTGACCTTTCGTGTTCCTGCTCCAAATAGGCCTGATGAGCCGATGCGATGCCGGCATTGAAAAACGAGATCCATTTTCGGTCTTTAAATGGCAACTCATTTATGTTGGGCTTGTCCAGGAAGTTTGGCCGCCGGGTCAGTAGGGCGTCGAGCGCTCGCCCCGCTTCGCGATGTTGACCTGAATTCGAAAGCGCCGTGATTTCAGTCATGCGGGCGTGCCAGTAATACGGACGCATGCTGAGCGAGCGACGTGCGCAAGCAATCGCTTCATTCCAGTTGCCCAGCATGCAATGAGAGCAAGCGAGTTCTCCCAGAGTCACGAACAAATAGTAGCCCTGTCTATTGAGTTGGAGTGACGCCTGGAAGTATTCGATAGCTTGCGCGGGCTGGCCCATGAGCATGTAGCAACTTCCCACTTGAGCGAGGGAGTGAGCGGAGCTGGGATTGAGGATGAGGGCTTGATTGAAATGTTCCAAACCAGCTTCCGGATTGGTCAACAAGATTTCGGCGCACCCGATCAAAAAATGCCCCCGACTATCTAGTAGGTTGGAATTCAGGGCCTGAAAGGCCGTATCCCTGAAGGCGAGGATCTCAACACGTGGACGCTGCTGGGACCAACAATATATCCAGTACCAAAATCCCAGCTGAATGAGGGCTTCGGAGTGCTCCGGCTCTTGCTCCAGCGCTGCCTCGAACAATTGTTTAGCAATTGCTGAATCTTTCCGAGTCAGCTTGTTCAGATGCCATCGCCCTCGCCAGACAAGGTCAAGTGTATCAGCCCGGCTAAGTCGAACAGACCGTGCCCGCGCACTTTCAGCATGTTCAAGCCGTCCCTCCAGAGTTGCGGCGACGGTACGGCTGACATTGTTGATGGAGTCGTACATCTCCTCCTGCGGAGAGGTGAACGTTTCTGACCAGATTAGGTGCTCATTGGCGCAGTCTATCAGTCTGACGGATATCCGAAATGCGTCTGATACCTCGTGGAGTTTTCCTCTCAACAAATATCGAGCGCCAAGCGTCTGACCAATACGTCGAACAGATATCGCGTCGCCACTAAAAGCGGGATTCGTGCTCTGATCGATTACCGGAAACTGACGAAGATGGGAAACCGCCACGGCCAGGCTGTCGCTGAAGCCATCCGCGATAAAGTCATGGGCTGGGTCACCCGAAACGTTCTCAAACGGCAACATTGCGAGTGATGTCTGGCTCCTGTCGCCTGACAGTAGCCCTCCGACATTGGTACTCGAAATTTCATCGATATATCCGATTAGATCAGCGCCGGGCACTTCCAGTTCGAAAACCTGAACCGCATCAGGGATGTTCTTGAACAGCATCGACCCAACGCTGTTGAACCTCGAAGCGGCATCATCCAGTACGGATTCATGCACCTTCCCGGATACGAGAATTCCGCCGCTGGGACACGCCTCCTGAAGACGAACGGCAATGTTGATGCTGTCCCCATGAAGATTGCCATCGACGTCAATTGCATCTCCACTGTCTATGCCCACACGCAGCCAGATCTGCTGGACCGTTGTCTCATTCGAGTTGAAAGTCCGCAGGTTGGCTTGTATCGCAATCGCGCATTTCACAGCATCTAGCGGCGTCGGGAATTCAGCGAGAAAACCGTCTCCTGCCTTCGAAAAAATGCGCCCGCCAAAAGTCGAGGCATGCGATGTGATGATATCTTCACAATGACTCACCGTCCGCACGGTTGCCACGGCGTCGCTCGCAATCATGCGGCTGTAAGCGACCACATCCGCAGACAGCGCATTTACAGATCGACGCCGAAATACCTGATCATCCCTTAGCATGCCACCCACCCACTGCGCATCCCGGCTTCAATCGCTACCCCGAAAGGACTGCAAGGTCGAGGATCAACTGGCCTGGTCCGACGGACCCCCGGCGTTATTGTCGGGCACCCATCGTATGTGAACATTATCACAACTGGAGCTCAACCTCGACGGGTGTCTCGTCTCGGGTTGATGCGTGTGAAAGGGCGCTGTCAGTCTAATGCGAACCGGTCTCCGTTATTGCGGACGAGCAGGTGTTTAGCGACGAGAAGGTCGCGCCATTCGCGAAGAGCGGCGTCTCGTTTTTATTTGAACCTTATTCAGGAGTTGATAGGCCTTTCGAAGTTGAGGTGATTGAATTCAGACGAATGGATTGAAAAGAATTTCTGTAGACTTCGCATTCGCCGAAATAGGGACATCGCTCGCTCTTGTCTTCCGAACGGCTGGTGTGAATTCTCAGCGCGGTTATTGAGGCACCGTCCGGCTTCCTGGCACCCCTCGTTTCCAATCACTTTCATCGCGGCGCGGTAAGAGGCACATTTATCCGTCACTATGATATGCGGATTCCCATATCGTCTCATTGCTTTTTTTAGGAATTTCAGGACCGAGGCCTTGTCACGTTTCTTCGTGACTTAAAATTCCAGCACTTCGCCTTCATGGTCGATAGTGCGCCAGAGATAATGGCGTTCGCCCCGGATATTCACGAAGACCTCGTCCAGATGCCAGCGCCATTGAGGATTTCGCCGCATGGCCTCCGACCGGCGTTTCCGGATATTGTGAGAAAAATACGTCCCGATCCGCTCTACCCAAAGCCGGACACTTTCGGGCAGACATCAATGCCGCGCTCGTGAAGCAGGTCCTCTACATTCCGAAGCGAGAGCGGAAATCGGACATCCATCAGCACGCCAAGCTGGATGATCTCGGGTGTGGCTTTGAAGAAGCGAAACGGATTCTCAGCCGGTTCCTGAGGCTAAACGCCTGGATTTGTTGCCTCGAGCCCGATTCCCTTGGCAATACCTTCCTGTCCTCCCAACATGGCGAACTCTCTGCGATTAATCATGAGCGAACCCTCCAGTTCTGGGAATTTGTCGGTGTTTGAAGCCAGTCCGGGCGAAGCAGCGAGATGTCATCCGCGGCGGACCTCGTTGATCGTCTGGCCCG
>TARA_R110002051_G_scaffold35147_8_pt1 | contig 15044 bp, 10 predicted proteins | sample TARA_R110002051 | Tara Oceans TARA_R110002051 (sample SAMEA4397023) | marine metagenome | biome: Polar Biome; feature: [MES] marine water layer (ENVO:01000295) within the mesopelagic zone...; material: water (ENVO:00002006), including particulate matter (ENVO:01000060) such as......
CCCCATCTATCGTGAGCGCCTGGCGCTCGAAGACGCGCTTATGCGCATTGAGGGCATCTACAAGCCCTATCACAAGACCCTGCAAACCCTGTTGAGCGAAACGCTCGGCCATTTCGGCGTGGCCGTCCTGGTCGATTGCCATTCCATGCCGCGCCTCAATCGCGGCAATGACCGTCTGGCTCCCGACGTTGTGCTGGGCGACCGCTACGGCACAACCTGTGCGCCGGTCCTTATCGATACTGTGGAAGCAGTGTTCGCGGGCGCTGGCCTGAAAGTCGCCCGCAACCGCCCCTATGCCGGCGGACACACGACCCGCGCCTATGGCCGGCCCCAATATGGCATCCACGCCATCCAGATCGAATTTTCCCGCCACCTCTACATGCACGAATTGACCCTGCAAAAGCATCAGGGCTTTTCAGCCATGCAGCAGCTTGCCGAAACCCTTCTGGGAACGCTGGTGCGGTTCGATGCGGTTTCGCTGGCGCGCACGCAACTGGCCGCCGAATAAATCACGAAATATCTGGGGAAGGAAAAGGGTGTTCCGCGCCGGGCGGCCACAGAAGGAAAAGAGTGGGCCGCTCTGGGCGGCCCAAGTCAAGGGAGGAAACATTGGCGGTTCAAAACAAACGGCAAGAGCCGAAAGAACCACCAATCCATCATGCAATATCGTGTTTGAACCTTATTTCACCAAAGCGCAAGTCCGCCAAAGGGATGATGTATGCAATCGGCATGCGCTGTTGCAAAAAGGAATCACTTCTGTAAACCCACTGTTAAGGAAGCGGTTTTGCAACCGATTACACTCATTTTCCCGCAAGATTTTGGATGTCCATGACAATTTCGTCACCAGCCGGTCTCAGCGACGAGGCCATCGCCCAAACCCTGATCGCTGGCGCCGACGCCGCGCGAACCTCGACTTTAGGCCGGTTCCGAACCCAACTTGCTGTGGATAACAAGTTTTCATCCGGTTTCGACCCGGTCACCGAGGCTGACCGGGAAGCCGAAACCCGCATTCGCGAAGCGATTGCCGCCCGCTTCCCCGATCACGGCATCATCGGGGAAGAATGGGACACAAAAGACACCACGACCCGGTTCAACTGGATCATCGACCCCATAGACGGCACGAGAGCCTTCATTTCCGGCGTTCCCGTCTGGGGCACGTTGATCGGGCTCACCTATCAGGGCAAGGCCATTGCCGGGCTCATGGAACAGCCCTTTACCGGCGAACGCTGGCTGGCTGTCGGCGGCAGGCTCGAACACACCCATAACGGCGCGCGCGTTCCCGCCGCCGTCAGCGCCGTGACCAGGCTGTCACAGGCCCGCACCAGCACCACCAACCCCGACATGTTCACCGGGCCCCATCTTTCCGCCTGGACTGAGCTGAACGCCCGCGCCCTGCAGGTTCGCTACGGACTCGATTGCTACGCCTATTGCCTTTTGGCCTCCGGCCATATTGACCTCGTCGTCGAAGCGGGCCTCAAGGATGTCGACATCGCCCCCTTGATCCCCATCATCGAGGCAGCGGGGGGAATCGTCACCACCTGGGATGGCGGCCGCGCCGAAATGGGCGGCACCTGCATCGCCGCCGCAACCGAGCAGCTACACGAAGAAGCAATGCGCGTCCTGCGCGACGCGATGCTGGAGTAGGGAACAGTACACGCCCCTAGCCAAAAGGTGCCATTCAGACCGCCGAACAAAGGCCTAACCCGGCCCGGGTAGTCCGTCGAATCGTGGCGCTTGGGACAGTTGTTCGTCCCATTCCGCCGCATCGCCAACGCAAATATGACCAGTGGGCGCGATGGCGATCTCGGTATCGAGACTGCCCGCCGGCACAACCAGCAGTTGGCCGTTCATCTGGATAATGGGGACGGCAGCCCCGCAGCCGATGCAAAAACTCTTCTCATGCCCAGTGCCGGGCACACGATAGGTGCGAACACTGTCGGCCCCGCTCACCCATTCCAGAACCGCCGTTGAGGAAAACAGGTTCGCCGCATGGGACGAGCCCGTATCCTTGCGGCATCGGCTGCAATGGCACAAAAAGAAACTGTCGAAGGGACCGGAGACGGTAAATGTTATCGTGCCGCACTGACACGAGCCTCTCGCTCCGTTTGCACCATTCATCGCTCATCACCACTCTGTTCGGTCACAAAGGCATCGAACGCGGCAAAGACCTGCGCACGAATGGCGTCGGTCTCCATGAACAGTTCGTGCCGTGCGCCCGAAATTATCACATGATGCCCGGCCCGCAGCCGCAGCCCCAGAGCTTCGGTCGCGCCGGTATCGACCACCGTATCGAGCGCCGCCGCGCAGATGAACGCCGGGATCTTGAGCTGTGATGGAAAGTCGTCCCCATTGGCCCGGCGCATTGCGGCCAGCGAAGATCCGATCCAACCCAGCGTGGGAAGCCCGATAGAAAGATCGGGTCGTGCCTTCAATATTTCCACGCTGCGCATATAGCGGGCCTTGTCCGAAGTCAGCGGATTGCCCTCGAACCCCGCTTCGGTCTGCGCCTTGTCCTCGCGCCGCCCCACCGGCACCGTGGACAGTCCCATAAACCGTGCTGCATCGACCAGCCGCGACGACCATTTGAGCGAAAAGGGCAACCCCGGCAGGCTCACCATGGGTGAGGACAAAAACACCCGATCAAACATCAGCCGGTCGCGCGTTGCCGCCAGAAGCCCGACCAGTCCCCCCGTCGAATGCCCGACAAGATAATAGGGCGGCGGGCAGTCGGGCAGGACGATGCCCTTGTGAAAATCGTGAAGATCGGTCCAGTAGTCGTCGAAATTTTCCACATGCCCGTGGCGCCGATTACCAATCAACCGGTCCGACCCGCCCTGCCCGCGCAGATCGAATGTGGCGACGGCAAATCCGCGCTTCTGGAAATCGCCTATGGTCTCGAAATATTTCTCGATGAACTCGGTGCGCCCCTGCACCAGAACGATCGTGCCCCGCGCGCCACCACCCTGTTTTGGGAAAAGGCCGTAGCGCAGCCGAACCTTGTCGCTGGTCGAAAAAAAGCCCGACCGGGCGCCTTTGGGGATGGGATTGTTCTCAAGGTGGACAAACTCGTGTCCAGTGGGCGTCGCGTCCATATGCACCGATTGTCTGTTGGGCGTCTCAGCGACAATAGCGGGGCCGGGTAAACGAGGCACTACAAAGCGTGTCCAGAAAAAAGCCTGCCCCCGGCTTGAACGGGGGTGGTTGCCGGTTCTTCGGTTCGGACACGCGGGAATAATATGCATCGCGAGAGTGATGCGCAGACGCCGTTGCGGGGGGCGGTGAACGGCGCCTGCGCTTTGTTATGACACCGTTTCCGGCATCACATGCACCCTTCTAACCCGCCCCGCCTGACCGCTCCCTGAGTGGCCCGTTCATATTCAATTCAGCCGGGCATTTTTCCGCCTCTTGAACGGCAATTTTGCGGTTCCTATCTTTACGCTGTCCGCCGGATGACCCGGGGACGCCGCCGGAAACCGCTCGCCTCAAATGGGAGCTCCGACCCGGCAGCATAGCTAAACGTTCTTGCTACACTCAGGAGAACACTGAAAATGCAACGTCTTGATTTTTCGCCCTTTTACCGCTCCACCGTCGGGTTCGACCGCCTGTTCTCGCGCCTCGACACCCTGGTTGCCGAAGACGCGAAATCCTACCCGCCCTATAATATCGAGCGCACCGGTGAGGATACCTACCGCGTGACCATCGCGGTCGCCGGTTTCTCGTCTGGCGACATTGCCATCGAGACCAAGGAAAACAACCTGCAGGTCAAGGGTTCGCGTGCCTCGGGTGCCAGTGACAAGCGCGAATTCCTCCATCGCGGCATAGCCGAGCGCGCCTTCGAATTGCGCTTCCAGCTTGCCGAGCATGTCGAGGTCTCCGGCGCTTCGCTCGAAAACGGCCTGCTGCACATCGATCTCAAGCGCGAACTGCCCGAATCCAAGCGCCCGCGCCAGATCGAGATTTCCAGCGCACCCCAGACCATCGAGGACAAGACCGTCAACTAAACGGCCTTTCCCTCAGACATCAGGGCGCGGTTCCGAAAGGGACCGCGCCTTTCTTTTGCCCACGGAACCCGACACCACTCATCGGTGTTGATTAGCCGACAGTTTTCAGCAGAAGGAATTTTCAAAAATGGCCACTCCCTCAATTTCCCTGGGCAAGGATGGCAATGCCCGCAAAGTGGTGATCGACATCCTCAACGCCCGCCTCGCCGATGCCATCGATCTGGCGTTGATCACCAAGCAGGCCCACTGGAATCTCAAGGGCCCCGATTTCATTGCAATCCATGAAATGCTCGACCCCATGCGCGCCAGCCTCGACACTCATGTCGATGTGATCGCCGAGCGCGTTGCCCAGCTCGACGGCATTGCCCTGGGCACCTCCCAGATCGTCGCCAAACAGACAACGCTTGGTGCCTACCCCACCGATATCCGCAAAACCAATGACCACCTCACCGAACTGGCCAAACGCTACGCAGCGCTCGCCAATCAGGTCCGCGAGGATATCGACGCCACCGATGAAGCCGGTGACGCCGACGCCGCCGATATCCTGACCGCCTTCTCGCGCGATCTCGACAAGAATCTGTGGTTCATCAAATCCCACCTCGAATAGAGAAGGCGGGATTTTTCCATTGTGAGCGGGCGTGCCCCTGACCGGGCGCGCCCGTTTGCCATTTTAGTCTGCCCATCCTAAAATCGGCGGGCCGGACTTGCCGCTGCGCAAAAAATCTGCGAGTGTCGCGCAAATTTTAGGGCAGCATTGCTGTCCATTATTGACAAATGACAGGCAATCCTTCACACAGAGACTGTGCTAAGGAGTGTCTTGGCAGAAAATCGCAGCATCGACCGTCTCCCGGCCCGATCTGTGTCGCCGGTCAAAGCCCGCCCATCAAGAGGAGGAGCGGCCCGGCGGAACCCGATAGGGGTTCATTTGAGCGGCCATTTGGATGCAGCGCCGCTCCAGTGTAAATAAACCGGTCTGCTCACCCGAGCCGTACATTGATCCTTGTACGACCCGAACGAGCGACCTGCACGGACGGTGAATTGGCTTGCCTTCCGTTAACTTTGGCGAGGACCTGATATGGGCGAAATGGACAAGCATTTGATCGAGGCGGCTGCGGCACTTCCGGGCACCACTGCGACCAAACGCAACGCCGCCCAGGGTCTTTATGACCCGGCCAATGAGCACGATGCCTGCGGCATCGGCATGATCGCCAACATCAAGAACATCAGGAGCCACGAAGTGGTACAGAAGGGGCTCGAAATCCTCGAGAACCTCGAACACCGCGGCGCGGTCGGCGCCGACCCGCTCATGGGCGACGGCGCGGGCATTCTCGTCCAGATTCCGCATGCCTTTTTCAACAAGGTCGCCGATTTCGACCTGCCCGATGCGGGGCTCTATGCCCCGATCATGATCTTTTATCCCAACGATACCGCCCTGCGCGACCGTTGCGCCGATCTCGTACGCGAGACGATTGCCGCAGAGGGGCTCGAAATCCTCGGCGAGCGTGTCGTTCCCTTCGACAACTCGGCACTGTCCGAAGGCGTCATCGCCACCCAGCCCATCATCGAGCAGATGTTTGTCGCCCGTCCCGAAGGCCTCGAGGACATCGACGCCTTCGAGCGCAAGCTCCTGATAACGCGCAAGGTGATCTCCAACACGCTCTATAACGAAATCCCCGAAGTGCAGGGCGACAACGGCTTTTACATCGTCTCGATGTCGGCCCGCACCATCGTTTACAAGGGCATGTTCCTGGCCGACCAGCTCGGCAAGTTCTACCCCGACCTGCACGACACCCAGTTCGACAGCGCCATCGCGCTCGTTCACCAGCGTTTTTCGACCAACACCTTCCCGTCCTGGAAGCTGGCTCACCCCTACCGGATGACCATCCACAACGGGGAAATCAACACCATCCGCGGCAACGTCAACTGGATGGCGGCCCGTCAGGCCTCGGTGGCCTCGCCCAAGTTCGGCGACGACATCACCAAGATCTGGCCGATCTCCTATGAAGGCCAGTCCGACACCGCCTGTTTCGACAACGCGCTCGAATTCCTCGTGCGCGGCGGTTACCCGTTGCCCCATGCGGCCATGATGCTGATCCCCGAAGCCTGGGCCGGCAATTCGCTGATGGATGACGAGCGCCGCGCCTTTTACGAATACCACGCAGCCCTGATGGAGCCCTGGGACGGGCCCGCCGCCATGTCGCTTTCGGACGGCCGCTACGTCGTTGCCACCCTCGACCGCAACGGCCTGCGCCCGGCCCGCTATCTGGTGACAAAGGAAGGTCACGTCGTTCTCGCCTCGGAATCGGGCGTGCTCGATATCCCTGAAGAAGACGTCGTCGAGCGCTGGCGCCTGCAGCCGGGCCGCATGCTGTTCATCGATCTCGAAGAGGGCCGCATCGTCTCCGACGATGAGATCAAAAAGGCTCTGGCCGGCAAGAACCCTTATGCGAACTGGCTCGCCAAGACCCAGATCGTGCTCGAGGACCTGCCCGAAGCCGAACCCAAGGCACCAGCAACCACCGAGAGCCTTCTCGACCGTTTGCAGGCCTTCGGCTACAGCCAGGAAGACATCAAGGTCCTGATGGCGCCCATGGCGACCACGGGCCAGGAAGCCGTCGGCTCGATGGGCACCGATACGCCCCTCTCGGCCCTCTCGGACAAGCCCAAGCTGCTCTATACCTATTTCAAGCAGAACTTTGCGCAGGTCACCAACCCGCCCATCGACCCGATTCGCGAGGAATCGGTGATGAGCCTTGTCTCGTTCATCGGCCCGCGCCCCAATCTGTTCGATCTGGAAGGTCTTTCGACCACCAAGCGCCTTGAAGTGCGTCAGCCCATCCTGACCAACGAGGATCTCGAAAAGATCCGCGCGCTCGGCGACATGGCCGATAACCAGTTCCATACCGCAACCCTCGACATCACCTACGATGCCGCAAAGGGCACCGCCGGTATGCAGGCCGCGCTCGACGCGCTGTGCGAACGCGCCGAATCCTCGGTCCAGAACGGCTACAACATCATCATCCTGTCCGACCGTCTGGTCGCTGCAAACCGGATCGCCATCCCTGCGCTGCTGGCCACTGCTGCCGTGCACCATCACCTGATCCGCAAGGGGCTGCGCACCTCCTCGGGCCTTGTGGTCGAAACCGGCGAAGCGCGTGAAGTGCACCACTTCGCCGTTCTGGCCGGCTATGGCGCCGAAGCCATCAACCCCTATCTGGCCTTCGAGGCCCTCGCTGCGCTGCACGCCGAAGGCGAATTTCCCGCCGAAGTCGATGCCGGCGAAGTCATCTACCGCTACATCAAATCGGTGGGTAAGGGTCTGCTCAAGATCATGTCCAAGATGGGCATTTCGACCTACCAGTCATATTGCGGCGCGCAGATTTTCGACGCGGTCGGGCTCTCCTCCGAATTCGTCAAGCGCTTCTTTTTCGGCACCGCCACCACCATCGAAGGTGTGGGCCTGGCACAAGTGGCCGAGGAAACCCTGCGCCGCCACACCCTCGCCTTTTCCGACGATGCCGTGTTGCGCAAGAGCCTTGAGGTCGGCGGCGAATACGCCTATCGCATGCGTGGGGAAGCCCATGCCTGGGGCCCCAACACCATCGCCGACCTCCAGCATGCAGTGCGGCTGAAGGACGATACGCCCGAAAGCGCCCAGGAGCGCTATGACGCGTTCGCCCGCGCCGCCAACGGCGAGAACGCCGAGCATCTGACCATCCGTTCGCTGTTCGAGATCAAGCCGCTCGGCGAACCGGTCGACATCTCCGAAGTCGAGCCCGCCGAAGCCATCGTGCAGCGCTTTGCCACCGGCGCCATGAGCTTCGGGTCGATTTCGCGCGAAGCCCACACAACGCTCGCCATGGCCATGAACAAGATCGGCGGCAAGTCCAACACCGGCGAGGGCGGAGAAGACCCCAAGCGCTTCAAGCCGCTGGCTGACGGCGCCATGAACCCTGAGCGCTCGGCCATCAAGCAGATCGCCTCGGGCCGGTTTGGCGTCACCACCGAATATCTGGTCAACGCCGACATGCTCCAGATCAAGGTCGCACAGGGTGCCAAGCCCGGCGAAGGCGGACAACTCCCCGGCCACAAGGTGGACTGGGTGATCGCCAAGATTCGCCATTCGACCCCGGGCGTGGCTCTGATTTCGCCGCCACCACACCACGATATCTATTCCATCGAGGATCTGGCCCAGCTCATCTACGACCTCAAGAACGTCAACCCCGACGCCGCCATTTCGGTCAAGCTGGTCTCTGAAGTGGGCGTGGGCACGGTAGCCGCCGGCGTCGCCAAGGCGCGTGCCGACCACATCACCATTGCCGGCTATGACGGGGGCACGGGCGCATCGCCGCTGACCTCGCTCAAGCATGCCGGCAGCCCATGGGAAATCGGTCTGGCCGAAACCCATCAGACCCTGGTTATCAACCGTCTGCGTTCACGCGTGGCCCTTCAGGTCGATGGCGGCTTCCGCACCGGCCGCGATGTTCTGATCGGCGCCATGCTCGGTGCCGATGAATACGGCTTTGCCACCGCCCCGCTGATCGCGGCTGGCTGCATCATGATGCGCAAGTGTCATCTCAACACCTGCCCGGTCGGCATCGCCACCCAGGACCCCGTGCTGCGTAAGCGCTTCAAGGGAACGCCCGAGCACGTCATCAACTATTTCTTCTTTGTCGCCGAAGAGTTGCGCAAGCTGCTCGCCAAGATGGGCGCCCGGACTCTCAATGAGGTGATCGGCCGCTCCGACCTGCTCGAACAGACCCGGCTCGACAATCATTGGAAGGCCAAGGGGCTCGATTTCTCCAGGCTGTTTTATAAGCCCGAGCCCCTCGGCGGGGATTCGATCCATCATACCGAATTTCAGAACCATCACCTCGAGGCCGTGCTCGACCGCGAGCTGATCGCCAAGGCCCGCAACGCCATCGACACCAAAGAGCCGATCCAGTTCGAAAGCCCGATCCGCTCGCTCAACCGCTCGACCGGCGCCATGCTGTCGGGCGAAGTCGCCAAGGCCCATGGGCACAAAGGACTGGCCGAAGACACCATTTCGGTCACCCTGCGCGGCACAGCGGGCCAGAGCTTTGGCGCGTTCCTTGCCAAGGGCATCAGCTTCGATCTGATCGGGGACGCCAACGACTATGTCGGCAAGGGACTTTCGGGTGGCCGCATCGTCATTCGTCCCTCCGAAAAGTCCCGGATCGTGCCCGAGGAATCGATGATCGTGGGCAACACCGTGCTTTACGGCGCCATCGAGGGCGAATGCTATTTCCGCGGCGTGGCCGGCGAGCGTTTCGCCGTGCGCAACTCGGGCGCCATCGCCGTTGTCGAAGGCACTGGCGATCACGGCTGTGAATACATGACCGGCGGTGTGGTCGTGGTCATCGGCAAGACCGGTCGCAACTTCGCCGCCGGGATGTCCGGTGGTGTCGCTTACGTGCTCGACGAGGAGGAAACCTTCCGCTCGCGCTGCAACCTCGCCATGGTCGATCTCGAACCCGTCACCGAGGAAGAAGAGCTGATGCGCAAGATCCACCACCACGGTGGCGATCTCGAATGGCACGGCCGGGTCGACGTTTCCGGCGACATGACCAAGCATGACGACGAGCGTCTGTTCCAGCTCATTTCCAACCATCTGCACTATACCGGCTCATCACGCGCCAAGCTGATCCTGGACAATTGGGAGCAATACCGTCCCAAATTCGTCAAGGTCATGCCTGTCGAATACCGCCGGGCGATGCAGGAAATGGAAGATTTGCGCACGGGCCGCTCGCGCCCAACCGCAGCAGCGTAAAGGAGAAAGCCAATGGGTAAGGTAACAGGCTTTCTTGAAATAGATCGCCAGGAACAGCGCTACGAGCCTGCCTCGGATCGCGTTCGGCACCATCGCGAGTTCACGATTCCGCTCACCGAGCCGGAAGTGAAGAACCAGGCCGCCCGCTGCATGGATTGCGGCATCCCCTATTGCCATGGCGATACGGGCTGCCCCGTGCACAACCAGATTCCGGACTGGAACGATCTCGTTTATCAGGACGATTGGGAGGAGGCCTCGCGCAACCTCCATTCGACCAACAACTTCCCCGAGTTCACCGGCCGCATCTGCCCCGCACCCTGCGAGGAAGCGTGCACGCTCAACCTTGAGGACGTGCCGGTCGCCATCAAGACCGTGGAACAGGCCATTGCCGACAAGGCCATCAAGGGCGGCTGGGTCCGCCCCCAGATCGCCGACAAAAAGACCGGCAAGAAAATCGGCATCGTCGGCGCCGGCCCGGCCGGTCTCGCCGCCGCGCAACAGCTTGCCCGCGTCGGCCACGAGGTTCACCTCTTCGAGCGTGAGCCCAAGCCGGGCGGATTGATGCGGTATGGCATTCCCGACTTCAAGATGGAAAAGGGCCACATCGATTTCCGTCAGGCCCAGATGGAAGCCGAGGGCGTGATCTTTCATTTCGGTGAAAACATCGGCGTCACCCGCCCCTTCTCGGATCTTAAGGAAAACCACGACGCGGTGCTGCTCTGCGGCGGCTCGGAATTCCCGCGCCATCCGGGCTGTGAGGGCACCGACTTTGCCGGCGTCCACTACGCCATGCCCTATCTCGTCCAGCAGAACCGCCGCAATGGCGGAGAACTGGTCACCGACGAACCCATCCTTGCCGCCGGCAAGAATGTGGTGGTGATTGGCGGCGGCGATACGGCATCCGATTGCGTGGGCACCGCGTTCCGTCAGGGCGCCGTCTCGGTGACCCAGCTCGATATCCGCCCACGTCCGCCCGAAAAGGAAGACAAGCTCACCTCATGGCCCAACTGGGCCGTCAAGATGCGCACCTCCTCTTCGCAGGCCGAAGGCGCCAATCGTGAGTTCCAGGCCGGAACCATCGAGATCGTGTCGGACGAGCGCGGCCACGTCTCGGGCGTCAAATGCGCCCGCGTCGGCAATGACCGTCAGCCCATCGAGGGCAGCGATTTCATCCTGCCCGCCGAACTGGTGCTGATGGCCATCGGCTTTGCCCACCCGATCCACGACGGCATGCTCGAACAGCTCGGCGCCAGGCTCGACAAGCGCGGCAATCTGTTCGCCGATACCTTCAGCTACAAGACCAGCGTGGATGGTGTCTATGCCGCCGGTGACATGCGCCGCGGCCAGTCGCTGGTCGTCTGGGCCATCCGCGAAGGCCGTCAGGCCGCCCGCGCCATCGATCTCGACCTCATGGGCGAGACCGCTCTGCCGCGCTGATCTGTTTGATCTGAATCAGAAAAAGGCCCCGGACAACCTCCGGGGCTTTTTTCTCAACGCCCACCGGGGTTTTCGATAATTGTTTCGGCCCGACCCAAGCCGAACGCATCCACTCGTCCCACCGGCGCATCGAGCATGTCCTCAAGCGCAAAACTGCGCGTTCCCGCCGTGGCCTGCCCCGCCACGATAAGATCGTTCGCCCTCTGCGCCGCACCGCCAAGGTCCTGCACGAAACTGGCCATCTCGACCAGCCGCATCTGGTCGAGCCCTTGATAGGGCGGCCGGACCATCCCGGCGGCATCTGTCCCCGCAAGCAGGTCGGCGACCTCCGAGGTGCTGCCCGACAGGCTGACCCGGCCACCGCCGCCCGAACCCATCGCCCTGTCGATATAAAAGGCCAGCTTGTCGGCGCCGGCCGCAGAAAAATGGATGCCGTCGCCCTTGCGCATATCCACGATATTGCCGTTCAGATCCGGCCCATCGGCGCTGTAGCCGCCATCTTCGCCCAGATAGCGGTCATAGGTCTCCACCCACGCCCCGCCAGCCGCATTGACCGCCGCCTTGTGGATGGAGGAAATCTGCGCCATGGCAGCCCCGTAGCTGGGCTGTTGCATCGGCGGCAATTCGAGCCAGACGACTTCCTTCCCGGCCGCGTTGATGTCGGCCAGAAACGCATCGATCCGGTCCCGATAAGCACTGCGCCACGGGTCCGACAGCGCCTCGGCCCCGTCGAGTGCCTGCCGGTCATTGATCCCGATGGCCACCACCGCGACATCGAAGCTGTCGGCGATCACCTCGTCCTCGATCGCCGCGTTCCAGTCGAAAAAATCGTTGCGTACAAAGCCCGACGATCCGACCGCCTGCTCGCGGACCGATATTTCGGGATTGTCCGCATAGAGCCGCTCCAGCGCTCGCGCCAGATCGACGGCCAGCGAATCCCCGAACACCGCTACCCGACGCGCATTGTCCGATTTTTCCACTTCGCTGGTTTCGGGCGGCTCGGCCTGCCGGGGTTGGGGCGCAGGCTGGGCCTGGGGCCGGGGCTGCGACGTGACCGGCTCTTGCGGCTGGCTCTGCTGCTCTTCATTCCCCGAACCGAACAGCACCTCGAACAGCGTGCGCGTGCTGCGCTCCTGCGCCAAAACGCCGGACGCCGAAAGCGCGAGCACCAGAAAAACAACTATGGAACGCCACATGACCATCAGCGGTTTCTAGTCCAATTCGCAGCACCCTCAAAGCGCCACCACTTAATTATTGAACGGCACTGGCCAGCAATCGATGCGCCTCGCGGGTCACGAACCCGTCAGCGACCAACCCCGCGTCTGCCTGAAACCGCGCATAGGCTGCCTGCGTCACCGGCCCGATATTGCCGTCAACCACGCCCCCGTAATACCCCAGCCGCGCCAGCATCGTCTGGATATCGATCCGCTGCTGGCGATCGGGAAATTGCGCGCCGCGTGGCCATGAAGCAACGAACGGCCCGGCGCCCTTGAGCCTGTCGGTCAGATGGGCGACCGCCATCGCGTAGGAATCGGAGAAATTGTATCCCTTGAACACCAGATAATTGCGCGTCATCAAAAATTTCGGCCCTGCAACCCCCGCCGGAACATAAAGGAAGACCTCGATGTCCAGATCGGTGAACTCTCGCCCCGCCACCCGTGCCACGCCCCGCTCGGCGAAAAAGCCTATGGTCCGAAAAGCCTCCCGATCGGCCAGCAGATAGTCGAACCCTTCGGGCACTTCGACCTCGAACCCCCAATCGAGACCGGGCCGATAACCCAGCCCGCGCAGATAATTGGCCGATGACGCCAGCGCATCGGCAAGCGAAGTATGCGGATCGACAACGCCGTCCCCGTCCCCATCCTGCCCATATTGCAGATAGGCGGTGGGAATAAGTTGCAGATGCCCCAGCGCCCCGGCCCAGGAGCCCACAAGTCCTTCCGCCGACCCCCGCGCCTGCGCGATCGCCAGAGCAGCGATCAGTTCGGCCTCATCCTCTGCCGCCCGCCCGCGCCGCTGATGGGCAAGCGTTGCAAGAGACGGGATGATCGGCTTGATGAGCGAGCGGTTGGACAGCACCGCGCCATAATCGGATTCCATCCCCCAGATCGCCGCCAGAACGTAAGGATCGACCCCATAGCGCTGCCCTACGGCATTCAGCAATCCGCCATTGGCCGCGACCGCCGCCCGCCCGCGCGCAATCCGTCCCGATCCGATCCGGGCATCGAGATACGCCCAGATCGGCGTCACGAATTCGGGTTGCCCGGAAATCAGAGACGGGATCGAAGGGTCGGGCGTGACCGGCCCCATGACCGCGCGATAGAAATCGCGGTCTATGCCATTGGCCACGGCAACCGCTTCCATCCGGTCCTTGAACGCCCCGAAGCTCTCGACCGGCTGCGCCAGACCCGCTCCGGCCAGCCCCAACCAGACGAAAATCGCTCCGATCAGAGAATGGAGGGCCGGTCGTTGCGCGTATCGAGATATTTTTCCCATTTATAGGCCATCTCCACGATTCCGGCGAGGTCGTCATGCTTGGGCACCCAGCCCAGCGCCTTGATCCGGTCGGCCCCCGCCACGATCGAGGCCGGATCGCCCGGCCGGCGCGGCCCGTGTTCGACGGGAAAATCGATCCCCGTCACCGATTTGACGGTCGAAATCACCTCATCGACCGAAAACCCGCGCCCATAACCGCAATTGACGGTGGTGCTTTCCCCGCCATCGCGCAGATGCCCGAGCAGCAACCCATGCGCCGCAACAAGGTCGGCCACATGGATATAGTCGCGCACGCAGGTGCCATCGGGCGTAGGATAGTCATCGCCGAATACGCTCATCGTCTCGCGATGCCCCAGCGCGGTCTGCACTGCCACCTTGATCAGGTGCGTAGCGCCCGCCGTCGATTGTCCCGAGCGCATTTGGGGGTCCGCGCCCGCCACGTTGAAATAGCGCAAGACCCCATAGGTGATCGGATGGGCCGCAGCCACATCGGCCAGCATCCATTCGCTCATCAGTTTCGAGCGCCCATAGGGCGAGACCGGCGAAAGGATTGCGTCCTCGGCCACCGGCTCGAGCCCCACCATGCCATAGACTGCCGCGGTCGATGAAAAGATGAAATGCTTGACCCCGCCCGCCACCGCGGCGGCAATCAGATCGCGCGTATTGGCCGTATTGTTCTTGTAATATTTGAGCGGGTTTTTCACCGATTCCGGCACGATGATCGAACCGGCAAAATGAATGATCGAATCAATTTCGTTTTCGGCAATGATTTTCGACACCAGCTCGGCATCGGCCACATTGCCTTCAACGAGCTTGACCCGATGATCGACCAGCCAGGAAAAACCGGTGGTCAGATTGTCGAGTACCACGACGTTCTCGCCCGCATCCGCCAGATGCAGCACCATATGCGAGCCGATATATCCCGCGCCGCCCGTGACCAGTATAGCCATGATTGTCCTTAAATCCGCTTATGCCCTCGCATGCATTGCTGGCATGCAACTGTCACCACAATCTTGCATTAAGACATTGAAACTGTCTTAGTTTATGTCAAAGCAATCGCAAGGGAGTATGAAGTGGTCCAGAGAGTCCGTACAGCCGTCTTTCCTGTCGCCGGCCTTGGAACAAGGTTTCTTCCCGCCACCAAAGCCATGCCCAAGGAGATGCTGACGGTCGTCGACAAGCCGGTCATCCAGTATGCCGTCGATGAGGCCCGCGAGGCGGGCATCGAGCATTTCGTTTTCGTCACCGGCCGCAACAAGGGTGTCATCGAGGACCATTTCGACCGTCAGTTCGAGCTCGAGGCAACGCTCGAGGCGCGC